>Ga0190363_1000576_pt1 | contig 21844 bp, 23 predicted proteins | sample 48721867_MG_FD_161272 | JGI IMG/M metagenome (GOLD analysis project Ga0190363, IMG submission 161272) | Hydrothermal vent microbial mat bacterial communities from Southern Trench, Guaymas Basin, Mexico - 4872-18-6-7_MG | ecosystem: Environmental > Aquatic > Marine > Hydrothermal vents >... | reverse complement strand
AAGAGCCAGGCTACATGGTTGACATACTCTCCTCAGCAAACACCCTCGACACATTCATCTACAAATACCTAATCAAAACAAACATTTTGATTCTGATCGTAGCAGCAACATACCTCCTAACAGCACACCTAGCACACTGCCTCAAACACATAACCAAACACACATAATAACCCCTGAACCAATCAATATTGGTGTTAAGGGGGTTCTCTATTGCTTCTTAGCAGAAACGCCAAATCGAAAATTAATTATTTGAAGAATAATGTTTCGTTAAATATAGCTGATCAGCTTAGAATCAATCAATTGTGGGTAAAGAAGGGTGAACATGGTATTTAAGATCGATTCCACATAGACTAAATAATATGCGGTGGCTATATAGGTTATAGACTACATAGTTATGGTTAGGTGTTGCTTCATGTCTGCTGATGTTAGGGAGGTTATTGAGAGGGAACGTGTTCCTTATCGTGATAAGGAGAAGCTGTTCATGGTTTTAGGTCTCTTGCTTAGCGGAAGGATCTCCATGGGGAAGGCGGCTGAACTATTAGGTTTAAGGGTTGATGAGCTTTGGCTTCTCATGCTGAAGCTTGGAATAAAATACAGTGTTCTTGATGAAGAAGAGGTTGAGGAAGAGCTAAATGGTTACAAAAAGATCTTTTAAAGGTGATAGTTAATACATTGTTAGTGATTGCACGTGGGAAGTTAGAGGTTGCTAAGGACTCTAGAGCTTGAACTTAATAGTTATTAAGTTAAGTTTGGTTAAGTTTATATATCTTGAGAGCGAAAATACTTTAGGGGACTATGCATGGTGAAAATACGTTACTCCCTCAATGTTATTGGTAAATTAGCTTCTAAATATGATGTCTTTAGTAATCCACTTAGGCTTTTAATACTTAAGATAATCAGCGATTCCGGTAAAGCATCGTGGACTAAAATATTTGAGACTTTAGAGGAGGTTTTAGGGAAACACGTTAATCCTAATACTGTTAATTTCCATTTAACGAAGCTTATTAGTAAAGGAATAGTTGTCAAAACACCTGATGAACAATATATGGTAAATGAGGATCTCTTGAAAAAGGATCTCGTGTTGAAAACTGTTTTAGAGGAGATGAAAAGTGCTCAGTAATTCGCGACTAAAACGAAGCTTAGATGAAGTAAGAGATGCTGTTGAAGACGTTCTGACAACAGCCTTGGGTAAGTGGATTATTAGTGCTAAACTTACTAAGCTAACTAGGAAAAACGACAACATTATTGTTGAAGGAAAATATGAGGGACTCCTTGAGGAGGGGACTTTTAGAATAGTTTTAAACTCTAAAACATTAGATGTCGTAGAATATGAGATAAAGTAGAGTGTAATCAGAGATGAATGAAGCTAACATACCGCTCTTTATTGTTCTCCTACTCGGCAGCTACGATCCCGACACAAAAGATCTCATGAATGCTGTTAAGCTTAAAGTAGCTGAGAAGTTTGGAGGAGAAAATACATATATTGTACTCTTAGATGAACTGGACATTTTCATTGCAGATCAGGGATTTGCTTTAGCAGAGCATTTAAGAGAAAATGAAGCTGAAGTTTTAGTGTTTACTCATGCAGGAAATCCCGTAGAACAATTTACAGTACAATTTAAAGATGTCAATGTGCTAAAGGAAAAAGTATGTAGTAAAATACTGCAGCTGCTGGAAGCTAGAAAATGTAAAATGTGTGAGGTTCTAGAAAAGCTCAAGGTAGCTATGGATATTGCCTCAGCAATAATAGTCATTAGAGATCGTGAGGAAACACATGGGGGTGAAATAGCAGAACTAATGTATGGTGTTTTAGCAGGTTTTAAAGACAAAATATGTTTGTTTAAGAAGGAGGGAATATATGTTTCTAATATGCTAATGGAATTCCTTGACTACTTCAATGTAAACATAAGAACTTATAGGTTCAGAAAGGATTTACCAAAGGAAGTTCTAAGATACATATCGTATAAATTTAAAGAAAGGAGTAAAACATTAAGTTCCCTAATTTAACATAAACGATAATTTCTAAGTGTTGTATTCCTTTAAGTAAATAGCTACCATAGCAGTTGCCCTATATATTATCAACAGTAATTAGTCAACATCTAATTTATCGTATATTTCCCTTATCCTCCTAATCACGTTAAGAAGCCTCTTTCGCTTAAGCATCTCCACTATTCTATTATATGCTTCTTTTCCTAACCGATCAAGCATGTATCCTCCTTTAACGTTGATTACGTGCCCTCTTTCAACAAGGTCTTCCAAACAGTCTTGGGCTATTCTATTGAAGGGGCCTTTACGGTAAGCTTCAAGCTCAAGTAGGCTGTTAAGTTTAGGGAAAATACGTGTTAAAACAAATAGTTCCTTATGAACATGTAGTTTTGAGAGAGTACGCTTGTTAACGGTGCCTATGAGAAGAATTAATAGTTCATTAGTAATGCTAATAATATGCTTTGCTCTAAGATGACGGCTATTATTTAAACACGATAAAATACCATTTATATAATAAGAACAAAACACGACAGTGTGGAGGTAAAGTATTTGAAGATTAAAATCAGTAACTTTAAAAGCATAGACTTAGCAGAAATAGATCTAGCACCATTAACGCTTTTATTAGGGCCTCCGGTAAGCGGTAAATCGAACCTACTTGATGCCTTAGCTTTCGCGGGATTTTTTAGTGGGGAATTATTTCTCTAGGATTGAAAGTCGGCGAGACACTAGAGTTTTTAGATTTATGATTTCATGAGTGTTGCTAATGTTGGGTTTATAGTTTAAGTGCTAGGATGAGCATGTATGATAAAGCTATAAGAATTGCTGTGTAAAGCACTATAGTTATTATAATATCCTTCATGTTTCTCGGATGTTCTTTTAGTAGTAGTTTCAATGGTGCAGTAATGGTGTTTGCTATAGACCTAGGTAACGGTATCATGAACGGTGTTTTTCTGCAATACTCTTCATATTCCTTACCGTACTTTTTCTTCATCTCTATTTCCTCATGTAAAGCTACACCTACTATGATCATTGTCGTTACTAACCATATGAGTGTTGGCGGTATTGTAAAAGCTCCTCTAACGTAGAGCTTATACCCTACGTAGATTAGTAAGCCGTAACTCCAAAGCATATATCCTAGGTATTGCGGGTGTCTACTATACTTGTAAATCCAGAAGTCAATTATTTCACATTTTTTAAATTTCCCGTAAAGCCAAGTTGTTGTACCTAGTGTGAATATGAGTAATCCTAAACACGTAATAGCCGTAGCTACTAGCTGAACTACGCTATGTAGTTGATGTTCTTCCAGTATTGGCTCTAAAAGTAAGAATGGGAAGTAAGCTATACACCCTAACTTCAACAGCGTAGGCGATATTTCCAGCAGCGGCAACCATAATGTTCTTAAAACCCCTAAACCAGCTAGGAAGAACATTGCGAAGGCGAAATAGCCGAAAGTCGGCAAATACATCGCTACCGAGCCTAAAACCGCTAAATAACCTCTCTTAGCCGCAAAACCCAACACGATAAGTACAAGAGTTATCCCTAAGGCTAAGTAGCCGTGGGGTCTTAACGTACTAAGTATTTGCTCTCTTAACTCAGCTTCCCAGAAAACATCGGGGAAATATTCATGAAGAACCTTATCTAAAATATGAGGTAATTCGAATGTTAAGTAGAATAGCGTTATTGTGAATAGAATGGAGAGAACTAATGCCACTACGAGCCTGTATGGACTAGAATTATTCATTTGAACACCTAGACAGAAACAGTAGTGACAAGTGTATTTAAAGCTAAAGATTAGAACAAAAATGTAACTACCATAATAATTATATTACTTTGAACTAGCTATATGGTATCTACATACTTTGGTTTTGACCAGTATTACCCTTGCTTTTTCTTAGTCTAAATGGTTCTCCATGGGCTTGGTTATTTTTGCAATGTATATAAATACATAGTATTAAAATACTATAACTTAGAGTAGGAAAGTGCCTAAGTGCTGGATTATAGCTGTAAGTGAAGATAATTAGGAGGTAATAAGGAGAAAAAATGTGTATGGGGCTTCAGGGACTTCAAGAGTGGGATCTCCCACTCAATTAATGGGGATGAATACAGGTGGCAGACCAAGAACCCTTATTGAAACATAGAGTGAATCCGTTACTAGTTTTATCTAATATTATGAAGGGAATTTCGAGTAGAGCTAATAAATTTCTGGACGAATCTTGGGCCGTATTTAATAGTTATGTAACTTATAAATTCTTAAAGAAGAACGAAAATAGAGCGAAGCACGCGGTTCTGAAGGCCGAGGACCTTGCTCAAGTATTTGCAAAAGTCTTTCGGGAGATACCATCTGATAGTATGCTTGAAGCCGCTACATTGCTTTACTTTATCCTAGCGAACGAAGGTATTTCTAAACGATATGAAGAAACCTTGGTTAGACCGGTTCTCAGTTTCATATCGAAATGTATAAGAGATTATAACATAGGAGTAGTAACGTTAGAATCGTCTCCCGCACTTAGTAGATGTATGGGTCTCTCTTATATTTTCACAGAGAAGCTAAGCGAGGAATACAAAGAAGTACTTAAGGAATTACTTAGACACTGCGATAGACCAGAACCACAGTACGGATATTTCTGTTTATATACAACTTTTTCAAGTACATTGAAGGCTATCTTAGATAAAGAAGAAAAAGACGAAATGCTATGTAGACGTGTGGCTAATGTATCTAAGTCATTTAGTCGATTCAGCACATTAGAAACTATAACGCTAATGCTTTTAACAACAGGTTTGACGCTGCATGCTGGTTGTAGAAACGAGGTTATATCTCTAAAGCTATTCCAGAAACTAGCTAAGATACTTGAAACCAATGGCAGAACCCTACTCAGAAGAAGTAGAAGCATGTGGCAAGCCCTCTCTCTAGCATTAAAGCTTAACAGACTAGAAAAACTCACATATGTTCCTGAAGGATATATAGTTCTGAAAGAGGAGCTTGCCAAGCGTTTGGTAGAAATTTTATCAGAAAGAAACAGAAGGATGACAGCATTTTTGGGTTGTCTATCACTAATTCTAGGAATAATCAATCTAGTAATTCCTAAATTACCACAGGAACTCTTTCAATCCATTCCTCTGCTATCCCCAATAGCGTCTGTTATGATGCCGATAGCATTCATTTTGTTTGTATCGTTTGTATCATTAATCCTGCATGAATATATACGTACTCAAAGCCTGCTCGAAGAACCAGAAATAAGAAAGCTTATGAAAAAACTTACTGAGAATTAGAGTGAGCTCAATTGAAGTTAGAGCTACCGTTGTATCAAACTACTAAGGGTGCATTCAATTCATTAGTCCTTAATTCTATTGACTTCCCTATAAAAAATCCTCAAAAATGTTATCACCCTCTATTTAAAAATCTTCTGCATGATCTATGGTTATCAGGCATAATTTCTTATTATCACGAAAATAAATTATATTTTGTACTTCAGAATCCCTATCGAAACATTCTAGAAGAGCTTAACAAGCAGTTAGATGCCTTTATAAAGAGATATACAGATTGCTTCCCCAACGATTTTGCCGAAAAAGTTTGCCATGAAAAAGAGAGAACAATTTTCACAAACTCTATTATGACAACTAATTTATACCCAGCTAAATCACAAAAGGACTTTCATATAGTTCGTTCCATAGTATATGGGTATTTTCGCAAAATTTATGGGTTTAAGAGGGACGTCTTAGCTAAAGGAAACATCATATATACTTGTAGAATTCCCAAAGGTGAGAACAAGTATATTTTCGAGAACAAATTTATTCGCCAAGGTATTGAAACCTTATTTGAAGTTACCCCAAAAGGAAGAGGAAGAATATGGTTTGATATCGTAACACACGCTTTTAAAATAGACGAATTAGGAAACTCGAGAAATCTCTCACATTCTGGAATGAAACAGGAATCTATAAGATTCTATAAAAAATATCTATCATTAGCTCAGATGCAACCTAACTTGAGATATAATAAATTAACAAAAACACTTAATGATTTAGGTATTCGAGACAAAATAGAGTTTAAGTTCTATATTTGGAGTAAAAGTAAACAGTTCGAAGAATATAGCATTATTTTTTATAAAATAGTATCTAATATTACATAACGTACTTTAGAGTTCTCGACTCCTTTTGCAAAATAGTTATCAGATTATTTACAAAACTGATACTTTCTTCGTCTTTTTGCTCATATAATGTTGTGAATATATCTGCGATTCTTCTTGCGTACTTCTCTACAAACGGTATTTTAGGCCAAGAAGTATAAGCCTCCCAATCAAGTTTGCCTAAGAGTAATATTAACCTACAGATGTAGAGGGTTATTCCAACATCTATTTGTGGTTTATCTACTAGCATCTTTGTTGAAGGCCCATAAAGTATTTCTAGTTCTAGTGGTATCGGGGTAGTGTTTGGCTTATATGTTTTCATTCCCTTTTCAACCATTTTTTTAAGTTCATAATTAAACCTCTTAACTCTTATAATACCTGTTGATGATAGTAATGCTTTAATTGGCATATTATCTCCTAAAGAGTCCTCGTCTATGAGGCATATCCCTCTATAAGGGCCGTAATCTTCTGTGTCTAGGTCATATATGCGTTTAGCAAATCCAGATTCCTTTACGTGCGTTAAAATCCATACTTTATCTTTTAGTGCTTCAACTATTCCTTCAACTTCATTTGGATGAATTATGACCGTCTGAAACATGACATATTTATTTATGTTCCAAGCGCTAAGAGCATTCTTAATATGAGTAAGAATGTTTTTTATAATCCTAGCTGGAATATATAATCCAACGGTTCTTAAAGAATCTATATCAAGCTCTGCCTCTTTGAAAACCTCGCTATAGACGTAACTCCGAACTTCTTTACCTATATAAGCGATTGAGTATGAGACCCCAACTAAATATTCAGTATTACCGAGTCTTGAGACAGCTAAACCTACTATTGCCGTGTTATGAAGTATTTTTGTATCCTTATCACTTACAGCCCAAGGAATACCACCCGCTTTTGCGTAGAGCTGTACATAGTTATTTAACATATACGCATTAAAGTCAGGGCACATCTCTTTTGGTTTGTTTTTTTCTTTACAGTACTGAAGTATTTCATTTACCTTATCTAGATTTATTATATGGGTAGGTATTCTATAATATACACCATGAGCCTTTATTAAATTGAAACAATGATCATGCAGTTTTCTAGCTATCAGCATTACTATTCTATTATTTTGTTGATTGTTTTGCGAGATGTTTTTCATGTAATCTATCATATCGTTGATACATTTATCAATATTATAATTATGTACTGGGTTTTCGAAGATGACATGAAAGTTATAACGTTTTCGATATTTATTATAAGTTAGTTTTTTAGTAACATCTTTGTGAAAATAAACTCCGGATTTATCAGCTATAAAAGGCTTTATTCTAACTTGTAAAGGTATATTGCTTGTGTAGAATTTTTTTACATCTCTAAATTCTAGTGGATAATGAATCTTTTCCTCTCCAATGGATAGATACGGCTCTTTTATGTGATATATTTTAAAGCCTTCTACCTGTTGAATTTCCTTTGCACCTTTATAGCCTAGCACAGATATCTCTTTGATCGTGTCTAGCAAGGAGTTTTTCGAGTTTGTAATTCCGTTCTGGTTTTTATTCATTTCCTAGTACCTCGTTAATGAGACTCAAAACATCTTGTCCTTTGGAAATTCTCCAAGGATAATATATGTAACCGCTCTCTTATCCTTTGCCTTATCCTACTGCCTACGTTATTGAAGTGAAGATGATTTGCTGGAAACCTACGAGAACAGCATACAAAAAACACTATATCGCTCTAAACTGTTAGAAATAATTAGGTTTAGGGAATATGCAACAGCCTCGTAAAAAGCGCGATAAAGCTCTTGAAATAAAGTGTTCGTATGAGCTTGCTGAAGCTATGTTAAGGCTTGCAGAAAGAGATCTTGGAATGATTCAAAAAATGCTTTCACGTAAACATGATATAGTTGAGCTTGCCCCCCATATAGCAAATGTTTCAGAGTACCTAGCTAAAGCATTGATATACGCTATTAACATAGACAAGAATGTATGTAGGAAGACAAGAGATTGGCATGATGTAAGCGAACTTCTTATCAATGTATATACGCAGTACCCTATACCACTGTATGAAGAAGATATAAAGGCTATTGCAGGTATTGCGTTTCTAAACGCTATGTTATGTAACAGTGCTGTACGCAATATAATTCGTTACGGAGTAGAACCATTAGGTGTATTACTACATGAAGTAGCTACAAAACCTCTTAATGTACCGTATGAATGGAAGGGTCTACTTGAGCACGCGCTTAACCTTCTCAATAAATACCATGGAAAAGTCAAAGAGATAGTTGAAAGAGCAGGTACTTTCATCATCGAAGTAACTCCACACAGCTTCTCAGAAGAAAGCCGGAAAGATGATGAAGATAAATCTGTTAAGCAAGCAAAAATCACCATTCCACTCAGACCTACTGCAAAGTATGCACATGCAAGAGTAAGAATAAGGTTACGTGATGAACTCCTCAATAAAACCTACAAGGTTACGGTAACATTTAAAGCGGGAAAGGAGGTTATAGCCCCTGTCCGATGCGAAGTATGTCTATGGGATAAGAAAGGTCAATTAGCAAACAATGATGGGACAGGTTCACCCAAAGACTACATATACTTAGCAGGTGGTATGGGCAAAGTTACCGTATATGCTGGCAAGGTTGATAACAACATAGTACACGAGATTGAACCCCGAATATGGAAACCTGGAGGAATAGAATCAATCGAGGTAACCATCGAGGAAGCGACAGACACCAAATAAGGTCATGCATCACCAATTATTCAAAGATCCAAAGGATAACATGTTTATATCCATCTAAAACATCTTCTTAAGGTTATATGGGGGAGTGTCGGTGTATGCAAAAAGGTACTAGCCTAATAAAATTAAGGATTAGGACGGAGGTACCGCTAACAGCGTTTCTATCTATAGCTTTGTTTGTTTCAGGAACTTTGGTGCTGACTCTTAGCCTAGCAAGGGTTCTGGTTCCTGTTGAAGCATTCGTTGTTTTGGGTTCATCGCTTCTAACCCTAGGTATAACAATGCTTCAACAAAGCTCATGGGTTAAACCTATTCCTCAAGCTATTGTCTTAACACCTGCTTCAAAATCCTTTAAGTATAAAGATAAGATGTTTGTGTCTATACTGCTAAAGGTTGAGTTTCGAAGATACTTTCTATTTCTAGAACGAGGACCTTCATTCAATCATACAGCCTTAGCTATGCTCTACGCATACCTGTATACAGACGGCAATTCTGTTCGTTACTATGCTAACTACACTCCATTCTTTGCTAATCCATGGGTCACGGAACGCGAAGAACCAAGACACGTAGGTTGGCTAACAACGACATCTATAGCCTATATTCACCTTATAGATGTAGTTCTTGACCCGAAGAATTTCGTAATCGAATCCATAGCTTTTAGAACACCAGTAAGCGTAATAGATATGCCACATGTATATTATGAACTAGAACACCTTTCAGAAATACTCAGACGAAGTACAGGTAAGGATATGAAGGACGTTGAGATATGTAAAAGTACGAATATAGAACTTGTTATGCTGGGGTCAAACATAGTAACCACATCCATATACTTGCCATTAAACATTATTATCACAAAGCTGGAGAAAGCCCTAAGCGAAGACAAGAGTTTGCTTAATAAGATTCATGAGATTCCCATAAACTTAAACCCATAATAGTATGCGTTTTAAACAAAATACTACACCTGCTGGTGCTCATCTCTGGAATATAATGCATAGGTTTGAGATAATGTTAGTAGGGTTTTAGGTGGCTATGAGTGTTCCTGCTGGCGATATTGTTGAGAGTATTCTTACGAGTATTGCTGGTATGAGTTCTCTGTATAGAAGTGCTGGCACTACGTAGATATCTCTCCCCAACTCTCCCTTGGAAAACCCTATCTCCTTAAATTCCTTCGAGAACTTTGGTAATGCTTCAGCTATTCTCCTAGGTGTGTTTGTGATTATTATTAGGAAGAAGAGCTCCGATGACTTACGACCTTGTTTAACCCTGCTTTTAAGTCTCTTAATGAGCTTACTGAAGTACCTCTCACTACCGCCAGTGTCGTGACCAACCTCAGACTCTACGTAAACCACCACGAAATCACCATACCTAAGCACTACATCGGGCCCGGGTCTATTACCGGGATTTACCTCCACTTCAAAACCGAAGGTCTTCGCAATAACCTCTACATCCTTAAGCGAGAAGTCATGTAGAGTCTCAAAACCCACTACTATATCCCTCCCTTTCCACAATACCTTATGCCATAATCGATTATATTACTTTGCTGAAAAGTAGTGTTCGAAAAACTCTCTTCTTGCTTAAACGTTAAAGGAAGCACGGAGCATGATGACAAGAAAAGTATGGTTTAACGTGTGTAAATACGAGCATCTAGTACTATACTCTTTATTACTTAGAGAGCTTATTCAAATTCTACACACTACATAACTCCATATCAGTGAGCCTATTGAATGTTATTGGTATAAGAGCGTGGTAGTGGGGTGTGCGAGGAAAGTGGTATGGGTCTGCTCTTACTAGTTTTGAGGAAAAGCTGGAGCTTTGTGCTGTTGGGTATTATAGTACTAGCGACAATACTTGTTCTGAACATTATAGAGCTTCCTTCACATCTACAGAGCGTCCGTAACGCCATTAACCAATGCATACCATTATCGCTGCGATAATCGTAGGCGTCTTTGCCCAGGGTATAGGATTAGTTTATAAATTATTCGAGAACGCTATTACGAAGCATCTTGAGGAACTGAATAATGTCGCTAAGGAGTTCTTCGAAAAGATAAAGGATGTAGATAGGCCCGCGTACTTCACTAACATGCATATAGAGTCACCTCTTTGCTCTAGCTACAAGGATGTTAAGGCTAAGTATGGCGAACTAGTAGAGGATATGGGTGCACACTGGAGTAACTTTAGTGATATTTTGAGAAGCTTAAACAAGCTATGCCTTGATATAGACGAGCATAACAACAGGGTTTGCGAGATTGAGCAGAAGCTTCAAGAGTGCTTAAGGGAGGTTGTTAAGCATGGTGTTTCTTCAAGTCTTCATGGTGCTAATCCTGATTACCTATATAACTTTGTGCGTTCTATTCTCTTCGGCTACGTAATCCCCAAAATAGTCAGTCGTGGTAAAAGGTTTAGCGAGGTAGACTATAACTACATCAACTCTATGTATAGATCTGCTACAAAGGACTTTAAGCTAGAGGTTAAAAACAATAATCTATGGGTAGGAAACTACAACGTCGGATCCGTAACACCTGATGTTTGGAGAAGCAACGGGGAAAACTCGTTATAGACATGATCTTCGAAGTTCTTAAGAAGTTTAGTAGTGACCTAGATGATCTTACTGAAGATGGGCATCACCTTATCAAGAACTCTAAAAACATCGCTCCTCGACTTAAAGATAAGCTCAAACATGCAGCAAATGCTAAGTTCCTACCTCTCACAAGGCCCTGTAAATTCATACGATAAGGCCTGCATAACAGTATCCCCGTACTACCAACGCAAAGTGACTTCGTAAAATAATTACGACGCCTATAAGCAGTGCATCATACAGCACCTTTGTATAGTCCTAGCTTCTTCAAATCTTTACAAGATCAGTATCCCTAATCAGAGTTTATTATTCTTTCTTCTCTATCGGTTTGTCTGCTATGTATAGAGCTTCCTCCGTATTGTCAACCCATAGTTTCGCTTCTAAGGAATTCGTAATTGTAAGTAGTAATTGTAAAATGGTTCTAAATCTAATACTATTTGTTGAGGGTATCTTTTGATGAATTCAGCGGATCTTGAGAAGCTTATAGCAGGTATATGTGATGAGTATGTTAAGAGATGGAAAACTGAAGGTAGAAGATACATAAATGTCCAGAGCTTTGAACAAATATACGCTGAAGGTAATTTAACATCAATAGAGTTTGAATCTACACTAGTAGCGAAACTCAAGCTTCTTAATAAAGAAAATCCAGCTATTCCCTCAGCAATACCTTTACTACCCCTACCTATACTTAGAAGATTAGCAATACACTTGACTAGAACCCTTGAGATTCAGGTTAATTGGGATCACTATGAATACTGGGCTTGGAGTGCTGAAGTTTTTAGATCTCTTGAAGATTCTCTACCTCTTCTCAAGATGCTGAAGAACAAAAACGCTACTGAACTTCTCCATCTCCTCTTCCATATATGTTTAGCGAAGCTAAGCTACACACCGTTATCTCGTGAAGCCGAGACTCTTAATAGGGTTATAGAGGTAGTCGTTAGTAGGCACATTAAACACATGGTTCAAAACAAGTTTGTTATTGGAATACCTATAGCAACATCAGTTCTCGAAGTATTGCTTAAAACATTCATCGATGCGTATGGATCCGAGGAAGCTAGAAAGAGGCTAAAAAAGAAAGGAAAAGCGACCCTTGGAAAAACTTTGCGCGTATTTGAGGAAACGGTCATGCCACAAACTTCACAAGATTTCCAAACCGATGTTCGAGAACTCAATAAGGTTATTGAAAAAATTTGGAGAGCTTATGGAGAGAACTGGCGTGACATACTTCTTAACTGGAGAAACAATTTTATGCATGGCGCAAAAACGTGGGCTCCAAGAGCGTTTGCCGTTTACACTAATTATATATGTTTGTTGCTTTGGCATACAATACCGCAGGAAATTTATGAATCGAAAAGAAAAGAGCTGATGAAGGTTGTTGAATGGCGTAAACATTTGTACGGTGCTGAAGACCTCTATCTCCTTGATGTAAATTATATAACCTAATTATTCATTTACTACATTATCCATGAATCAAGATGTGCAATGATGTATCGTGAGTTCATATTAATTAAGAGTGGTGTTGATGTTAGAGAGTGTTTTCAGAGTCTTCTGTATTTTAGAATAATGTATGAAAGTAGTACGGAAAATGCACTAGATGTTGCTGCAATAAATGCTATTAGCAAAGGTAATGAGTGCTGTTCCTCGGTTTTAAGCACGACTACCCCTTCGATACTACTCATGTTTACTCTAAAACTGCACAAGTTAAGAGAAGACATGTTTCCAACGGATATAGAAATAATAACGTTAATTACTCTAGGATCTTCGATGAGATAAATTTCGTCGACGATTTCTCTAATTCTTCCAATACAGTAAATCGTAGAAGCTAAATCGCTTATTTTAATTGGGCTCTTATAAATTATTTCATCCCCAATTCCAGGGCTCTTCAGCCATATTGGCGCTGTCAGTACAGTCTCTCTGTATGTTGGGGTAAACACAAATCCTGAACCAACACTTACATTCTCGGGCAGCCTATAGGAACCTTCGGTTATAGTGTACGCATTAAATCCTAAAGCTAGTAAAATTATAATAACGAAAAATATGCTTGCAGGAATAAGTCCTGCACATAGCAACGCTGTGAAAATTCTTGACTTGCTCATATCCTTCACTATATATTAATTACACACCAATAAACTAAAAATTTGTTCATTTTACTTATTCATTTTACTGCTTATTATACACTTAACTATCTGAGAGAAACCAGCTTGCAATAGGCTACAAGGCCTCCAAGAAATTCCTCGACCTTCTATGTGAGTATGGGCTTAATAAATAAGATAGCACCGCCGCCAAGACATCAAGTTTTCACTATTATATAAAACCTTAATAAGTTAAATTTTAGGTTTAATATCTTTATTTATTCCTTCATAAATCAACGCTAAATTTACCTTCTAATTTGCTTCGAAACTTCATTTAAATATAAGGAAGTCTTTAGTTTTTTGAGGTTTTTATAATAAATGAAATCGTAAATAAAGTTAAAGAAAATAGGAGCCTCTTAAGGGAAGTAAAATAATATAGCGTTACTTAACATTATGAGAGTTTGGCTCATTTTAAGGGATTTTCAAAATTTTTGTTATTTCATTTATTATCCATTTATGTCGTTTGCGAGCTTCATTGGGTGTCCATTCTCTAATATCAAATAGTTTACGTGTTAATAGAAAACTGGTGAGAACTTTATTTTGAAGGCCTTTATAGTACTCAAGCTTCTTAGGATACTCTGCATTCTGGATTTCTTTATTCGTTTTGCTATACAACAAAGTCAGGTTACCTAATTTGTTAAGCCATTTCTTGGCTTCATCCTTTGTCCAACGTTCTCTCCAGTACTTCGCTTTTTCCCACTCCTGTGGTAATATATATTCTATATGAGTATTTTTTAGATCTATAAAGACTATTTTTGCTGGGTCACTATACTCGTACTCAATGACTAGAAGAAGTGGTTGAAGAGAAAAAGCTTCTGGCCGAAATATATATTACTAGGCTGGTATTAGCTATAGCGTACGGTATTTACGATGCTTCAAATATCGAAGAAGCGTTCTCTAAAATGGAGAAGATAAGTAAGATGCTTCACAATTTAGGCTTCAAAATACCCTCTAAACTAGGTAAACTTAAAAACACAGAGGTAGTAACGCTATCCTACTTATTAAGAGATGACGCAAAAACACTCATAGAAAAAAGAAGCGATGAACAAGCGAAAATATTCTTAGGAAAACTAGCAATAACCTCACTTACACTATACATTAAATCAGGATATTATAGCGAGGAAGCTCTAATGTTAACGATAATGACAGTATTGAGTTTAGCAAACATAGAAAACCCACAAGTACAGGAAGAAATTTTTGAACAAATATATCCTATACTCAAGAAAATTGTTGGAAAGGCGAACGTTATCCTATTTAAAATCTAATGTTTAATTAAGGCTTCTAAAATTAACGGGTCTAAATCCTGCTATATGGCGGTTTTAAATTGACGTTACTCCCATACTAAGATGATTGGGATGATTGGATAACTTTCGATAGCTCTTCGAAGCGTTTTCTAAGAGCTTCTCTATCGGCCACGTTTTTGTTTATAGACCATGTATAAGCTGTCATTGTTATTGCTAATCTGGTATGCTTTATAATTTCATTGAGATGTTTTAGATCATCGAGATCTTCTTCGTCATATTCCATAGGTATAACAAGTCCGTAACTTGGTGGTACACCTCGTTGTGCTACTGTTATCATGATTGCTCTAAGTACACCTGCTGCTATCTCCTTCTCTTTATCCAGCTTAATTCTAGCTACTGGGTGTACCCACGCAGAGATTGCTTGATATAGCTCAAGTATATATTTGAGCCATTCCCTACCTTCTCTATCTCCGAAAACTTTCGTTAGAACTTTGAGTATATGATCTTTTACACCAAAAACAGTTGCATTCCTAACACTTTCGTGCTCTACTTTCTCATAGGATACAAGATTTTTCAACTCCTCTTTAGTATCAGCATAAAGAGCAATTACAAAAGCTTCAAGAATTATTCTCAAAGTGTAGAATGCCTGCGGAATTGCTCCAAGCATTATCTCTATACATAAGAAGTTGAGGTTAGGGTATATAACATGTATAAGCATAGGATACATCAAGTACTTTATAACCATACCCATACGCTTACTCTCATCCATACTCTTGTTTGGTGCAATCCAAGACTCTATATTTATGACATCGTTGAAAAGATCATAACAAGAACCTATAACATCCCTATATCTATTCAACAAAAACTCCATGTTCTTAATCATGACATCTTTAGAGTAGTTTATCCAAAACATTAGAGCCTCCCTTACCTTCGGATTCACACCCATAACTAACACCTTAATCAATCAAATAGCTCTGCTAACGTGTCATCTACACTGGTAGCAAATATACATAAGATTTTAACACAGTAAAAAACTATGTTCTTATTTGGTTTTTCTCTAATGTTGTCTTCAAAAATGTGAAAATGCAAATATTCTGTCTCTCATAAGGTTTATTAGGGTGTGTGTTTGTTTAAGTTATAGCTCGAGGACAAAGTAGGGTATAGTATTGGTGTTGGCTGATGGGTAAGAGGACTTTGTGGCAGCGTATGGGTAGGGGTTCTCCTACTTTCCGTAGTCCTGGGTGGATTCATGTAGCTCCAGCTAGGTATCCTACTTTACCTTCGGACCAAACTTTTAAGGGTAGGATTGTTGAGCTCGTCCATGACCCTGGAAGATGGGTTCCTCTAGCAAGGGTTGTTTTGGAGAATGGTGTTGAATTCTACATGCCAGCACCGGAAGGAGCATATGTTGGACAAGTAATCCACGTCGGCCCAGAAGCACCAATAGAAAACGGAAACATATTGCCTGTAGGGAAAATTCCGGAAGGAACACAAATCTACAATGTAGAAAAACTACCAGGAGACGGAGGAAAATACGCAAGACAAGCAGGATCATACGCACTAATCCTAGGAAGAACAGGAAACAAAACAATAATACAGCTACCATCAGGAAAAACAGTAGAAGTACACAACCAAGCAAAAGCAACAATAGGAATACCAGCAGGAGCAGGAAGAACAGAAAAACCCCTACTAAAAGCAGGAACAAACTACTACAGAGCCAAAGTAAAAGCATGGAAATACCCAAGAGTAAGAGGAGTAGCAATGAACGCAGTATCACACCCACACGGCGGCGGCCAGAAACAAAGCGTATCATTCCCATCCACAGTATCTAGAAACGCTAGTCCCGGTAGGAAAACAGGTCACATAGCTGCTAGAAGAACAGGAAGAAGAAAAGGAGCACACTAAACTAGAGACCATTCCAATCACTTATAAGTTATGAACATAAAGTGTTTTTATTTATAAACTCGAGTCATATGTTTGGTAATAGATGGAGATGTTGGTGTAGAAAAAGTTGGGGTTTTCTTCTTTTGGTATTGTTTCTTTGCTTTCTCTCTGTTTTTCTCTGCTTCTTGCTTTATTTTCCTCTTCAATTTTATGAGCATTTTCTTTGTCAATTCATATGCTAAGTCTTTTTTCTCTGTTCTTCTTAAGCTTATGTAATGTTGGTATAGCTTTATTTTTTCTAATTTTTCATCGTGTTTCATGTATGGCTTTATCTTCTGTATTATTCCATAGGCGTTTCTTCCATAAAGTATTATGATGTACATTGGTTTCTTTCCAAGCATAGAATTGCTGGGTTGTTGAATGTGCAAATGCGATTTATAGCCTAGCTTAAGCATTTTCCTATGTACTGTTTCTATGATGTCCTTGCTTGTCATACCTAGTTTAAAAATTAAGCGAATAAGTCTTTCCTTCTCATATGTTCTCAGTATTATTGAGCCTTCGCAGTCTGTTAGTGCTGCTAGTAAGCTATAAAATGCTTCTTCGTTTTGCAGGTATTTTTCTGGTATTTTGTTTTTGTCTGGTATTAGTTTTTCAAATGTTCTGTCTAAATAAGCTGTTAGTCGCCACTCATAGTATTCTTTACCTCTTCTTATCGTTCGCTTTGGCTGTATCCATATTGCTTCTGTGTATTTTTGAAATGTTTCTATGAATAGTTTGATCATTGCTGGTTTTGGTGTACTTAGGGAAGCTGTTGCTGTTTTTGCTTGGCTATGTTTTCTTAGTGTTACGTCGCCTAATGCTAGACCGTAAATGTATGCTTCTTCGATAAGGTTTCCTGTGAAGGGTTTTTTATCGTATTTTCTCTTGGGCCTTGTTGTTAGTCCGTGTTTTTCCAGGATTTTCCTCAGTGTTCTTTGGTCTTTTCTGTAAAGCTTTGAGAGAATGTTTATGCTTAGTTTCCTATTCCAGTACATGTGTATGACTAGTTTTTCAGCTACTTCAGGGTTTATGTTTTCTATTTGCTGGTAAGTTGTTTTTCCTTTAACTATTTGCTTATGTATTTCTTCGTGCTTGTCGGCTTCGTTTTGAGCTATTTGTTTAGCATAAATGATTCCATGCTCTAATATGTTGGCGTATTTCTTCTGCTTAACTAAGCCTAAAGGCGTTAACCCTAGTTGCTTAATTATGTTTAGAACTGTTGTTTTATGTTGAAGCTTAAGTGTTTTAGCTATTTCAGTAGAAGTTTGCTGCTTAACATAGAGTAAGTAAGCTAGTATGTAGCCTGCTTTCACAAGGTTAGCGAAATACAGTGTTCTAAAGTATTCGGGATTTTCTCTTATTTTCCTCAGCACTTCATCTATGATGTTTCCAATGCTAAGTGTTTCCCTAAGTATTTCGCTTAGCGGTTTCTTTAGGAAATGCAGTGTTTTATGCCGTGGGCTCACCGAAGGCTCATAGTTTATGCTGAAAGTTCTCAGAAGAGTTCTAATGGTTTCATTACTCCACCCTGTTAGCTCCCTTATTTCCCTGAACGAGAAGTTTTTAGCTAGAAACACCAGTATTTCACGTACTTTGCTTTCCCCTAAAACCTTAACCAGTTGCTCTTTAGTTCTTAACCTATGCTCTCTTATTTGTTGAAGCTTCTCCTTCAGCTTCTCTAGCTTTTCAACTTTAGGAAAAAGCATTAAGTACTCTGCAACTTTACTCAACCCGCTTGCACCCTTTAAAACTAAGACGGATTTTTAAAGGGTGATGTGTAAGTATTGCTGATTCCGTATGGGTTTGATGTAAGTGTTTATGTGGTTGTTTTTAGGGGATCCTATCTTCAGCTCAGGGGTGTTGTTGAGAGGTGTTGCTGCAGGGAAGGCTTTGGAGGGGGTTAGGAACGTATGGTTTTGACGGTAGCATACCTTGTTTTACTGCTTGTTCTTCCGTGAAGCTGTAGAGATTATCTGGAAAATTAGGCCGTGAAAACTGTAACCGCGGTCTCCTAAAGGGTGGGAGCTGAGAAAAAATGTGGTTTAACGTATTTCGGTAGTCTTCATGCCTCCGTAGCAGTAGTGGAGAGCGATGCACTAGTAAGCTTCGTTGATAGCGTAGAAAAGCTAAAACGCCCTACAGGAAGTGCTCTGGTGGAGCTTGTATGAACCATTATTCCCTAGTAAAAACGCTTAGAATGAGGAGAAAGCGTTTAATGAAGGCTGCGTTTACATGTTGTTGGCTTAGCTTTATCACAATATATTATGTGGTTTAAAGTTGTTATGTGTGCAAGCTTGCTCATCAATGAATGTTTTAAATCTTGAACCTTTATTTTCAGAGTATTGTGTTTGCAACATCCCTGGGATTGACTATGTTTTCACGGGGTCTTTAGGGGGATTGTTTGCTCTCATAGTTTTATTCGCCATTTTTGATCTGAGGTTACTGTGTTTTATCTCAGAATTATTTATTAAGGCTTGTTTTTAATATTTAATATGAGGTGTTGAGATATGGTTTCAGAGTTTAGGGTTAGACTTAGTAGGAAGAATACTCTGTATATTCCTAAAAGTGTGGCTGAAGCTGTCGGCATTAGGGAGGGTAGTGTTTTGAGGCTTAGGGTTGAAGGTTTTAAAATAATTGTTGAGCCTGTTCCTGACCCGTTCGATCTTGCCCTGAAAGGGTCTAAGTTCGCTAAGGTGTCTTTTGAGGAGTTTGAGAGGGTTTCTGAGGAGGTTCAGAATGAGCTATTCGGGGAAGACGAGGATACTGCTTGACACCACATATCTCCTACCCATAGTAGGGGTTGATGTTGAAGGAGTTGAGAAGGTTATGGTGATACTTAGGAGGCTCCGTGATAGGGGAGTTGTTGAACTCTACCATACGGAACTCAGCATATTCGAAATAGTAGGTAAGCTTAGCAGAACAGGTTTCGACAGGGAGAGGGTTGAGCTAGGATTAGTCTCGATTAAGGAGGGGTTTGCCGAAGCAAAACCCACCCTTAAAGCATGGTTGAAAGCTTTAGAGCTTAAGAGAAAAGGCTTTAGAGACCTAATAGACCTACTACTCTACACAACCTCACTAACAAACAATATGATGTTTCTAACAAGAGATAAAGAATTGGTAGAGTTCCTAGAGAAAAACGGGGAAAACATAGACAACATAATGCTTGAAGAAGAATTCATGCAAACGCACCAACACTTAACAAAGAACCATCCCTACGAAAGCACGAACCACCTACTCTAAGCGTAAGGCTGTTTTAGGTTTAACGATACGTTTAAATACTTTTAATCACTTCTAATTACTTGATATAAGATGGAGAAGTTGTATAAGCTTAGTGAGTTTGCTAAGTTGGTTGGTGTTAGTCGTAGTGGCGTGGTTAAGTGGATTAGGGAAGGTAAGGTTAGAGCTGTTAATATTCATGGTAGATGGTATATCCCAGAATCGGAGCTTGAGAGATTAACTAAGGGATACTATGTTGGTTTAAAGAGGATTGCAATCTATGCTAGAGTTAGTGGCAATACACAAAAGGATGACCTAGAAAGACAAATATCATCATTAGAAGATTATGTTAGGGGGCATTTCCCACAAACTGAATACATTATTGTTAAAGATATTGCTAGCGGTCTTAAGGAGGATAGGAGGGGATTAAGAGAACTCATTGAATTGGCTAGAAGTAAGCAGATAGATGCTGTATTGGTAGCTTACAAGGATAGGTTAACAAGATTTGGATTTACTTATCTCAAGGAACTTTTTGAAGCATATGGTGTGAAAGTAATAGTTGCTTTCCACGAAGAACCCAAAGACTATTATCAAGAACTAGTTGAGGACTTGATAGCAATCGTTACTAGCTTTGCTGGTAGAATCTATGGTAAACGTAGTAGGAAGTATAAGAAGGTGGTGGAAGCAGTTGAACAAGCAGTTAAAGACCCTTAAGAGAACTATTGTTCTAAAGGGATGGACTAACAGATATGGCAGGCAAGCACTTAGAGAGATTACTGAAGCATATAAGAGTATGCTTCAAGAAATGGTAGAGTACGCTATAGAACACAGGACATCACAATCCACTCTCCATAAGATATTCTACCATAGGTTTAGGGAGAAGTATCCCTGGCTACCGACAAGAGTTATTAAGGGATGCTACAGAGATGCTGTTAGGAGAGCGAAGTCATTTAGGGAACTAAAGAAGAAGGGAATAGCTAAGACCGATAAGCCATTAGTGAAGAGAATCACGATAACTTACTCTGATTCACAAGACTGGAAGCTAAAAGATGGAGTTGTTAAGGTGAGGACTCATAGGGGATGGGTAAAGATACACTATAGAGGTCATAAGCAACTGCATAGATACCTCTATAATGGATGGAAGCTCTCAAGTGAGTTAAGACTCAAACCAAATGGTAGGAAGGTTATCATATACCTAACGTTTACAAAGAACTTTGAGGTTGCATATAATCCAAATAACATTGTAGCTGTTGATGTTAATGAAAATAATGTTACGTTAGCTGTATTCAGGGATAAGAAGCTATGTGAAGTGTATAGGATAGAGACTGGTCTTGGAAGATCGGTTATCTTCTATGCTGAGAGGAGGAAGAGGATAACAAAGGGTAAATCAACTAAGGATAGGAGTGCGAAGAAAGTTCTTAGGAAGCTTAGGGAGAAGAAGAGGAAGCGAGACATAATCTATAAGACCGCTAGAATCATCGAAGAGCTTGCGATGCAGTATAATGCGGTTGTAGTTGTTGGAAATGTTCGTAGAGGTAAGAGGAAACTAGTTGAGAGAACTAGAAAGAATACTTTGAGACACAGAATTCATCAATGGAGTGTATCAACTCTCGTAGAAATATTAAATAATAAACCGATACATGTAGTCGAGATATCGGAAGCATATACTTCCTCTATAGACCCATTCACGGGTAAACCTATCCATAAGTTTATTCCCTCGATGATCCGCTTTGCGGTGAGAGGAAGAAAGAGGGTAAGAGTAGTTAAAATTCAGCTAAGGTTAGCCAAGCTAGGTAATGGACTAGTCTTAGACAGGGATGTTATCGGAACAATAAACATCGGGTTGAAATACCTATCCTCAGATGGGAGGGCTATGGTGTTGCCCTCGACTGAGCCCCATGAGGTGCGGGTGAAGCTAATGAA
>Ga0190363_1000575_pt1 | contig 21845 bp, 20 predicted proteins | sample 48721867_MG_FD_161272 | JGI IMG/M metagenome (GOLD analysis project Ga0190363, IMG submission 161272) | Hydrothermal vent microbial mat bacterial communities from Southern Trench, Guaymas Basin, Mexico - 4872-18-6-7_MG | ecosystem: Environmental > Aquatic > Marine > Hydrothermal vents >... | reverse complement strand
TGGGAGGGAAGTTGTACTGTTTCTGTAGATTCTGATGCTGATTTAGTTGTTGAAGGTAAGGTTGGTATCGGAACAACAGATCCTGAAAAAGAACTACATGTTGCAGGAGATGCTGAGATTGAGGGAGATCTGAAGTTAAGAGGAAAGTTAAAAGGTTTAGGATGTAATGATGGAGATTATCTAAGGTATGATGCGGCAAAAGATGAATGGATATGTGCAGACCCTCCTGGAAGTGTGAAAAAGTTATATATAGGAGCAGCAGGTTGTGGGGCAGGACTTTGTGGTTGCCATACACCAGGTTGTTGTTGCGAGTGCACAGCAAAATCTTTCACTATTCCCTCCGATGCTAAAAAAATAATAGTTTTTATAGTGATATTTCCAGATAGAGAGCTTTCTGCTGTTATAAAAGATGCAAAGATTATCTATCAAGATGAGGTTGTCTGGGGTCCTAAAACTGTTAACTCACCAGGTTATGTTTATGATAGTGTAGTAATTGATGGGAATGGAGGAGGGACTTTAGAGTTTAGAGAAACCTCTTGCTTTGGTGTTTCAAATGACTATTGGTGGATAGGGGTTAGTTATGTTTATTAAAAAAGAATCAAATTTTTCGCAATTGATCATCTCTGAGGAATTTAAAATTTTTTAGAGAGAGCTCTGAAAAATTCTACATTTCTATTATTTTTCAACAATTTTCTTGATTAAGAGGTAAATTTTTTATAAAATATCTTATAAGTAATAAAGAATATAAGAAATGAAAGCAGAAAATAAGATAAAATATCTTTCCTTACGCAGGAGAAAGCTTATCCTCAATATAAGAAGTCTTTTAAATAAGTCTGTTACAAGAGGCTCTCTTGTAAGAATGTATATAAGCTGTGGAAGAAAAAATTGTAAATGCCAAAGAGGTGCTAAACACTTAGCATATTATCTTTCTTTTAAAAAGAAGACCAAAACCCACCTGGTATACATACCTAAGGAACTTTTAAAAGACATAAGAGAGGCAATAAGGATATATAAGGAATTAAAAGATAGATTAGAGGATTTATATAACATAAATAAGGAGATATTTTTACTCAGGAAGGAATTAATAAAAAGAAGAAAGAGGCAAAATCATGCAAAGAAGGCCTAATAAACAAAAGGATTTTCCTGATTTCGGTAGTATATGAAAGATTAATACCTAAAAAACATTAAGAGCTTGGGAGAAACTAAATTTAAAGAGATTTTTAACCGCATAATAAAGATAGCAGAAGATAAAGGGATTACTATAGGAAAAACCAAAGAAGCTCGAGCTACACAAATAATAGAGATTAGCTATTCCCAATACTATAGGACTGTTATAGAGGAGGGAAAAGAATCATTATTAACAAGATAGAGAAGAAAGATAAAACTAAAGCAAGCTTTTTAAGAGAAAGATATACCAGAAAGGCTAATAAAACAATATAAAAAAGAGGAATTAAGAACCAGATAAGAATACAAAACGATTTATAAAAGAGACAGAATCTATTTTTCCAGAAGGATTGCAAAAGATGCTCCCAAAAAGACCTTTGCCCTACTGCTTCAGAAGATAGAGCCAGAGTATATATAAGTAAATGGAAATTTTAAGAAGGAAGATAAAACCCGCCAAATATAAACAATCCATCAAATTAAGACACCTAATAGAGAGAAAATTTGCTTAAAGCCTAAAAAATGGCATAATCTTTTCAGGGCAAGATATAGAACTTTAAAGAAGGTTACAATAGAGGTTATAATGACCTTTATAGTAATAAATATAAAAAGGATGATAAAATTAATTGATAAGATGAGACTAAGAAGGAAGTTAAGATACGCATAAATGAAGGAGGTAAGGAAAGAGAAAAAAAGAAATTTGAGAAGAAAAAACAATTATAAAAAGAAAAATAGCACAGGTTATTAAGAAGATGTTTAGTTAATTTTTTTAGAGCTCTCTACACAATTTTGTTGACACTATGCCAAAGTAAAAATTATTGCTTTTAATAAAAATTTTGCTAAAATTTAAAATAGAATGAAAGTTTTTTACTTTTTTTTAACTTTTCTGCTTTTATTACCACCTTTAGGAGTAAAAGCTTCTCTAGGAAGTAAGTACTGTGTAGAATTAGGAAAAAGTTATTTAAAGAAGGGAGATATATATCAAGCAGAGATAGAATTTAGAAAAGCTCTCCTTATAAACCCTTCCGAGGAAGAAGCAAAGAAATTTTTAGAAAAGATAAGAAAAGAAAAGATTAGAAGAACTTTAGATTTTTACTCTAAAGGCGAAGTTCCCTCAAAAGTAGTTTCTCGCCCGCCAAAAAAGAGTTTTTTTTCTAAGCCTTCTTCTCCTAAGAAAGAGACTAAAAGTGAATGGAAATTAGAGGGAGTATATCAGACAGGATTTGGAATAACTAACGATAGTTTTATTTGGAAAAGGGCTAATTGGGATTTAAACGAAAAAGATTGGAGATTACTTAATTCAGAAAACTTTAATAATAAAGAGAATACATTTGATCCGGCCATCTTTGACCGCGTAAGAATTAATCTTGATTATGACTTTTCAGGAAGTATTAGTTTTCATACTAATTTAACTATTGATCCTTGGAGTTTTGTAGGAAAAACATCTAAATTTACAGTAGAAGATGACGCTGGTGTTGATAGCGTCCAGTTGCAGTTACTTTACTGGTCGGGAACGAAAAGAACAATTTCTCAAAAAGTGATTACCGATTATGGAGATTCATTTAATACGGGAGAGATAAAAGTAGTGGATGGAAAAACTGCTTTTTATACTACCGGAACCGCCTGGGATTGGACACATACTTTTGCTTTCCCTTCTCAGGATGTTCATTATCTCTTTCGGGGATTTAGGGAGTTGTGGTTTGATTATAGTCAAGATAATTTTTCTTTAAGAATTTATCCCATTGCTTTAGAAAAACAAGCTTTAAATAGTGATGACCCCTTACAACTTTCCAATAAACATATTTATTGGGAAGAATCTCAGTGGCTTACACGTTGGAAGCCAGGTAAAGAGATTATTAATCCTCCGATTGAGTTTTATCCGGGTCAGTTTGATGATGATTTAGCTTGGATTGCTCGCGATAGCACAGGAACACGATTAGCTTTTCTTAGAGGAATAAGTTGTTCTCTTAATCAACCGAATGGGTTTTCTCTACAAGCAACGTTTAATTCTCCTCAAGAGTTATGGCAGGAGTATGAGGAGTTTGATACTTTTAATACTGCGATAAGAGCAAAACAGATAGTTGGAGAAAGATTTATTTTAGGAGGATTGTATACCAGTAAATTGGGATATAAAAAAGGGAGTCTGGATGCTTCTAATTTCGTGTGGGCATTAGATTCTTCTTGGCAGCCCTTTGAGGGTTTAGGGGCAAGATTTGAGATAGCAACTTCTCGTAACTGTCAAGATAAAACTACCAATTTTAAAAGAAAAAAGAGAGGAAATGCTTATTATTTTTCTCTTCTTAAGTCCTTACAAAAAGATATATTAGGTAAAGACTATTATGGAATTGACTCACAGGATAAGGGAGTTTTTTATAAAATGAGGTTGATGTTTGCTCATCTGGATTCAGACTTTACTCCCGGACTTTCTACATATATAGAGACCCGTCATGATCGGTTTTGGTCAAGACACCTCCACTTCGGTGAGCCTTTTAAATATTATTATGCAGGTTTCTACGAACCAACACTGAAATGGGAAGATATTAAGCATCAATGTTTAGGAGATGGTATAGATGTAGGTCGAGATGTTGTCGGGTTGCGCGGAGAGGTAAAAAGACTTCTTGAAAATAAATTAGACCTTTTGTTTGATTTAAGGAATGTTCATTCTACTGACGGTAAATATCTTGAGAATGTAACACGACTGGAAGCTGAATATCGTCCTACTTCTAAATTAACCACAAAGTTTTTAGGGATATATCACGATAAACCGGATACAGTAAAAGGATACGATCCTTATGTCTTTAATAAAGATACGGGAGAATTTGATGTCGAAAATGATTCTATTGAGGATGGAAGGGATCCTTCCGTCAAGACTGTTTCTTTAGGAGCCGAATATAAATTCAGTGATAGATTTAAAATGTGGGGAATATGGGAACATACCAATGATATTAATATTGCCTATGATAATTTTCCTCGTGCTATATTAGATGGAGCCTGTACAGCTAATGAAGAAGGATATTTGGGATGGAATAATTGGCTCAATAGAACTGAATTTTTCCCTACCCCTCCCTATCCTTATTATGATATCTTCAAATTAGGTTGGGAATGGAAAACTTCTCCTCTTCTTACTATAGATTGGGATTGGACGAAAAATGAATATAAATGGGCAGGTCCAATTGATAGTAATATTAATCATGTGGGATTAGGAATAAATTTTGCTCCTTCTTCTAAATGGAATTTTTATTTAAAATATGTATATTCTAAATGGAATGATATTTCTATTTTGAATGAAGAAGGTCGCGTTTGTTATGAACCTCACCATAACTTTTTCTTTGAGGCAAGATACATTTTAGGAGAAGGAGAGGGAGTGGTTTTGCAATATGGCGACTCAGGAAGAGGAATAGCTTCACAGATTTTGTATGATCCTTATGGAGGAAGTTTATCGGTATTAGATACACAGCATATAGTAAGATTATTTTATCGCAGAAAATTCTGAAGATGGGAAAATATGTAATTGGTATAGGGCTTAATCTTTTTGATGCCCGTGCGTTGCTTTTGAATAGCAAAGGAAAAATAGTTCTTCATGCAGAGAGAAAAAGAAAGTTTGTTACTGCTAATGAGACAATTGATGTGTGCCTTTCTCTTTTTGAGGAAATTTTTAAAAAATCTAAAAGATACAAAAGTAATATTATAGGAGCTGGTCTTGCTCTAGGAGGAATAGTGAATAGGAGAAAAGGAGTAGTATATTGGCCACAGAAACAGGATGACAGTTGTGTTTACATTTCTCTTCCTTTTAAGAAGTATCTAGAAGATAAATTTAAGTTACCCATATTTATTGAGAACGATGCCAATGCTTCTGCCTTCGCTGAGTATAAGTTAAATTATTCAAGCTATAAAAATTTAATTTATATGTTTTCTGGCGTAGGATGCGGTCTTATTATTGATGGTAAGCTTTACAGAGGAAAGGATGGGGGTGCAGGGGAATTGTTTGTTAATTCTCAAAAAGTGATGGTTTCCTCTTTAGGAGAGTTTGGTTTCCTTTCTCAATGGCCTCAGGATTTAGGTGTTACAAAGAGGGCAAAGGAGTTAATCTCTTTAGGAAGAAATACCTCTTTAATTAAAAGAATAGATTCTGTAGGAAGTTTATCTTTAGAAAGTATTGTTGAAGAGGCAAAAGGAAAAGATAGAGTTTCAAGAGAGATATTGAAAGAAGCAGCCTTCCCTTTAGGAGTTAAGATAGCATTTCTTATAAATCTTTTAAATCCAGAGGTAGTTATCATAGGAGGAGGTTTTGAGGAAGCAGGAGATTTCTTTTTAGAAGAGATTTTAAAGACAGTAAGAAAATTTTCTTTTAGTGCATTGGGAAAAAATTTGAAAATAAACTTATCCTCGTTAGGAAGAAACGCTGCATCTTTAGGGGTAGCACACTTACTTTTTGAAGAAAAAGCTTTACATTCCTAAAAAGAAAATGTTATAATAAAGTTGAATAAAATTAATATTATAATAAAGTTAAAGGAAGGAGGGAGATAATGGAAATAAAGAGGAATGTACCTTTGATAATCCTTCTTATCTTATTATTGGTAAGTGGCTTTATTGCTATGAAATTTTACTCACAGGCACAGAAGCTCTTTGAGAAGAACAGAGGTTTAGAAGAGGACATTGCTAAGTTGTCTCAAGAAAAGAAAGAACTTTTAGAAGAAAATGCTCAACTGGATAATAGAGCGAAGAAGTTAGAGGAAAGATGGAGAAATATTCAAGCAGAACTTTCTAGAGTAGAGAGAGAGAAAGAATTTTTAAGAGATAGATATGAGATGATAAAGAGAGAAAAGGAAATTTTAGAGAAGAAATTAGAACAATTACCTCAAAGAGAAGTATCTACAAAAAAAATACCTCAACAGATACCTCAGCACTGGGAAGATGTAGTAAGAGAAAAAGCAGAGCTTCAGGTTAAGTTAGAAAAGTTAAATAAAGGACTCCTTGATGCCAAAGCAGAGATAAACAAATTAGTTAAAGAAAACAAAGAGTTAAGTATCAAGTTGGATCAACTCATCCAAGACAAAGAGAAATTAGAGAATGAGTTAGCTTTTAAGGAAAGAACACTTCAGGTGATGAGTAAAGATTTAGTAAATGAACGAGAAGCTCGTCAGACAATATCTAAGGAATTAGCTAAGTTGAGAAAGGAAAATATGGATCTTAAGCAGGAGATAGTTCTAGCGAGAGAAGAACAACTTCAGATTCAGAATAGACTTAAAGAAGCTATGAATGAGAAAGTAGATTTAGAAAAGAGAGTTTCTCAAGTAGAGAAAATTTTAAAAGAAAAGTCTTTAATGTTTCAACAACTAAAGGAGGAGTTAGCTAGAGCTTTAAAGGGAACCAAGGAAGAAGAGCCCGCAGTACAACTTCCTCCCATTGTAGTAAAACCTAAAGATAGTAGCACTAAAGAAAAGGTATCGCAGGCTCAAGTTAGTTCTTCTGTGCCCAGCACATTTTCCCCTCTTAAGGGTTCTATTCTTGCTGTAAATGAAAAAGAGAGATTTGTGGTGATTGATCTAGGACAGAGTTCAGGAGTAAAAGTAGGAAGTAAGTTCGATGTATTTAGGGGTAAGTCCTTGATAGGAAGCATAGAGGTGGTGGAGGCAAGAGAGGAGATTTCTGCCGCAGATATTAAAGATGTAGTTAAAGGATACTCTCTTAAAGAGGGTGATTTAGTAGTTTCTAAATAAAAGACGAAGAAAATTCTGTGTCTTCATCAAAAGTTACTATAAATGAAGTAGCCCGCCAAGCAGGGGTATCTATCGCTACTGTCTCCCGCTTTTTATCTAATCCTTTTTCTGTAAAAGAGAAAAATAGGAAAAAGCTGGAGAAAGTTATAAAGAAGTTGCATTACCAACCTTTTGTTTATGCTCGCAAATTAGCAGGGGGAAAATTAGGAGTTTATGGATTAATTATTCCGGGATACGAAGGGATATTTAACTCTTTTTACGCTCTGGAGTTAATAAAGGGAGTAGGATTTAGTTTAGAGAGAAAAAACATAGACCTTTATCTCCACATATTCTGGACTAAGGATAGATTCAATATATCTTTAGTAGATGGTGTTATTTTTGCCGATGTTATTGCTAACCAGGAGCAGTTAAAAAGAATATTAAAAGAAAAGTTACCTTGTGTAGTGATAAATAAGAAAGTGGAGGAGCTCGATGTTAGTTTTGTGGCAGTAGATAATTTTAGAGGCGCCTATCAAGCTACAGAATATTTAATAACTCAAAGGCATAAACGAATCGCTCATCTTGCTGGTGATTTGAGAGTTCAATGTGCTCAGGAAAGGATAGAGGGTTATAAATCTGCGTTGATAGAGAATAAGATCAAAGTTAGCGATAAGTATATAAAAGTGGCAAATTTTTCCTATCTAGAGGCAAGAAGGTGCCTAGAAGAACTTTTCGATACTTCTAGTCCTCCTACAGCTGTGTTTGCTGCTAGCGATGAGATGGCTGAGGAGGTGCTTAATTTCGCTAATCGCTATAAAATAAAGATTCCTGAACAACTTTCAGTTATTGGCTTTGACGATAATCCTTTATGCATTCAAGGTGAGATTAAACTTTCTACAGTAAGACAACCTTTAAAAGAAATGGCTTCCTTAGGAGTAGATGTTTTGAAAGAACAAATAGAGAAGAAAAAAGAAAATATAAAGAGAGTAGTGCTCTCTCCTCAGTTAATAATAAGAGAGAGCGTTGCTCCCTTCAAGAGAAGTTGATTGATATTGATTCGGTTCTTTTAAAATTGGGGTAAAAAATGTTTTCTTACCCCCCTCTTTTTCTATATTTTGTATCCTATTTAGAGAGATACTACTATATATAGTATTTTTCCTTGACATTTCGCTATTTGGTGGTAAATTAGAAATTGTTCCATTTTGAATTTTAAGAGAAAGGAGTCAAAATGAACGATACGCTTAATTTTTCTCCCAATGCTTTATTAGTTTTAAAAAAACGGTATCTTAAGAAAGATAAAGAAGGAAGGGTGATAGAAACCCCCTATCAGTTAGTAGCAAGGGTAGCTAGAGCAATTGCAGAGGTGGAGAAAAGGTACGGAGCTAGCAAAGAAGTAGTAAAAGAGATAGAGCAAGCTTTTTTTGATATGATGGCAAATTTGGAGTTTATGCCTAACTCTCCTACCCTTATGAATGCAGGGAAAGAACTGGGTCAACTTTCTGCTTGCTTTGTTGTGCCTGTAGAGGATTCTATGGAATCAATTTTTGATGCTATAAAAGCAACTGCTTTAATTCATAAGACAGGAGGTGGTACAGGTTTTAGTTTTTCTAGATTACGCTCTAAGAATAGTGTAGTAAGAAGCACAGGAGGGGTTGCCTCTGGACCAGTTTCTTTTATGAGAGTGTTTGATTCTGCAACTCAGGCGGTAAAGCAAGGGGGAACTCGACGAGGTGCTAATATGGGGATTTTAAGAGTTGATCACCCTGATATATTAGAGTTTATTAAGTGTAAAGAAAAAGAAGGAGAAATTTCTAATTTTAATATCTCGGTAGCAGTTACTGATGAATTTATGGAGAAAGTATTTAAAAGTGGAGAATACAACTTAATCGATCCTCATACCAAGGAGGTTAAAGGGAGATTAAATGCAAAAGAAGTATTTGATCTGATAGCTACTTGTGCTTGGAAAAATGGAGAGCCAGGAATTGTCTTTATAGATAGAGTTAATAAATTTAATCCCACTCTTCACTTAGGAGAGATTGAGTCTACCAATCCCTGTGGAGAACAACCCCTATTGCCCTACGAGAGTTGTAATCTTGGTTCGATAAATTTAGCTAAGATGGTTAAGAGGGAAGAAGAAGATTTCCAAATTGATTGGGGAAAGCTTTCTAAGATTACTCGGCTAGCTACTAGATTTTTAGACAATGTTATAGATGCTAACAAATTTCCTCTTCCTCAAATAAAAGAGAATACTTTGAAAACTAGAAAGATTGGATTAGGAGTAATGGGTTGGGCAACAATGTTGGGGTTCTTAGGTATTCCCTACGATAGTCCTCAAGCTTTAGAGTTAGCAAGAAGACTTATGAAGTTTATCTATGAAAATGCTAAGGAAACTTCTATTCTTCTTGCTCGAGAAAGAGGTGTTTTTCCTGCGTGGCGGGGGAGCATTTGGGAAAAACGAGGCATAAAGATTAGAAATGCCACTTTAACTACTATCGCTCCTACCGGTTCAATAAGCATTATTGCTGGTCCTACCTCTACGGGGATTGAACCTTTTTATTCTCTGGTCTACTTTAGAAATGTTTTAGACGGAGAGAAGCTCATGGAAATAGAACCTAGTTTTGAATATATTGCTAGAAGAAGGGGATTTTACTCACAAGATTTAATGGAGAAGATAGCTAAGGGAGAGAGTATTCAGAGGATGGAAGAAATTCCTCAAGATGTGAAAGAGATATTTAAGACTGCTTTAGAGATAGAACCTATTACTCATGTGAAGATGCAAGCAGCTTTTCAAGAGTTTACCGATAATGCTGTTTCTAAGACTATAAATCTTTCTAATAAAGCTAAAATAGAGGATGTAAAAGAAGCATTCTTATCCGCTTATAAGTTAGGATGTAAAGGTATTACTGTTTATAGAGATGGTTCAAGAAAAGTTCAAGTTTTAACTGTAGAAAAAGAGAAGGAAGAAAAAGTTTCTTCTAAAGTTGTAGTAACTCAACTCAAACCTCGCCCAGAGGTAATTATAGGGACTACTACCAAGATTACTACGGGATGTGGAAATCTTTACGTTACGGTTAATCAAGATAACGAAGGTAATTTGTTTGAAGTTTTTACTCAGATGGGTAAGGCAGGAGGGTGCGCTGCTTCTCAATTGGAAGCTATCGGGAGACTTATCTCTTTAGCTTTAAGAGGGGGAGTAGATGTAAAGGTTATTATTGAGCAACTAAAAGGAATAAGATGTCCTTCGCCTAATTGGGCTAATGGAAAAAGAATTTTTTCTTGCGCTGATGCTATTGCTCGAGTTTTAGAAAAAAGAGCTGCGGATCAGAAAAAGTTAGTAGAAGCAAAGATATCTATATCTCAACCAGTGGGAGCAAAGCTAACTACCTCGTCTTTTGATAAGTCAGACTTATTATCTACTGTTATTGGAGTTTGTCCTGAATGTGGGTCTGCTTTGCGGCATCAAGAAGGTTGTGTAATCTGTGACAGTTGCGGGTATTCCAAATGTTGATACTCTTAAGAGGCATATTTAAATTTTTCTAAACTAAATATAATCACTAAATTTTAAAGAAATAAGGAGGCAAGCTGATGAAGAAGATTTTTTACATTGTTTTAGATGGTGTAGGGGACTTACCTATTTCTGAGTTGCAAGATAAGACTCCTTTAGAGAGTGCTTCTACTCCTTGTATGGATTATTTAGCTAAAGAGGGAATGCAAGGAGTAATTTACCCTGTAGATAAGGGGGTTGCCCCCGAATCTGATATTGCTGTTATTTCTCTTTTGGGCTACGATGCCCAAAAAACTTATACCGGCAGAGGTCCTCTTGAAGCTTACGCTAGTGGAGTTAAGATAGACGATGGTGATTTAGGTTTAAGAGTAAACTTTGCTACTGTAGAGATTACCTCTAGAAAAATTCTCGATCGTAGAGTAGGGCGATCGCTTTCTAGCGAAGAAGCGAAATCTTTAGCAGAAGAAATTAACCAAAAAGTAAAGTTAGAAGATGCAGAATTTATATTCAAAAGTACGGTGGGTCATAGAGGAATCTTGGTGATTAAGAGGAATAAAGATTTAAGTGGATTCATTACTAATACTGATCCTGCTTATGGAAGAGAAGGAGTTTTTGGGGTTGCTTTAGAGAAATTTTCTCCATACCTTACCTCTGCAAAGCCTATGCCTGGTTATGAAGAAGATAAAGGAGCACAGTTAGCAGCCAAATTAGTTAATGAATTTACAGAAAAATCAATGAAAGTCTTAGAGAATTCATCAATAAATATAGAAAGAAGAAAAAAGGGATTATTACCTGCAAATGTTATTCTCTCTCGGGATGCTGGAAGCAGTTTACCAAAATTTAAACCCATAGAAGAACTAACTTCTCTTAAATTTGCTTGTTTTGTTCAGATGCCAGTAGAAAAAGGAATTGCTTTGCTATGTGGTATGGATGTGGTAGATGTTCCTCTTCCTTCAGGAGATTTAAAAAATGACTATACTCTCTGGGCGAATTTAGCTTCGGAGAATATTCAGAAATTTGATGCTCTTTACATTCACATAAAGGGACCAGATGAACCCGCACATGATGGAGACTTTTTGAAGAAGAAAGAGATAATTGAACTAATTGATAAATATTTTTTTAAAACTTTACTTGATAGGATAGATAAAAATACTTGTATTATTTGTGTTACAGGAGACCATTCTACTCCTTGCCAGCTGAAGGCTCATTCTGCCGATCCTGTTCCGGTGTTGGTCTATGGGAAGGAGAAGGATTCTACAGTTTCTTTTGGTGAAACGGAGGCAAAGAAAGGGGCTTTGGGTCAATTTCTGGGAAAAGAGTTAATCTATAAACTTACAGAATTTGCCAAATAATGAAGTCATCTTATTTAGACTTTCGTCAGATGATATGAGGATAAATCTTTTAAGGAATCATCTCTCCCTGAATAGAAATTTCAAAATCTATTTTAACCTTTCCTCCGCATAACTAAAAAACATCCAAAAACTATTCAGTAGTTAGACACTATAAATTCTGTATAAAATTTTAATAATCTGAATAAAAAAGACAATTTTTAAGGATTTTTTATCAAAAGAAGTATTCTGCAGGATTTTAAGAAATTTTAAGAAGTAAATAAAGCAGATGGTCAAGGAATTGAAAGAAAAGGCTAGTTTATTCTCCTTTGTTGACACTATGCAACTTACCAGTAATTTGACATATTTCTAAGTTTTTAGTAAACTATTTACCTTATTTGGAGTTAAAGTTTTCTCTGCGCCGTACTTAAGAGAAAGGAAAAAATGAAAAAGTTTCTGTTTTGTATTTTGGTAGGGATAAATTTCTTAATTGGAGTTAAAGTCTTCTCGGCACCTTGTTACGGAACTTATTTACCTAAAAGAAACAAATTTCTTCTAGGTATTCAGACACACGCCGTTTTTAAACGGTATCTTAAAGATACTTACGGCAAGTTAAGGAGTCTTCAGCATTTTTTGCTCTTATCTTATGGAGTTTTTGATTGGCTTTCTTTGGATTTAAAGGGAGGAACAGGATTTATAAAACAGCATCCTTTAAACTCTGATGAGATAGACTATCCTTCTTGGTTAGGTGGAGGTTATGGTTTTAGAGTCAAACTTTATCATAACCCTGTCGATAAGGTAAAAGTAGTAGGAGGCTTTCAACACATAAGTATTCATCCTAAGAAGGTTTATCTTGAAGGGGTAAAGAATAAAGCTGTTTTAGATGACTGGCAATTTTCTATTTTAATTTCTAAGAATTTAAATATATTTACTCCCTATATAGGAACAAAGTGGTCAAGAATGGACTATATCCATTGGCGTGATGGGATTAGGAAACGTAAAAAATCTGATTTGACCAAATCTTTGGGATTGGTATTGGGATCAGACATTTCTTTAAGTAGAAAGACTTATCTTAACTTGGAAATTCATTTCTTTGACGAAGAAGCTGCAGCCATTTCTTTCCTCTGTAAATTTTGATTGATGATAGTAAAAAATAGGAAGGAAGAATTTTTAAGCTACCTTGAAGATACTTCTAATCTTAAGGGGAAAGCTGATCTTCTTTATCTACCCGAAGAAGAGCAAGAAGTAGTAAAGATTGTAAGGTTATGTGGTGAAAAGAAAATACCCCTTACCTGTTCCGGTTCACGTACAGGAACGGTTGGCGGATGTGTTCCTTATGGAGGAGCTATTCTCTCCTTAGAAAAATTAAGTAAAATAAAAGATATAGATCCAGATAGGAGGTTAGTGACTTTACATCCCGGGGTTAGGTTAGATAATTTAGAAAGTGAACTAAAGAAATTTGATCTTACTTTCAAATCTTCCCCCACAGAATCATTAGCTTCTATAGGAGGAGCGATATCTACCTCTGCTTCAGGGGTGAGAGGCTTCAAATATGGAGGAATAAGAAATTATGTAAAAAAGCTCAAAGTTATCCTTATAGACGGAACTATATTAGAGATAACTCGAGGGAAAACTTTTTCTTGTAAAGGAAGTTTTAATTTTTCTATCAAAGGAAGAGATTTTAAATTTAGCTTACCTTCCTATAGGATGCCTCCAGTTAAACATTCTGGCGGTTACTTTGTAAGAGAGGGGATGGATTTAATAGATTTATTCATTGGTAGTGAAGGGACCTTAGGTATAGTAGTTGAAGCGACTCTAGAGGTTCAAAAATCATCTCAAGATGTCTTTGACTGTATAGTCTTTTTTAAGGATGAAAAGAGAGCGATTAACTTTGTAGAGAAGATTAAGAAATTAAAGCAGTTCGATATGTTAGATCCTTCTAGTTTAGAGTTTTTTGACACGAATTCCTTAAGTTTCTTAAGAGCTGTATATCCCCATCTTAAAGAATTTAAATCAGCAGTTTATTTTGAGCAGGAGGTAGAGGAAAATTATAAGGATACTATGGAGTTGTGGATGAAAGCTATTGAAGATTCTGGAGCTTCCTTAGATGATACTTGGTTTGGAGATACAAAGAAAGAAAGAGAGAAAATCTATGAATTTCGTCACAAACTACCTCAGTTAGTAAATGAATTTCTCAAAAGTTACAACCAGGTTAAGATAGCCAGTGATATTGCTGTAGGAGATAGCTCATTTAGAGAGATGTATAGGTTTTATAAAGAGATAGGAGAGTGTAGTAAGGTAAATTATATCAATTTCGGTCATATAGGAGAAAACCATCTCCACTTTAACTTTTTACCTAAGAATGATAGTGAATCTCAGAAAGCTAAGGAGTGTATTTTAGAAATTGTAAAAAAAGCACTAAGTTTAGGAGGTACGGTTTCTGCTGAACATGGGATAGGCAAGCTTAAGAAGTCATATCTGGAGATTATGTATGGGAAATTTTACATCAAGGAGATGGTTGAGCTTAAAAGATATTTTGATCCTAATTTTCTTCTAGGAAGGGGCAATTTATTTGATGTAGAATGAAGCCTTGTTTAACTGTAGTAGCAGGTTTAATCAGAAAGGGTAAGAAGGTTTTAATCTGTCAGAGGAAGAAGGATGATGCTTTCTCTCTATTATGGGAATTCCCTGGAGGGAAGGTAGAAAAAGGGGAGTCTTTAGAGGAGGCATTGATAAGGGAGCTTAGAGAAGAGTTAGGGGTAGAGATAAAGGTAAATAAATTAATTAACACTTTCTACGATGAAAACGAAAAAATGCAAATAAAAGTTTATTTATTTGAAAGTAAAATAGTTAAAGGAAATCCTCAACCTCTAGAGTGTAAAGAGTTTAAAATTGTATATATAGATGAACTTGATAATTTTGATTTAGCACCTGTAGACAAAAAAATTGCTCTCTTTTTAAAGGGAAGTTAACTACTTTCTATTTCTTCTATATGATGTCTTATATCTTTACCTTCAATGATGTAATAAACATCTTCAGCAATGTTGGTAGAATGATCAGCAATTCTCTCTAAATATTTTCCTACTAAGATCAGTTTTATAGCTCGATTTATGTTTTTAGGATCACTGAGCATGTAAGTTAGTAATTCTCTAAATATCTGGTCGTTTAGATTATCTACAGTATCGTCACGTTTGCAAATATCACGGGCTAGTTCCGAATCTTTCTCTAAAAAGGCTTTTATAGCGTCCTCTAGCATTCCTTGAGTGATTTGGGCCATTCTGGGGACATCAATTAGAGGCTTAAGAGGAGGCTCTTTTAAAAGCTCTTTATTTCTTTCAGCAATATTTACTGCTAAATCAGCCATTCTCTCTAGGTCAGAGTTTATCTTTATTACAGAAATTATAAATCTTAAGTCACTAGCTGCAGGTTGTCTTAAAGCAATGAGCTTTAAAGCATGATCATCGATCTCAATTTGAGCCATATTAACTTTTTTTTCATCTTCAAAAACTTTTCCGATCAGCGATTCGTTTCTTTCTTTTAGCGATTCCACAGCATTCCTTATCATTTTTTTAACTAGTTCTGATGTTTCCACTAATTTCTGCTTTAACTCCTTTAGCTCTTCGTCAAAATGTCTTTCCATTTTTACCTCCTTTTAGCCAAACTTACCAGTAATATAGTTTTCTGTTCTAGTATCGGATGGGTAAGTAAATATTTTCTCTGTAGTGTCAAATTCTACCAGCTCCCCTAAAAGCATGAAACCACAAAATTGAGATATTCTTGCTGCCTGTTGCATATTGTGAGTTACGATAACAATAGTGTATTTTTCTTTAAGTTGAAATAGCAGTTCTTCGATCTTTAAAGTGGCAATAGGATCTAAACTTGAACAGGGTTCATCCAAAAGTATAATCTCTGGTTTTAGTATTATAACTCTTGCAATACAAAGACGCTGTTGTTGGTCTAAAGTTAAATTTTTTGCATTCTTTTTCAATTTATCTTTTAATTCCTTCCATAACCCCACACTTTCTAAAGCATGCTCTATTTCCTCTAATATTTTTGTTTTACTTCTATACAAGCGATGAATCTTTACGCCAAAGGCCAAGTTTTCGTATACTGAAAGATCAAAAACGTTTGGTCTTTGGAAAACCATCCCCACTTTTCTTCTTAAAGATATAAGGTCTGTTTCAGGAAGGTTGATATTTTGATTATCTATAATTACTTTACCTTCGGTTCTTACACTCTCGATTAGATCATTCATGCGGTTAAAACATCTTAAAAGAGTAGATTTTCCACATCCCGAGGGTCCAATAATAGCGGTGATATTCTTGGGAGGGATCTTTATATTGATATTTTTAAGAGCTTGGAATTCTCCGTAGAATAGATTTAAATTTATAGTTTTAATTTTACAAGGATAGTTCATTAACCAAACCTGCCTCTTATGTAATCATCGGTACGTTTATCCTCAGGAGAAGTAAAAAGGATAGAGGTGGCATTACTTTCTATTAGTTCCCCCATAAGAAAAAAAGCACACCGTTGAGTCACTCTGGCTGCCTGTTTAGTATTGTTTGTTACAAGAATTTGAGTGTAATTTTCTTGAAGTACTCTCATAGCTTCTTCTATTTTTGCTGTAGAGATAGGGTCAAGACCTGAACATGGTTCATCGTAAAGAATAACTTCGGGTTCTACAGCTAAAACCCGAGCAATACATAATCTTTGTTGTTGCCCTCCAGATAATTTGTTAGCGGGTGTATGTAGTCGATCCTTTACTTCCTCCCAAAGATAGGCTTTTTTTAGAGCCTCTTCTACTATAGAATCAAGATGTTCTCTTTTTCTTAAACCGTGAACTTTAGGACCATAGGCAACATTTTCATAGATACTCATAGGGAGAACTTGGGGGAGGGCGAATACTATCCCAATTTTTTTTCTTAAGATGCTATCCTTTATTTCTCTTATATCTTTACCTTCTAATAAGATTTTCCCTTTCTGATGATAGTTGGCCTGAAGATAATTTAGCCGGTTTAAAGCCCTTAAGAAGGTAGTTTTTCCACTGTTAGCAGGTCCAATAATTCCTAAGATTTCATTTTTATAAATTTCTATGTTCAAATTTTTTAATACACAAAGGTTACCAAAGTAAGCACTTAAGTTGATGATTTTTATTAGAGGTTCTACCATAGTTTTTTCTTTCTGAAATAAGCCCGTAATATTATGCTTACTAGGTTCATTAAAAACACTAACACAATTAAAACTAGAGCTGTAGCGAAACTTAAAGAAAGAGGCATATTGGGTATTTGTGTAGAAATTACATAAAGATGGTAAGGAAGAGCCATAACTTGGTCAAACATTGAACGAGGGAGTCTAGGGAGATAGAAAGCTGCTACTGTAAAAAGTATAGGAGCAGTTTCTCCTGCTGCTCTACTTAGGGCTAAAACTGTCCCCGTAAGAATTCCTGGTAAACTATAAGGGAGAACGCAGTACCTTATTGTTTGCCATTTTGTTGCTCCTAGAGAGAGACTTATTTCACGAAATGATTTAGGAACAGCCTCCAGAGCTTCTTTAGTAGCAGTAATAATTACAGGAAGGCTCATTATTGCTAAAGTTAGAGAACCTGCTAAGATAGAGGTACCAAACTTTAAAAAAATTACAAACATAGCGAATCCAAATAGTCCATATACAATAGAGGGTACTCCAGAGAGATTGATTATAGCTAACTTTATAGTACGAGTAAGCCAGTTTTCCCGAGCGTACTCTACCAGATAAATAGCTGCTAGGATCCCTAGAGGAAGAGAAAAAACCATCGTTCCCAATATTAGATAGATTGTACCTAGGATAGCAGGAAATATTCCTCCTTCTTTCATTCCATTTCTAGGAGGTTGAGTTAAGAACTCCCAGCTTAGGCCAGGGGCGCCATTCTTTATGATGTAGGCAATTACTCCTATTATGGGCAGAATAATTATTAAGGCAATCATTCCTAAAATAAAGAAGGCTAATTTTTCTCTAGTTTTAGCATCAAATTTCATTTCTTACTTCTATGCAAAAATAAATCAGCTAAAAAGTTTATTATAAAGGTAATGATAAAAAGAATAAGCCCTACACTAAAGAGAGCAAAATAGTGAAGGCCTCCTCTTACTGTTTCTCCCATTTCGCTAGCAATAGTTGCTGTAAGGGTTCTTAGAGGTTCCAAGATAGAGGAAGGAATAATAGGAGAATTTCCTGTGACCATCATTACCACCATGGTTTCTCCAATAACTCGACCTATCCCCAACATAATAGCAGCAATTATTCCTGAGGAAGCAGCAGGTAAGATTACTCGCCAAAGAGTTTGCCACTTTGTTGCTCCTAATCCAAAAGCTGCTTCTTTGTAAGTATAGGGTACACTTCTTAAAGCATCTTCAGAAATACTTATGATAGTGGGAAGAGCCATAAATGCTAAAAGAAGACTTCCTGTGAAGCCACACATCCCTGTGGGGATAGAGAAAATTTTTTTTACCAACGGTCCTAACCATACTATTCCTATGAATCCCAAAACTACACTGGGGATAGCAGCTAAAATTTCTACAAAGGACTTTAATATATTTCTTAGAAAAGAAGGGGCAACTTCAGCAATAAACATCGCACAACCCATTCCCAAAGGTACACAGATAATAATAGCGAAGAATGTTACATAGATAGAGCCCAGAAGAAGGGGGATGATACCAAAACTCGGTGGTTCAGATATAGGTAGCCATTTTTTTTGAGTAAAAAAATCTTTTAAAGGATATGATTTGAAAAAGAAGAGAGAATCTTTAAGAAGAAATAAGAAGATTAGAACAACAAAGAGAATAATTAAAATACCACTTCCTCTTATAAAGAACTCTAATATACTTTCTTTAATTTTCTGGAGTTTGGAAAACATCTCTACTTCTCAAAGGAACAAATCCTACTTCTTCAATTTGCTTTTGTCCCTTTTCGCTCAATACGAAGTCAATAAATATTTTTACTATCCCCGTAGGTTCTCCATCAGTATACATAAATAACGGTCTGGATAAGGGGTATTTTTTTTCTATAACATTTTGAGGAATAGGTAAAAAATAATCTCCCTCATCTTTAATAGCTAAAGCTTTCACCCGGGATGAGAGATACCCCATCCCTACGTAACCAATTGCTTGAGGGTTTGAGGCTACTTCCTCAACGATAGCTTGGTTAGAAGAAAGTAGCAGAACATTAGGAGAGAATTCCTCTTTGCTTTTCTTGTTGTCTAGCTGGACTACTCTTTCCTTGAAGTAAATATGAGTTCCTGAGCTTACCTCTCTAGAGAGAGCAACAATTGAAGAGTTGTATTCCCCTAATTGATTCCAGTTTTTTATTTTTCCTGTATAGATATCATGGAGTTGTTTGATAGTTAATTTCTTAATTGGGTTTTTCTTATTTACAATTACTGCTACTCCATCAAAACCAATAATAATTTCATAAGGAGTTACGTTCCATTTTTTAGCGATTTCCTTTTCTTTATTTTTTATTCTCCTAGAAGCAGTAGCAATATCTGTAGTTTTATTTATCAAGGAGGCGATACCTACTCCGCTACCACCTCCTGTTACAGCTACAAAGATATAAGGGTACTCTTTCATGAACTCTTCAGCTAATTTCTGGGCAGCGTTTACTAACGTATCTGACCCTTTTACTTGGATGAAGCCTGAGGGTTCTTGAATTTGGGGGGGCTGGGCGCAGCCAATAAGAAAAAGGATTATAAGAAGACACCTCTTCATTTCATAAATTTTAGCAGAAAAAAAATAACTGGCAAGTTTTTTGTAAAATTTCAATTTTATATTTGACCAAACCCATTACAAGAGTATAATTTAAGTTGCTGTGCAAAAGAAAAAACTATGGAGACTTTTAAAAAAACAAGCGTTCTTTAGAAGAAGGGTTAGGCTTTCTTCTGGTAAGGTAAGTAACTATTATATTGATGTAAGAAGAGTTAGCTTAACAGGGGAGGGTATATCTCTAATCTCTCATCTCATATGGGATTTAATCAAAGATGATAAAGTTACTGCCATCGGGGGGCCTACTTTAGGAGCAGATCCTATAATAGGAGGAGTGTGTTTTTTAGCTTATAAAAAGGGAAAGAAATTGAAAGGATTTATAGTAAGGAAGATTCCAAAAAGACATGGAAGAAGAAAGTTGATTGAAGGAGCGGCGCTTTCTTCCAAAGATAGAGTGGTTTTAATAGATGATGTAGCTACTACTGGTTCCTCTCTCTTTAAAGCTATAGAGATTTTAAAGAAAGAAAATATAAAAATAGTTAAGATAATTGTAGTCGTGGATAGGAAAGAAGGTGCATACCAACTTTTCTCCAATTTGGGTTATCCTTTCGTAGCTTTATTTACTAGAGATGACTTCCTATAGACTAATTTTTTTTATATCTTCTTCTTTACTTTTGGGGTGTGTTACTACAGAATATAATGTTGCTACCCATAAGCAAGATATATTTATTTACTCCACTGATAAAGAAGTTAATTTAGGAAGAAATCTCCACCGTAGAATCACAAAAGAATTTAAGCTCTCCAAAAATCCTTTCTATATTAAAAGAGTAAGAACTATAGGCGAGAAAATTGTAGAAGTTTGCGACAGAAGAGAACTTAATTACCGTTTTTATGTAATAGATGAAGATGAAAAAAATGCATTTAGTATCCCGGGAGGGTACGTATATATAAATAAAGGGTTGTTAGATATTTTAGATAGTGATGACGAGGTTGCCTTTGTACTTGCTCATGAGATAGCTCATATCGTTGCTCGTCATAGTATAAAAAAGTTACAGGCGGCGTTAGGTTGTCAGATGTTAATTTTAGTTTCTCTACCTGCGGAAAAATCAGCTTCTTTTTACCAGGGACTTTCTTTCGCTTTGGCTCAGATTATGAGTGGGTATTCTAAAGAAGACGAGTTTAAAGCAGATGAACTAGCAGTAAAGTATAGCAAGAATGCAGGTTTTTCCCCTTCAGCAGGCATAAAAGTATTAGAGAAACTTTATCAATCTTACAAGAAAGAAAAAGCCCAGCCCCTTTCTTACTTTAGAACCCACCCCTTTATTCCCCAAAGAGTAAAACATATCAAGGAAATTTTGGGCATTCCCCTTACTATTTCTGACTATATGAATGAATAGGGCTTCAGACTCAAGATAAGTAATACTCCTAAGAAATTATGAAGACTATGTATGAATATAGAGTTGAGTATATTTTGCGTGCGTTCATAGATAAAGCATAAAACTACACTCAATATAATTATAGGAAGAAAGTTATCTACTCTTTTATGGAGAACTGCGAATATAAAAGAAACGACTAACGTAGATAATCCAAAAGAGAATCTTTTTCTTAACCAAGAGAAGAGGAAACCTCGGAAGAATAATTCTTCAACTACAGGTCCTAAGAATAATATCTGAAATATTAGGAGGGAAAGTAAAGTTTTGTTTTTGATAAGAAAAATAACAGTTACTATAGGATGGAATTTACTTTCTAGGTTGAGTTTATTACCGATATGGTAGCTTAAAATTACTACAGGGATTAATGCTACTAAAGTAGCTGAGTAAATCATTATGAGTTCTTTGGGGTAAAATTCCTGTTTTTTTATTCCTAATCGATATTTCGGTAGAGACGCAAGAAGACTTGTTAAGATAATAACCTCTAAGATGAAATTGTAGATTATAAAGAGGAACAACCCTTTTTTGAGATAAGGATGTAAAAAGAATATAACCACAAGATTCAATATAAGTATATTTAAAAGAACTAATATCAGAGTCCTCCAGTTTTCTTCATCTTTAACTTCCATAGCAAAAGGCTTTTGAGGCAGAAGTGGCTCTTTCTTAAGTTTTTTTACTACAAATATAAAGATATTTGCTAATCCTAAAAAGAATAAAAAAATATACAGAAAAATAGTAAAGATAAGTAAAGGATTATTAAAGAATTCTAAGATATTTCCTTCAAACTTAACTGCAATTTCCTCTTTTTGACAAAATTTCTCTACAGAGGGATTTTGAAGAAGAATGCCCTCTAAAATGAGGAGAGTAAGTAGAGGATATAAGACCTTTTTATATCTCATCTTTTATTTAACCTGAAAGCTTTTTAATTTTAAATATAACGGAGGGGGAGGGATTTGCACCCAACCTCCGACGAAGTCGGAGTCTTTTTC
>Ga0190363_1000574_pt1 | contig 21850 bp, 27 predicted proteins | sample 48721867_MG_FD_161272 | JGI IMG/M metagenome (GOLD analysis project Ga0190363, IMG submission 161272) | Hydrothermal vent microbial mat bacterial communities from Southern Trench, Guaymas Basin, Mexico - 4872-18-6-7_MG | ecosystem: Environmental > Aquatic > Marine > Hydrothermal vents >... | reverse complement strand
TACCGAAGGTGCAGAGGCAGCAGACGTCGCAGAAGGGCATGTAGAATGGCCTATAGCGCCTCAGCAGCTTCAGATCCCAGTCTCTCAGCTCTGCGATGGTTGGGAAGGGCGTCGGGCCGAGGGGCTCCTCGGGTATCTCCTCCACAACCCTCCCGATGGATATTTCTAATCCCTTGAAGCGTCCTATGGCCGTCTCCAGCTCGTCGAACTTAACCTTAACGCCCTTAATCCCCATCTTCTTTCACCATACGCCAAGATGTATCGCATCATCTACCCTTCGTTTTGAATTAAAGGTTGTGTCGAAACAATCATCGACAGATGTCTACTTATTAAGGAGAAAAAAGGAGAGTATTAATCTTTGAAGTGGGGTATGACCTCCCTCCCGAAGAGGTCGATGCTGCCCCTCACCTTCGGCCCTATGGGTGAGCCGGCGACGAATTGTGTGACACCCATCCTTGAGAGGGCCTCGATCTTCTCTATGCAGGTCTCAGGGGTTCCGCAGATGGAGAAGGCCTCGATCATCTCATCGGTTACGGCTCCGAAGGCGTCGGCCCAACGCCTCTCGGCCAGCGCCCTCTTAATCCCCTCAGCCGCCTCGACGGGTATGCCATGCCTCTCAAGTATCTGGGGCGGGCTTCCGGCGACGATGAAGGCGACGACGGGTATAGCGGCCTTCCTCGCCTTCTTCTCCTTCTCAGCCACCGACAGCGACGTGTAGGCGGCGACGTCGACGTCGCTTAGGCTTCGGCCAGCCCTCTCAACGCCCTCCCTGACATGCTTCATGGCCTCGGCGATGTCGTCGGGGTGGGAGGCGTTGATCAGAACCCCATCGCCTAGGGAGCCTGCCAATCTCAGCATCTTCGGCCCCTGAGCCCCTATGTAGATGGGGATGGGCTGTTGAACCTTGAAGTTGAATCTGGCTCCACCCGTCGTCCTGAAGACCCTGCCCTCGTAGCCGCCCTTTTCACGGGCCACCATTCGACGTATGATCTCCACGGCCTCTCTCACAGCCCTCAGCGGGGTCTTCATCTCCAGGCCCACCATCTCCAGCGTCGTCCTGTCTCCGGCTCCTATTCCGCAGACAACCCTTCCAGGGGCGATCTCGTTGAGGGATGCCACAGCCTGAGCGGTCATGACGGGATGCACCAAGTAGGGATTCGTCACTCCAGGCCCCAGCTTTATCCTCTCCGTGTAGTTCGCTATGAGGGTGAGGGTGACGTAGACGTTCCTGTTGTTGAAGTGGTCTGTTATCCAGACGTGGTCGTATCCCAGCTTCTCAGCCTGGATGGTGTAGAAGACGGTTCTCCAATAGAGATCCATGGGGACGAACTCTATGCCGAACCTCATCCCAACACCTCCCCCTTCAGCCTCTCTAAGCCATATTCGTCGAGTATGCCTCTAAGCCCCTCGGGATCCACGGCGGCGGCCCCCTCCAGCAGCAGTTCCAAGCCCTCATCGCTCTCCAAGAGCTCCCCGAGGCTCCATAGTTGGAGCAGCCTCTTCGCCTTTGAACTAGGCAGCTTCACACCCTCCTTCGCCTCCAGCAGGAGATCGACGAGCCTCGTCGCCAGCTCCCCTCGGATTCCTCCAGGTATCCCCCTAATAGCCTCCTCCGAGACCATATCAAAGTTAGTGGAGGTATGGGATACTTAACGATTCCCAACCATCATAACGCCGTTATAAAAATTCCAGGATGTTAATGGTTCCATTAACAACCCAGCCGAATATGGTAGCTAATCCATAAATTCTAAACCTCCTCCAAAACCTCTATGAATCGCTTATACCAGCCTTCAAACTCATCTCTCGATGCTATATGTAGCTCTATGGGAGCATCGATGCGTTCATATATCAATGCCTTAACCCTATCCCCCTCCTCCTTGGAGACTCCATCGACGACGATGAGAATATCTATGTCGCTGGCAGCCGTGTAGCGGCCCTCAACGGCGGAGCCGAAGACATAGACCACGGCATCACCCCAATAGGCTTTGACTAGGCTCTTAACCCTCTCAGCCACAGCCCTATAATTGTTGAGATGCTCCAGGGCTTTCCTACCGGACTCTATATATTGTTTAAATCGCCTCGACAAGGGGTTTGAACACCTCCCTCACAAAGTTCAGAAGGCTCCTAACCTCCTCCTCCTCATATCTCCTTGGGAGATATCTCGCCCCGATGTAGGCGTCCTCGATCTTCGTCAAGTAGAGTATCCTATCACCCCTCAAGAGCCCCCTTAGATTCTGCGATATCTCCGAAAGCTCCCTGATGAGCCTCATGATCGAGTGGGTTCTCGGATAGGTTCCCGTCTTCACCAGTAGCTTATACTTCAGGATTAGCTGGCAATACTGCTCTATGTTGAAAGCCGCCAGGTCGTAGACACCCTCCTCCAACAGCCTCTCAGCATTCCTCAGGAAATCCTCAGCCCTCTCCCTTAGAATCTCGGCCTCCTCGAAGGACATCGATAGATAACAGATTTTAGATTATTTTTAAGGTAGTCTATCTACCCAGCCGCTCCTTAATGATGTCGAGAAGCCTCCTAGCGATCATCCTCTTACTCGCCTTCGGTATATGAATGACCTTGTGGTCGGGGTCGATGATGTATACCTCGTTTGTGTCATGGCCGAAGCCCACCCCTTCTCTGGAGACGTCGTTGGCGACGATGAGGTTCATACCCACCTCCCTCAGCCTCCTATAAGCCCTCTCGATGAGCTCCTCATCCGAGACGTTATACTCAGCCTTGAAGCCGACGAGATAGGTCTCCGGACTCGCCTCCCTAACAGCCTCTATGATCTTTGGCAGAGGTTTAAGCTCCAGAGTCCAGCGCTCCATTTTGGAGGGTGTCTTCACCATCCTCCTCTCCCTCGGCCCATAGTCCGCCGCGGCTGCCGCGAGTATCGCCACTTGATGCCTCTTCTCCCTCAGAGCCTTCACCGCCGCGTTGAGCATCTCCTCCGTCGACTCAACCCTTATGAGCTCCACTCCAATTGGGGGCTGAGCCGTCCCTGGGCCGTAGATCAATGTGACCTCAGCCCCTCGGCGTAGAGCTTCCTCTGCGATGGCTACGCCCATCTTCCCCGAGCTGGGGTTTGATATGAACCTGAAGGCGTCTAGGTATTCCCTCGTGGGCCCGGCTGTGACTAGAATCCTCAAACCCTCCAGTTCTCTCTCGGCTGTGAGACGTCTAACGACGGCGTCGACGATCTCCCTCGTCTCAGGTATCTTGGCCTTCCCCTCCTCAATTCTAGGCATCAAAACCTCTATGCCTAGGGACTCCAGCTTCCTGATGTTCTCCAGGACTATTGGGTGTCGATACATGGAGACGTGCATCGCTGGGGCGATTATTATCGGTGTTCCACTGCCTATGGCTGTTGTTAGAACCGTTGTGACGGGTGTGTCATCGATTCCGGCGGCCACCTTCCCTATGGTGTTCGCTGTGCAGGGGGCCACGAGGATGAGGTCAGCCCTCCTCGGGTGGTCTCCTGCTAGGGTGACATGCTCCACCTGACCCGTCAGCTCCGTGACGACGGGGTTTCCAGTGGCCCACTCCATGAGGTAGGGGTGTATGATCTTCTGAGCCATAGGCGACATGACGACGTAGACCTCGGCTCCGAGTCTCATCAGTTCTCTGGCGATCTCTGGGCTTCTCACAGCTGCCACGCTTCCGGTGATGCAGAGGACTATGCGCCTGCCCTTCAGGGCGTCGCCTTTTGTTCCTATGATGTCCTTAGATGTGTGCCAGGGGGTTGCCATCTTGAGAAAACTCGGGGGACTCTAATTAAAAGTTGGGTTAGAGGGCGCTCACCCGCTCCTCCAGCTCCGAGAGCCTCTCCTCAAGCTCCTCGAGACGCTCCTCGAAGCCCTCCATCTTCTCCAACAACACCTTCAACTCCTCTTCGATGTCCCTCAGCTTCTCCTCGAGGCTCATGGCAACCCTCAAGCCGACTCTCCTAATAGTCCCCTTATAAGTCTACCCCTCTTCCTTAAATATCCTCAAAAGGGCTGTTCGGCGAGCCTCAAAACCTGTCCATAGTAGTCTGGGCATCTACTCAGCGTGATCTGATAGAAGGTTCCGCTCCTCTCCTCCACCTCCTCCAGTATGCCCCTCACATAGCCTCTCTCGCCCTCGAAGAGCTGCAGCCTAAACTCCTCAACGTAGGAGACGACGCGCCTCACATCCCCAGGGTCTACGCCACTGCTGATCTCCTCCACCTCTACTGGGTAGATGGCCGGCATGAAGCCAGCCTCCTCATCGGAAAGCACCCTGAACCAGGCCTCCACCATCCCCAGAGACCTTATACGCTCCGTCTCAGGGTATTCATTCCTGATCTCGCTCCACAGCCTAACGGGTTCGAACTCCACCTTCACGCTTCGCCTCAGGCTGCGGGATTCATAGACTCCATAGATGAGTTTACGCCTCTGATACCACCCATAATCGCTTTTAGAGTAGAGTCTAAACCTCCAGTGGTGTGGCGGCATCTCTGGAGTCCAGGACTCGAACTCGTTTCTTAGAGGCCCCTCGCCGTATAGGGTTTTGAGGGTCTCCCTCAGCTCCTTTAGGGCCTTGACGCCGTAGATGGTGAGGTCTATGTCGCTGTGCCTTGGGCTGTGAAACCCATGGAGCAGTGAGCCGAAGACTCCGAAGTCCCTCGGCCTTAGGGTTGAGTGCTCAGCTATTAGGTCTAAGAGCTCCACAACCGCCTCCATCAGGGGGTCCTGGGGCTCCCTGATGATCTCCTGTAGCCTCTCATCTGGTCTGTGAACCTCCATGATCTGATGCTCATGGACGCCTACGAGGCGTTGATGCATGGCCTTATGCCAGATGGTGTATTGGGGGTAATGCTCCTCAACGAATCTCAGGCCTCCATCGGCGTAGAACTTGTAGAATCGGCCCCGAGGCCCAACCCTGATGGCCCTCGGCTCCTCAGACCTATAGATGGCCTCTGGGGCGTATTCGAGGTCGCAGAAGTATGCATCCTCGGGGTGGTCGTAGCCGTAGACCCTGAGGATCAGTCCCTCACCCGTCACTGGTGCGTCTCTATCCCTGAGCCTCATCATGTCTTACAGCCACTGTAATTCTTATCCCCCCTCCCCAGCCGCCTCGATCGTGCATCTTCTATGGCCCTCAAATACCACTGCGTATCCTCCTCCACCCATTTCTTAACGTCGAATCTCAGTGGTTTGCCGTCCTCGTCGAGGATTATGACCTCCTCGATACCGGCGTTGATGATGGCCCTACGGCATCTCCTGCAGGGTATCGCCTTCGTATAGTTTCCCTGGGCGTCGTAGCCGGCGATGTAGAGTTTAGCCCCTATGCGATCCTCCCTATTCGAGTTGATTATGGCGTTCTCCTCGGCGTGAACCGCTGGACATAGGTCGTAGGCCTCCCCTGAGGGGAGGTTCAACTCATCCTTTATGCAGCCCACCTCGAAGCAGTTGATAACCCCCTTCGCGGGGCCGTTATACCCCGTGCCGACGATGGTGTCCCCCTTAACGATGACCGCTCCAAATTTACGTCGGAGACAGGTAGACCTGGCGGCGACGGCGAGGGCGATCCTGAGGAAATACATCGTCTTATCGGGGCGCTCCAAACCTAAGCCTCAAGTGATCTCCCCTGTCAACTTTAAAAAGGCTTAGAGAACTCTTCAAGTAGGTAGGAGAGGCCTCGCATTCTCCCCGAGTATGGCTTCGAGTTCTTTGTTGGGTATCTCAAGCTCTGGGTGGACGGCGTATTGATTGATGGACATGAGCATCTCGACATACTCGGCCTGCTTTATCCCTGGATAATCGGTGCCGAAGACTATGTGGTCTAGGACTCCGAGGTTCAAGGCCTTCAAAAGGTCTCTCCATAGGAAGTATCGGTAGCTTGGATGCCTTATGTCGCCGTAGATCCAGCTTATGTCGAGCCAGATGTTCCCATGCTTCCTGGCGAGGTAGAGGGTTTCATCGACCCTTGGATAGCCTAGGTGGGCGAGGATTATCCTCAGCCTTGGAAAGCAGGCGGCCACCACATCGATCTGCTCTGGATCCGTATGCCTCAAAAGGGCCTGTGGCTCTGGCATCCCAGCTTGGTGGAACATAACCGGCATCTCCATCTCCTGGGCCACCTCATACACCGTGAAAGCCTTTGGATCATCAGCCCTATACCCATCGAGAGTTGGATAGAGCTTCAAGCCATACAGGCCGAGCTCCTCTCGCTGCCTAATCACCTCCTCCGAAGCCTCAGGCTTTAGGGGGTTGACGTAGCCGAAGCCTATTAGGCGGTCTGGGGCGGCTGAGATGAACTGGGAGACTGCCTCCGGCGGTGTCCTGCGGTCTGATAGTATGACGGCCATATCGAAGCCCGCTGCATCCAGGTCTGAGAGGAGCTCCTCCCTTGACACCCTTACGATCCTAGGATGTCTTGGGTCCATGTATTCGACGATGGAGATGTGGCAGTGCATATCGATCTTTAACCCTTCCCTCGGCCTCTCAGCCTCCATCACGGCTTGGATCGCCATGATGGTTCACCGTTAGAAGATGATGGAGAGGCAGGTTAGGGCGCCTTCACATTTAGTGAATTCGCTGACGTCTAGGGTGATGACATCGAATCCGGCTTCCCTCACCATCTCAACGGCTCTGGGATACCCCTCAGGCATGAGGATGACGTCGCCTATGGAGAGCGTGTTGGCGGCATACCACTCCTCATCTGGGACTATGAGCTTCTCGAAGGGTTTGAGGACGGGGTGATCGGCGTATTTTCTTGTCGTGATCATGATGCCTCTACCTAGGTATGTGATATAGCTCTTCAGGTGGACGATGCTTGGATCCTCTATGGTCTCCACGGGGACGTTCAGCCAATCCCTCATCTGGGCTACTCCCTCAGCGTTGGTCCTCTCCGTCAACCCCGAGATCAACCTATCCGGTAGATGTATGACATCGCCTCCCTCTATGGTGGCCGGCGGCTCAGCCCGTTTCACAGGCATATACTGCCTCAACACCTCCTCCACAGCCGTCTCCTCCCCCCTCCTGCTGGGCTTAGCCATCCGGCAGATGAGGGCACGGCCGCCGTGGACGACGGCGTTATCCTCAACGAAGCAGGAGTCCGGATGCTCATCGTCCCTCGGCAGCCTGATGATCTCTAAGCCCAGCTCCTCCAATACCCTACAATACTCAGCATGCTGCCTCCGAGCTCTCTCCACGTTGATGGTATGCCTCAATGGATGTGATGAGATACATCTGGGGTAGGTGGCTCCAGGCTCTCTCACCAAAGCTCTCTTAGAAGCCATATTGAATTCTAACTCATATTATGATAAAGGATTTATCTCCAGAACTCGTCTCAAATGGGAGCTGAGATGGAGTTCGGCGCCCAATCCGAGTATGGAAGGTTGAGGAAGGTCTTGATGCATAAGCCCTCGGAGCATCTGAGGAGGGTGACGCCTCAGACGAAGGATCACTACCTCTTCAGGGACATCGTCTATTGGAGGGAGTTCATCAGGGAACATGAGGCCTTCGTAGAGGCCCTCAGAGGTGAGGGGGTGGAAGTCTATCTGCTTGGGGAACTACTCGGAGAGGGGGATAGACGCATAGCGGAGCTGATGCCAGACCTCGTCTACACGAGGGACATCTGCAGCGTCACAAATCTTGGAGCCATAAGGATGAGGATGCGATATCAGGCCAGGTATGCTGAACCCCTCCTAGCCGAGAGGGCGATGAGGAGGCTGGGCATACCCATCGCGCTCAGGGTTAGTCATCCAGCCTACCTGGAGGGTGGAGACCTCGTCTACCTCGATCCCGAGACGCTGCTCATCGGCTTCGGCCCGCGATCAGATGAGGGGGGAGTCAGAGCCGTCAGGGAGCTGATGCTTGGCAAAGCCTTAAAGGAGTTGGTGGCCGTCACCCTACCAAGCTTCAGGGTTCACCTCGATGGAGCCTTGATGATCCTCAGCCGAGACCTAGCGGTGATCCATAAACCCTCCCTGGAGCTATACCCAGCCTGGATCTACAGGGAGGATGGGGAGGTGGAGCTGGCCTTCATCGAGGACTACCTCAAGGAGAGGGGCTTCGACATCATCTACGTCGACGATTGGGAGGTTCGAAACTTCGGCACCAACATCCTCGGCATAGGCGACGGGAAATACATCACCTACGAGTGGAATGAGCGGGTTAAGAGGCTGCTGGAGGAGAGGGGTTTCGACGTCATCGGCATCCCAGGATGCCAGCTCAGCCTCGGCGGAGGCGGCCCTCACTGCATGACCTGCCCCATACTCCGAGAGCCTTAATGTCCTAAATATAACAAAATTTATCTCTCTTTGCACCAATTAGTGCATGATGGCTCGGAGAGTCGTCATTCTAGGAGCGGCCGGTAGGGATTTCCATAACTTCAACGTCTATTTCAGGGACAACCCCCAATACGAGGTTGTGGCCTTCACGGCGGCTCAGCTTCCAAACATCGCCGGTCGAATCTATCCGCCTGAGCTGGCTGGTGAGCGATACCCTGAGGGGATACCGATACTCCCCGAGGAGGAGCTCCCAAGGCTGATAAGGGAGGAGGGGGTCGAGCTGGCGGTTCTCTCCTACAGCGACCTCCTCTACGAGGATGTGATGGAGAAGGCTTCAGAGATTCTAGCGCTGGGAGCCGACTTCATGCTCCTAGGCCCAGGTTCGACGATGCTGAAGTCTAGGCGTCCGGTGATCTCCATCTGCGCCGTCAGAACCGGAGCGGGGAAGAGCACCGTCACCAGGAGGGTTCTGCGCATACTGCTGTCAAAGGGCCTAAAGCCCGTCGCCATCAGACATCCAATGCCCTATGGAGACTTGGCCAAGCAGGCTGTTCAACGATTCGGAGACTTCGAGGATCTCGACCGCTATGAGTGTACCATCGAGGAGAGGGAGGAGTATGAGCCCATCATAAGGCTTGGAGTCCCCCTCTACGCAGGCGTCGACTATGAGGGTATCATCAAAAAGGCTGAGGAGGAGGGAGACATAGTCGTCTGGGACGGTGGAAATAACGATCTACCCTTCTACAAGCCGGATCTCCACATCGTCGTAGCAGACCCCCTGAGGCCTGGACATGAGTTGAAGTCCTATCCAGGGACGGCGAATGCGATGATGGCCGACGTCTTCGTGGTGAACAAGGTGAACGTCGCCGACAGAGAGTCGATTGAAACCGTCAAGGAGAATCTGAGAAAGCTGAATCCGGAGGCACCGATCATCGAGGCAGAATCCGTCATCTCAGTTGACAGACCGGAACTCATAGAGGGTAAACGCGTCCTCGTCGTCGAGGATGGGCCCACCGTCACCCATGGAGGCCTCGGCTATGCAGCTGGATACGTCGCGGCGAGGCAGTTTGGGGCCGCCGAGATCGTCGACCCCAGACCCCACGCCGTCGGCTCCCTGAAGGCCGTCTATGAGGAGTATCCCCAGCTTAGGGAGGTATTGCCCTCCATGGGCTATGGCCGTGAGCAGATGAGGGAGCTTGAGGCCTCCATCAACGCCGTTGACTGCGACGCCGTCGTCCTCGGAACTCCCAGCCACCTGGAGAGATTCCTGAAGCTGAACAAACCCGTCGTCCACGTCTCCTTCGAGCTGAGGGAGACAACAAAGCCGGATCTCGAGGAGATCGTCAGCCGCTTCCTCTCTGAGAGGGGGTTAACCTAACCCCTCCTTTTTACAGCCTCAGCCCATAGGGCATGAGGACTCCATCGATGTAGACTCCACCCTCGCCGTCGAGGGCTATACGCCCCTCAGCGATCATCTGGAGCGTCAATGGATAGATGACCCAGTCTCCATCCCTCTTCAACCTGTTCTGATTCTCCCTCACAACCCTCTCCAGGAGCTCCTTATCCCTCTTAAGGTCTTCGAGGGTTACGCCTTCGGGGAGGATGACGGGGACGGGCTTGGATCTCACAAGTATCTCGCCGTAATCCACCTTCTCCCTAACCACATGTGTCGTCGAGTATAGATATCTCTCACCGGCGAGGATGGCGTCCCTAACGGCGTGGAGGCCTACATATTTGCGTCTGCCATCCTCCATGATGGATAGGTCTGCCGGATGGACGTTCACGATTCTCCCTGGATACCTATCGAGGAGGGGCTTCGTTATGATGCTCATATACCCAGCTAGGGCGATGACGTCGATTTTGTATGGCTCTATCCTCCTGGCCACCTGCTCATCGTATAGGGGCCTAAGGGTCAGATCCCGCTTCGTTTTGCGGCCGTGACTCCTATAGAAGTCGAGGATGTCTATACACTCATAGGGGACTCCATACTCCTCGGCGATGTCCAAGGCCCTACAACGCTTCTCACCACTTCGATCCAAGCGGTCATCCCTCACATCCGTGAAGATTAGAGCCACCTCGTATCGGGCATCCTCCTCAAGGGAGCGCTCGATGATCTTCCTCGTATTCGTCCCAGAGCCGGACATGAAGCAGGCAACTCTCATGCGACGCCCGACGCTCGGATCGAAGATCGGCGTCACAGCCACTTTCATCCATCCCCCATCATAGAGTGAATCCGCATCCCTTTTAAAAGAGGGGGAGCCGCCCAAATCAGGGTTGAAGGGCGACAGCCTCGATATACTCGTCGTCTGTAAGAGGTGTGGACATCTGGTTCCCAAGACTCAGCTCTGCATCTACTGTGGAGCTCCAATACTCTATAGGCCTCCCAGGGGTAGGAGCTGAGCTTATATCATGGTTAGGGGCCATCTATATCGAGGGAGTTGAAGGTTTACATATCCATCGATATGGAGGGTATAAGCAGCATCGTCGACTGGAGTCAGGTTGACTTCAGAAAGAGACCTCAAGAGTATGAAGCCTGTAGGAGGCTGATGGTCGGAGACCTGAATGCAGCCATAGAGGGCGTCCTAGAGGCTGGGGCTGAGGAGGTTGTGGTCGCTGATTCACATGGGCGTATGAGCAACCTCCCACCGGAGGAGGTTCACGAAGCAGCGATTCTCATCAGAGGCTCCCCGAGGCCATGGCTGATGATGGAGGGAATCGACGAAAGCTTCGACGCAGCCCTCTACGTCGGCTACCACTCCATGAAGGGAACCGAGCGAGGAGTCCTCTGCCACACCATCTCAGGCCGTGTCGTCGATGCCATTTACATCAACGGCGTGGAGATGGGGGAGTTCGGCCTGAACGCAGCCCTAGCGGGATGGCATGGGGTTCCCTCCATCTTCATCTCAGGAGACCAAGCCGTCGTCGAGGAGGCTAGGAGACTGGTGCCGAATATCAGGGGCGCAGTCGTCAAATGGGGCGTCAGCCGATACGCCGCGAGATGCCTACACCCCGCTAAGGCGAGGAGGCTGATTAGGGAGAAAGCCTCAGAAGCCCTAAAGGCCCTCGATGAATTCAAGCCCTTCAAGGTTGAGGAGCCGGTTGAGGTGAGGATGAGATTCGTAACCTCGACGATGGCCGATGCCGCGGCTTTGATACCCTACGCCGAGAGAGTGGATGGCAGAACCATCAGGATGGTCTTCGACGACTATCCAACGGCCTTTAGGGGAGTGAGAACCGCTATCGCCGTCGCCTATCCAGTTGAGGAGCGGTGAAGACCCCTGGGGAACGGTGAGATGAGGGAAAGGAGACTCGCCCCCATCATCGCCGCCATAGTGATCGCGGTGGCAGCCCTCTACATCCTCGCCAGGCCTAAGGCTGAACATGTGGAGGAGGGGGTCTACATCGGCATGAAGGCTCCAGACTTCACCGTCGTCGGCGTAGATGGCTCCACCTTCACGCTCTCGGAGCACAGAGGCGAGATCGTCGTCATCGAATTCTCCACGATGTGGTGTCCCTACTGCGCGAAGCAGATAGAGGTTTTCAGAAAGTTGTCAAAGGAGTTCACGGAGGGAGTCTACATCGCCTCCATAGACGTCGACCCCTCGGAGGAGCCTAGTAGGGATTGGGTTAGGAATATGGGTATAAGCTGGTTCTATGGACACTCACCCGAGGCCGGTCTCCTCTATAAGGTCTCCTATGTCCCTATGGTCATCGTCGTCGATGAGAGGGGCATCATCAGATATCGAGGCGCCTACACCCCCTATGAGAAGTTGAAACTCATCATTCTCCAGCTGAGTGGATGAGATGGAGGCGGCTAGGCTTCTATTGGCCTTCACAGCTGGCGTTCTATCCCCCCTCTCACCCTGCTCTCTGCCGCTGCTCCCCTCCTACATCGCATATTATCTCACAGCCGTCGATGCCCATCGGCTTCGAGGTGGACTCACCCTGGCGTTTACAACCCTCCTAGGCTTCCTATCCGTCTACACCCTAATGGGATTCGTTCCATCACTCGCCCTCGGATTCATCCCCCTCAGCGAGAGGGTTTTGAACCCCATCTTCGGCGTTATACTAATCCTATTAGGCCTCATCACCTATCGGAGAGGCGGTCTCACCCTGTCGGGTATGCCGCATCCAGCTCCACCTGAAGCCGGAGGCCTATTATCCTTCTACCTCTTCGGCGCAATCTATGCGGTGTCCTCCCTCGGCTGCTCCCTCCCCGTCTTCCTCCTACTGGTCTTCACCTCCGCGGGGGCAGCCCTCAACGCCGTGGCGCCCCTCTACGTCTCCTATGCCCTTGGCTGCGCAGCCCTATTCATACCCCTCTCCCTAGCCGTCGCCTACTCCAAGAGTTATCTAATAGAGAGGATTAGGGGTATGGGGGAAGCCATCTCCAAAGCTACGGCTTACATATTGATGGCCGCTGGAGTATACATGGCCCTCTCACCCCTCCTCTATAGGGGTGTATAGAATCGAGGGCGTCGAGATCGTAGATGTAGTCGGGAAAGCAGAGTTTGAACGATTTCTATGGATGCATCTCGCCTATGCCCTACAGACGACATAGGAGGCAGGGTGAATACTATCGCTTCAAGGAGGCTTAGGCATAGAGTTAAGCGTAGGGAGATCTGCTTCAAGATCCACCTTATGTGGATGCCCTTGAAATCCGATGTGGAGCCGCCGAGGATGGATTGGGTGAGATGCTAAGAGGCGTCGACTTCTGCCTCGCCCATCCACTTTACAGAGCCGAGGGTTGGGGCCTCGACATCATCTACGAAGCCTGTTGATGGGGTTCGATAACCACCTTCAGAGACTCCCCAGCCCTCTCCACCAATCTGAACCCCTCGGCTATACGCTTCAATGGAAGCCGATGCGTAACCATCTCCTCGGCAGCTATACGACCATATCTGATGAGATCAAGGGCCACCTGTAGATCCGCCGGCGCAGCTGCATAGCTGCTCGTCAACGTCAGCTGCCTCATCCAGAAGTCGTTGAAATCGAGGGGGAGCTCCACCCCCGGCGGCGTCGGGGCGAAGTAGAGTATGCGCCCCCCATCCTCAGCACAGCTGGCCGCAGCCTTGATGGCTTCAAGAGCCGCCGTGCAGACTATCACCCTATCAGCTAGACGGCCATCGTTGGCCTCCCTAACCTGCTGGGGTAGGGGACTCCTGGCGTCGAGGACGACGTCGGCTCCGAAGCGCTCAGCAGCTCTCATCCTATACTCATTTATATCCGCGGCGATGATGGGACCGGCGCCCTTAACCCTTGCCAACTGTATGTGGAGTATCCCAGCCACCCCGCTCCCGATGATGAGAACTGAATCTCCAGGCCCAAGGCCAAGCCTCCTCTGACCCCTGACCACGCAGCCCAAAGGCTCTATGAGGACTCCGTCGAGAAAGGAGACTCCATCGGGGAGCTTGAAGACGCCCCTATCAACGTTGATGCGGGGCACCCTGGCATACTCAGCGAAGCCTCCAGGGTCTATGTTGGTTCTATGAAGCGTCTCACAGGCTGTATGCTCACCTCGGAGACATCGGCGACAGGTATTACAGGGGACATGATGCGATACGAAGATGCGGTCTCCAACCTCGAAGCCCTCAACGCCCTCCCCGACCTCCTCGACGACGCCGACGGCCTCATGCCCCAAAACCCTCGGCGCCTTCGGCACCCTATACCACTCCATCACATCGCTGCCGCAGATTCCACAGGCCTCAACCCTCATCAGGAGCTCCCCAACCCCTATGCGGGGCAGAGGCATCTCAACGATGCGTATATCCCGATTGTTATAGTATAGTGCGGCCCTCATCCCAGAGGGATAGGGCGGTCAGGCTTAATTCCTTTCCCATAGGGGAGGGGGTCTATGCCAGGGGATTTGAAATCAAGCCTCTCCAGGATGGAGGAATATGATAATCCGCCATTTACAGATGGATTTCACATCCTTGTTCACGTTTAGGGTGGCCAATGAATCAGCCTTGAGGTTGTATACCTCTGCTTCCATCTTAGCCCCAGCCCTATCTCGACGACCTCCGGGAGTATATGCCTAACGAAGTGCTCGCTCGGCCTTCCAGGCCTTATGCCCTCGCAGTGGGGGTCGAGGTAGATGTGGAGGGTCTTACCCTTATAATTGTAGGCTGAGCCATCCTCCCTGTTGTAGAGGGGTCTCATATAGATCCTAAATGGATAGAGCTTACAGGCTAGAGGCTTCATCGATTGGAGAGTGCAGACCCATCGGCCTAGTATTGGTCTGAGGAACACACATCGATTATCAGGCCCCCTCCTCAGGTAGACCTTCCCCATCCCCACCTCGACGACGTCGTAGCCATAGAGCTTCGTTATCCTGATATACTCATCCATCTTCAGCGGAACCCGGTAGCCTATACAGCAGCGTCCGCAGGCGGTGCACTCCCATGTCCTCACCTCCCTCCAGGGGATGAGGCCCCTCTTCATCCGCAGAGAAGAGAGGGGAGATGCCTAAATATCTTACCTTAAGTTAAAACCTTGATTGAGATGCCCCCAGCCTCACAGGGTTATAGGAGGCTCCCCTTCATCGACTTCACCAGGGGCATCGTGATGCTCCTCATGGCATGGGATCACGCATCCCTCTTCTGGAATCCAGGTCATAGGGGCGGGGAGGGATTGATGGGGCGTAGACCGCTCTTCCCAAACTTCACCCAGTTTCTACTTAGGTTTATCACCCATTACTGCGCCCCAACCTTCATCTTCCTCGCCGGGACAGCCCTGGCGCTGTCGACGAATCGTAGACTTGAGCGGGGGCAGAGTCAGAGGGAGATCAGCCTTAGAATGGTTAAGAGGGGAGGGGTTCTTCTGCTCCTAGAGGCCTTCGTGGTCTCACCGGCCTTCGGCTCTCCGCCGACATACTTCGGCGTGCTGGCCTGTATAGGGAGCTGCTTCATCATCTTCAGCGTCTATAGGCTGCTGCCCACACCCATAATCCTCGCCACCTCCCTCGCGATGATATTGCTCCACACCTACATCAAACTCGATTGGCTTCCAGCTGAGCCTTGGGCGAGGTATCTAAGGGTGATACTCCACGACGCCAGCTTCGACTGGTATCCCTACGTCGGCCTCTACCCCATCATACCCTGGCTTGGCGTGATGGGCCTCGGATGGTGCTTCGGCATCTACCTGCTTAGACATCGCTCAGACCCCAGGGCCTTAACCCTAAAGCTCATCGGCGTCGGCGTCCTGGCCCACATACTCTGGCTGCTGGTCAGATGGCTGAATGGCTATGGGAACATCCTCCCTAGATTGGGATGGACGGCGATGGATTGGCTCTATATGGCTAAGTATCCGCCGAGCCTCGCCTTCCTCCTCTGGACCCTCGGTGGGATGTCCCTCATGTTGGCTTTAGGCCTCATACTCCAGGATCGAGGTGGATTCACGGGTCGAGTTAGGGATTTCATAATCTCCTTCGGTAGGGTTCCCCTCTTCTTCTACTGCCTCCACCTCTGGTTCTACAGGTTGACGCCTCCAGGGGTTAGGCCTCCACCCCTCCGCCTCGACATCTGGGGGACGGCGCTCCTATGGTTAGTGGGTATACTCGCCCTATGGAGGCTCTGCCTTAGATACTGGAGGCTGAAGAGAGCTCATCCGGATTCGCTACTCCAATATATCTAGGCCTCTTCCTCCCCCTTCCTCTTCTCCGCCTCCTCCAGGGCGTAGAGGAGGCTGTAGATGTCGTAGTGCTGCCTGATAAGCTTAGCCGTGAACTTCGCAAACCAGTAGAAGACGGCGAGGGAGAAGGCGAGGAGGCCGAGGGAGAAGAGCGTAACCTGATCCATGCTTCACCAGTAGGGTGGGATTCAAGGTTAAAATATCTTCCTATCCACCTCATCGAGGGGTAGGGCCATAATCCAGGCGTCCTCACCGTCGAGGTAGTAGCCCCTCCTACGGCTAACCTTCACGAAGCCGAGCTTCTCATAGAGCCTGATAGCAGGCTCATTGCTCACCCTCACCTCCAAGTAGCACTCACCGGCGCCATACTCATATCTGCCATTCCTCATAGCCTCCAGCATAAGAGCCGTCGCTATACCCCTCCGCCTATAGGGTTTGCGGACGGCTATGGAGACGACGTGGCAGAGCTTCATCGGCCTGAAGGTATGAAGCTTCGAGAAGCCCCTCTCGATGCGGCACATTATATAGCCCTGAACCTCGCCATCCACCTCCGCGACGAGGAAGGTCTTGGGAAACCTCCTATAGAGGTCGATGTAGAAGTAGGTGGAGTAGTTCTCAGGGAGACATTCCAGGTTTATGGACATAACCCTATCGAGGTCTTCAGCCCTGAAGCATCGGATGATGAAACCCTGGCTCAAGCCCAGCCCATAGGTGATTCAGCATCGATTTAAACCCTACGAAGCGTTTAAGAGTTGACAGCCTCTATAAGGCATAGCTTGAGCTACTACGTCGCAGAGCCACCCGTCGACGAGGCCGTTGAAGCCTACTTCGAAGTTCACGACAAATATATCGAGATGGGCCTTCCCACCTACATCGTCTCACCGAGAGGCTTCGGCGATGAGAGGCTACTCCTCAAGGAGGCCTTCAGAAGGCTTGTTCAGGAGCTTAAACCCCTCGGCTACATACCGAAGCTGAGACTCCACATGGATCGCTATGCCATAACCCTCGGGCGGAGACGCGTCGATGAGAGGGGGGAAGATTACAGGGTGAATCTACTACTCCTAGCGGCGACGGCGGCGACGGTCTTCGTAGACGGCTATATCAGGAGCAGCAATCCAGTTCTAACGAGGATCCTCATGCCTGGGGTGCCGGCATATGTTAACGCTCTCCTCTTCGCCGCCTCGATCCTAGCCATCTTCGGCCTACACGAGTTAGGGCATAAATTTGCAGCCATCTATAAGGGGGTGAAGACCTCCATGCCGTTCTTCATACCCGCCCCACCAGGCATGGGTGGAACCTTTGGGGCGGTCATCACGCAGAAGGAGCCTCCAACTAATAGGGACGACCTCTTCGACATAGGCTTCAGCGGCCCAGCCATCGGGCTGCTGGTCTCACTCATCGTCGCCATCATAGGCTTGAAACTCTCCTTCATCGTCCCCGCTGAGGAGATCCTCGAGTGGTCGATGAGGTTTCCAGGCGTCAGGGTTAGAAGCATACCCTTCCCACTGCTCCTCTCCCTACTAGCCCAGGCTCTAAGGCCGACGCCTAGGGGGATGGTGCTAATACTCCACCCCATCGCCTTCGCGGCTTGGGTCGGCTGCATCGTCACCTTCATCAACCTCATACCCAGCTGGCAGCTCGACGGAGGCCACATCTGCCGAGCCCTCCTGGGCCGTGAGAGGCATAGGAGGGTTTCCATCATCGGGATTTTCATCCTCCTCATATCGGGCTACTTCCTAATGGCCATCATGCTAGCTCTCTTCATGATGTGGAGCAGGGGAGTGGATGGGGCGCCTCTCGATGAGGTCTCACCCCTAAGCCGCTCCAGGAAGCTCCTCTCCCTCCTCTACGTCGCCATGATCGTCCTCACCTTCGTCTTCATCACCCCCATCTAGGGGTGATGGAGAGGGCGTAGGGTAGGATTAGCGTCCGACCCCCACCAGCCGCCTCAAAGGCGTCATTCGCAGCCCTATATACCTCTAAGCCCAGAGGCTTAGCTAGATGGGTTGGAAGCGTCGATACGAGGAGTATATCAGCAGTTCTCTGAAGACTCCTCAGGAGATGTAGGACATCGCCGCCTAGCATGTATCGACGCTTCAATTCTCCGAGCTTCTCAACCCCAGCCAGCTTTAATAGGCCCTGAGCTCCAAGGCCCTCTCCACACTCCGCGACAAGTATGATCCTGCCACCCCTCTTAGGCTTTCCAAGAGCCTTCAAGGCCCATAGAGAGTGGTAGAGGTCGAAGTCGAAGCGGCCTCCACCTGGGCTGAGGATGTAGACATCGGCAGGCTCTACCTCGACGGAGTAGAGGTCGCGATACTCGGCTAGAGCCTCACTCCAGGCGGCCTCAGCCTCGCCGTATAGGATGTCTATTACGCCGCCCCTGTGATCAGTGACTAGTAACAGTGAGGCGTCGACGCCAGCCAGCTTTAAGGCTTCCCATGAATCCCTCAATATGGGGTTATCATCGACGACTCCCAGGCCCGTTGAGCCTTGATGGTGGAGCCTCCTATCATCCTCTATCGTCTCGAATCCGGAGAGCTGGGGCAATATGGCGGTGTGAGGCCCCTTAAAACCAGCTAGGGGATCTGGATGGAACTCTCCGATGAGAATCCTCACCTCCCTCTCCTGGAGGGGTTTCGAAACCTGGACTGTGGTTCCCCTCCTGGTCTTACCCAGCTCCTCCGTCTCCGATTGGGCTGTATGCCCTCGAATCTCCACACCACTTGGCAGACTCTCCCTGAACAGTTTCAGGAGGCGTCCAACGCCTCTGGTTCTCAGGCCGAATCCTATGATGATGGAGACATCCTCTAATCCACATCTCTCCCTTATGATGCCTAGGAGTCCAGATAGGGCTGAGATCGCCGTATCAATGGGGAGGGATCCATCGACGCCTATGGAGATGGATGAGGCCTCCGCCATCTCGCTGAGGGCTTCACAGTTGATGGGATTCTCAGCCGCCTCCCTCACAGCCGTCTCAACATCCCTGATCACCTCCCCGATCTTAGGCTCCACCACCCCTACGAGGTCTCTGAGTGGTATGGATACGTGAACCTCCGTATCGCCGTAGGGGAGCCAGCACTCAACCATCCATCACACCTCTTCTAGGAGTCCCCCAATCTCTCCATTAACCTCCTAGACGCCTCCTCCACCAGCCTCTCCACCTCGCTCTGGGTCTCCCCCCACGCTGAGACCCAGAGCCTTATAATCCCCTCCCCATGGGGTCTGACCATCGATTTTATGTAGACCCCTGGAACCTCCCTCATAACCTCCTCTAGGATTGGGGCGATGGTGGATTCATCCCCCCTCTGAATTCTTATAACTCTCTCGGCGAAGGCTCCACTCATCCTCCTCTTGAGGAGGGGGACAACCTCATTCTCGAAGATCCATTTCAACTCCCTTGGAACGCCTGGGAGGCAGATGATCCAGGAGTCCCCAACCTCCAATAATACAGCTGGAGCTCCACCGATCCTATTATCCAGGGGTCTAGCACCCTTCGGGAGGATGGCCATCTTCCGCCTGGCCTCAGTCAGCTCCGCCTCCCTCACGAAGCCGAGTTCATGGAGCCTCCTATACTGACGCTCAACTATCGCTAGGGCCTCATCATTCAGCTCTAGGGGCAGCCCGAAGGCCTCCGCCACGCCTCTAAGGGTCTTATCATCATGTGTCGGCCCAAGGCCGCCGGTGGTGAAGATGATGTCGCATCCATCCTCCAGCAGCCTCCTCACTGCCTTAGCGATCTCCGACACCTCATCCCTAACGGTGATGCGCTCTATAACTGGCATCCTCAGGGCCTTAAGCTGGTTTATCAGCCAGTGGCTGTTGGTGTCTAAAACCAATCCATCGAGTATCTCATTCCCCACGACGAGTATGCCGACGTTTGGCAAGGTTCACCGATATTAGATGGGATTTAAAGGGAAAAACTTACTGACCCAGCCTCACCTTCAAATCCACCTTTAATGGCATGGCCTCCTCTAGGGATCTGGTGATATGGCAATACTTGACAGCCCACTCGGCGCAGCGCTTAAGGAGCTCCAGATTCTCCTCATCAGCCTCAACGATGAAGCTGACCTCAACGCCCCTAATCCTATAGCCCTCAGCCCCCCGTAGAGCTATGTCTATAGAGACCCTAACATTCACATTCCTAGGCCTCGCATCCATCCTCCTGGCGAAGTGGAGGAGGGTTGTGAGGAGGCATCCCCCCATGGAGGCTGCGAGGAGCTCATCGGGGCATGGTCCCTGAGCCAGGCCACCCCACTCCTCTGGGGTGTCGAGTCTAAACCTATGCCTATGCGCCTCGACGAATCCTCCGGTTTTCCCGTCCCACTTGATCTCGACGCCGTATCTGAGGTGCTTCTTAAATCTCATGGGCTATCCTCCGTGAGTCAGGCTTAAATCTAATAGGGTTGAAGGTTTGCTGAGGCCTATGGTCTGCACGGTCGTTGTGGACGGCTTCTTCGGCGACTGTGGGAAGGGTAAGATCGTCTCCTATCTCGCAGTGGCTGATGAGGCTGACATCTGCGTTAGAGCTGGCGTCGGCCCCAACGCGGGGCATACCGTCGTCTATAAGGGTGAGACCTATAAGCTGAGGATGGTTCCCAGCGGCTTCGTAAATCCCTCCACAAGGCTGCTGATAGGCCCAGGAGTCGTCGTCGACCCAAGGGTTCTCCTAAGCGAGATAGAGAGATTAGGCATCGAGAATCGATTCGGATTAGACCCCCAATGCGCCATTATAGAGCCAGAACATATAGAGCGGGATCGAAGGGGGCATCTGAAGGAGAAGATTCAGACCACCGGAACGGGGACAGGCCCCTGCAACGCCGATAGGGCACTCCGCAGGGTGAGGGTAGCCCGAGACCTGCCGGAGCTCCAGAGATTCCTGGCTGATGTCCCCCTAGAGGTGAATGAGACTTTAGATAGAGGTGGAAAGGTCATCGTGGAGGGGACTCAGGGAACCTTCATCAGCCTCTACCATGGCACATATCCCTACACGACGTCGAAGGATGTCTGCGCCTCAGCCGCCTGCTCCGACGTAGGCATAGGGCCGACGAGGGTTGATGAGGTCATCCTCGTGTTGAAGGCTTATGTCACGAGGGTTGGAGCTGGGGAGCTTCCAGGTGAGATCAGCCCCGAGGAGGCCAGGCGTAGGGGCTGGGATGAGTATGGAACCGTCACGGGCCGCCAGCGTCGAGCCGCCCCCTTCAACTTCGACCTCGCGAGGAGGGCTGTGATGCTCAACGGTGCGACGCAGATAGCTCTGACGAAGCTTGACATCCTATACCCCGAGTGTAAGGGTGTGAGAAGCTATGAGGAGCTCACACCGGAGGCTAGGGAGTTCGTTGAGCGCATAGAGCGGGAGCTCTGCGTCCCGGTCACTCTCATAGGGACTGGGCCGGATCTCGATGAGATCATCGATAGGAGGCGTTAAGCCTCATCCATCAGTCTCGCCAACTCCTCTATCAGCTCCCTCATTCGAGGTGTGAGGTTCTTAGGCACCTTAATCTTGATTCGCACCAATTGATCTCCGACGCCGTAGGGGCTTCTGACGCCTAGGCCCCTAAGCCTGATGATGGAGCCTGACTCAGTTCCAGGTGGGATCTTGATGGTCTGCTCACCCCTCAGCGTCGGCACCCTTATCTCGCCGCCGAGGACTGCCTTGGGATAGGAGATCTCAGCCTCATAGATGATGTCCAAGCCCCTCCTCTCCAGCTGGGGATGTGGCTTCACCCTGACGGTGACGTATAGATCTCCGGGAGGCCCTCCGAAGCGGCCCTCATCCCCCTCGCCTCTTAGAACCAGCCTCGCTCCATCCTCGATGCCTGGGGGGATCCTCACCCTGATCCTAGCTCTCCGCTCGACGAGGCCGAGGCCCTTACATTCGCCGCAGGGTTCAGCCGGTATGACGCCTCTACCCCCACATCGGCTGCATGTCGTGATCCTGATCATCTGGGTGAAGCCCGTTATCCGGC
>Ga0190363_1000573_pt1 | contig 21851 bp, 22 predicted proteins | sample 48721867_MG_FD_161272 | JGI IMG/M metagenome (GOLD analysis project Ga0190363, IMG submission 161272) | Hydrothermal vent microbial mat bacterial communities from Southern Trench, Guaymas Basin, Mexico - 4872-18-6-7_MG | ecosystem: Environmental > Aquatic > Marine > Hydrothermal vents >... | reverse complement strand
CTTAGATTTTTTTGTAGTGCTCGGTCAGCGTGAACGCTCTCCCCAGCCCTCTTGGATAGGGTAACCTCTTTCACCCTCCCTATATGTCCACAGTCGTAGCAGATTCTCAAGACGATTTTCCGATAATCCACATTCTCCTTCACGAGCTTTCTCCCACATCTCGGGCACACGAAGTTATTGAACTCAAATGTAGCGATTGACGCGATATATCCACATGATAAATGCTCTACACATATCGCGTCGCTCACATTTGTCGACCCACAGGCCTCACAGACGGGCTTAGAGCCTGTCGAGGAGTTCTCATCAACGCTAGCGTTTGAGCCGCTCGATGATCGACTAATTTCAAGCATTACTCAACATAACTTGACCTCGTTGGATATTAGTCCCTATGCGACATTGTTTAAAAAATCTCGCGACTTTTTATAAAAATGTTAAATAATACCGTCGCCCATATCAAGGTATGTCCGTTGGAGAGCTTGCCCTAAAGGTTGGGCTGACCAAGGAAGAGCTGATCCTACTACTGATCCAAGCGGCTATGATAGGCGTATGCCTAACCCTTGGAGCTGGGCGAGGAGAACCCATCGGAAAGGTTCCTCTCTAAAGCATTAACTCTCTTCATTATTTTTTCTACGCTGATCTTGTATGGATTCAGCCAGCCGGTCTTCCTGACGAAGAGGTTAGAGTGTATGGCGAACGTCAAGGTATTCTCCATATCGAGGAATTCTAAGTTATCTATTACCAATCTCTCGCTGAGATATTTCAAGACCCTATATAATGCCATAGATGGGACGAGCATTAAACCAAGGTATTCGCCATTAACTGTTCTCATCTCTGCATAGGTGAACGGTATATTGATTATGGGCTGTCTAGCTCTCTCAACATTCTTGGATTCTATGAGGATCGAGGTCGAGACGAGATCGGGATTCCAGATAGGGAACCAAATGACCGCATACATGTAAATGGCTTTCATCGCATGTTGATAATGTCTCTTAATGGTCTGCCTACTCATCCCCAGCTTTCTGGAAAGATCAACATACTTGATGAAGATGTTTTTCTGAAGCTCCTTCAATATGAGTAAGTCAATCTTATCGAAGTTTACCGCTGGGCTGAGCTCTTCATAGATCTCCGGCACCTGAAATTCTCGATTAAACCAATCCTGCCTCCATACACCTCTCCTGAAATCGAAGCAGTCGACTCTGAACGGCAATATCCTCATGTATAATAGCTTCTTCACGGTGTAGTCATTTATGGTGCCCATGGATTTGAGATTTTCGAGGAGCTCTATGAGATCATCTACGTATTTTGGAGGAAGCGTAAAGATTGTGAGGAATTTTCTACTCTTCATGAGGTAAGTATAATACTTTAGATACATGAACTCTCCAAACACTTTCAATAATCCACTCATATACTTCGGCGATAAGTGGCTGCTTAGGGTCACTAAATATCTTTGAAGGCCGAGGACTCCACAGTTTATCGCCGCTCGTGATGAGAGACCTAATTTGGGGAATCTCTTCGTGAGTATATATCTCACGGTTGGGATCGGGACTCCCGTCTCTCTCGAGATCTTTGAGTAACGCGGGCCATACCTCATAAAAGCTTCTACCACTTTTGCGGTTGCGTCCATAGCGACTTCACCCAATATTAGTCTCTTATCAAGGGATAATAGCTTACTTTATATTAAAAAATGTTATTGTTCGCTTCTAAGTCGAATGGCGATGTAGCTTTTTATCCCGATCTATGAACTATTAATTTGGATGGAGCTGCTGGTTAAGACCCCGCTCGGCCTTGAGAGAATCGTTGCCTCGAGGATACTTGAACTTGAGCCTAAGGCTGAGGTCGTGGCCAAGCCTAGAGGGCTTGGAGGGCTGATAATAGTAGATTCATGTCCAGATAGATCTAAGCTTATGGAGGAGATTTTGAGCGAAGTTCCGGAGGTTGAGAGGGTTATTCCGGTTGAGGCCGAGGTCGATGCGAGGATCGAGGAGATCGAGGCCGCCGCCAAGGAGTTGGCCATGAAGAGGCTTAGCCCTGATCAAAGCTTCGCCGTTAGAACGGTTAGGAGGGGAAGCCATGAGTTCAGGAGCATAGACGTGAATATCAGGGTTGGAGCAACCATCCAAGAAGCGATCGGGGCTCCAGTAGACCTAGATAATCCCGAGAAGATAATTCAGGTTGAGATAATCTTTGACAAGGCGGCCGTGGCGATCCTCGATGGAAGCTCTGAATGGAGGAAGATGGGGTTTGGGAAGAGGCCATCGACCAAGTTCTTCAATAAAGTCTCGATAGTCCAGATGCCATATCTTGGATCTATGGAGGGTGCGAGGGAGATTGGGAGGAGGATTGGGAGAGCGGTTCAAGCCTATGAGGTTAGGGAGCTGGTGATAGCGCCGAATAAGCCTGTGAACGCCATGGAGCTCGCCTCCTTCATCGATGGAGTATGGGAGGGGATAGAGTCGAGGTTTAAGATCCAAAAGAGGAGCTATGGTAGAGCCGTTGAGAGGATTCAGGTCTATGTCCAAGACCTTTATCAGCTCGTTAGGGAGAGGAGGGATGAGCCCCTCATAGTCTTTGAGCCTGAGGGTCTCCAGCTTAGAGACGCGGCCGCCAAACTTAAGGAACTCATGTCGAGATCGAAGAGGGTGAGCTTTCTCTTCGGATCTAGGGAGGGGATACCGAAGGGCGTATACAGGTTGGCGGATCTGGTCATAGATTTGGCTCCAGCGATAACCCTTCCGACGGAGGTGGCGGCTCCAGCGGCCTTGACAGCGGTCTATACGGCCTTGAACATGATGAACCTCTTATAGCTTCATCCTCATTAGGGGAGAGATTCTTTGACTTGAGAGATGGAGAGGGTGGTCTCCAGCGAGATGCTCTATAGGGGTAAGCTCCTCAGTCTGAGGTTGGATGAAGTCCTATTATCGGGTGGGAGGAGAGTTGGGAGGGAGATAGTAGTCCATCCAGGAGCATCCGCGATCTTGCCGATAGTAGAGCCCGGAAAGATTCTCATGGTGAGACAATATAGGCATCCGGTCGGCGAGGTTCTCTTGGAGATCCCGGCTGGAACCCTTAAACCCGGTGAAGATCCGATGGCCTGCGCGGCTAGGGAGCTTGAGGAGGAGACTGGTTACCGCGCCGGAAAGCTCGCCCATCTAGCCACGATATATCCCGCCCCAGGCTATAGTAGCGAGATCCTGCACATCTATCTAGCAAGAGATCTGAGAAGAGGGGTTCAGGCGCCTGAGATGGATGAGGACATCTCGATCGTTGAGATGTCCATTGATCAGGTATTGGATGGGATTAGGGGTGGTAGAGTCAAGGATTCAAAGACTATAGTAGCTATCTTATACTACCTCTTCTTCATCGAGAGTCGCCACGTTTAAACCTGAGATATAGGGATGATTTCCTCGAATCCTTCCATCTTTCATTTGAAGTGTTCGTATCCTCTTCTCTCCACGGTCACGTACTTCCCAAGCCATTTAACCTCGATGATTTTCTCCTCGATCACCTTCCCTATCGGGATCAGACTCCCCCCAACGCTTTTGACCGATCTTAAAGCATCTTCAAGCATCTTCGGCTTAATCGTGACTATAAGCTCGTACTCCTCTCCTCCATGAAACACTAGGTCGAATAGATCTACATCGAATTTCTCAGCATACTTCCTCGCATCATCATCTATCGGCGGATCATCTATCCTAAACCCATATCCGTTTAGATCCATTAAGGTGTGGAGGGTCTCGGAGAGGCCATCGCTTGAATCCATGGAGGCGGTCAATGCGCCGGACATAGCGAGGGCAATCCCCTCTTCAACTCTAGCTCTCGGTCTGAGGAATTTCTTGATGACCTTCTCGGCCACCGCCTCCCCCCTAAGGTTGTTGAGGAGGGCGTGAAGGCCAGCGGCTTGAGCCCCGAACCTTCCCGTGACGGCGACTATATCTCCAGGTCTCATCCCAATCCTCGGAACTGGATTCGTGGCCCTCGCCAAGCACATGACATCTATCACATGCTCTCTCCCCTCATTTGTGTCCCCTCCGACCACCTTCCCACCATAGATCCTAGCCGCTTCCTTGATCCCGCTCCAGAGTTCCTCGAACTCGTCGAAGAACATCTTAGATGGAAGCGCTAGGGAGATTAGATAGGCTATAGGCTTCCCACCCTTTGCCGCTATATCACTCGTAGTGGCGGTCACGGCCCTATACCCAGCATCTCTAAAACTCATCCCGGGTGGGATATCAGTTGACTCCAGGAGCATGTCGGATGAGAATATTATCCTATCGTTTAAGATCATGTCGACCGCATCGTCTCCCGGCGGTAGGAGGGAGCCGTTAAGCTGCTGAAGCCTACCAATCACATATTCTAGAATGTATCTCTCACCGAGGTCTCCTAATCTCTTCCTCAACTGATAAGCCTCCTGAAGAAGGTCTTTACACACCACTCAGCGTAGGAGATTATCTCTTTTTTAGCGAGCTTCGACTCGCCGCTTCTCCTCGGTATGAACTTTAACGGATACTCGACGATCTTGCAACCCGCCCTGTTCAATAAGTAGAGTAGTTGAACTTGAAAGACGTATCCGGACTTGAGCTCGGTTAACCTATCGACGACTTTTCTTAAAGACTCTGATCTAATCACCCTAAACCCCGAGGTTAAGTCGCTTAGCTTAATCCCCGTTGAGATCCTCGCGAGGAAGTTCGCAGATCTACTCATCAAGATTCGGGTTAGAGATCCATTAACCCATCCCCCGCCCTCAATATATCTTGAGGCCACCACCACATCCGCTCCAACCTTCTCAATATATTCAAGCATCTTGACAAGTGTTTCAGGTGGGTGGCTGCCATCAGCGTCCATCTCACAGATATATCTCGCCCATGGATGCTTCATGAGGGCGTATCTGAATCCATCGATATACGCCGACCCTATGCCGAGCTTTCCCGGCCTCCTAAGGACCTCGACCCCACCCCCTCTCTTGGATCCGATCTCCTCCGCAACCTCCGCCGTTCCATCAGGACTTGAGTCGTCGACTATAAGCGCTAAAGCCCTCCAACCCGCCTCTTCCAACGAATCCAAAAGCCTTGGAAGAAGCCATCTAACATTCTCTGCCTCCATATAGGTTGGGATGACGACGACCACCACGACAAGCCTAAGGCTAAAATACAATAATAATATAATGCCAAGGAATGATCAAGAATGAGGCCCCGGTAGCTCAGTTGGTAGAGCGGCGGCCTTGTAAGCCGCAGGCCGCGGGTTCAAAGCCCGCCCGGGGCTCCATCCAGATTTCTCACGACTATTCTATCATGGAATAGGTGATAGGTGTGGGATCAAAAAAGAAAGGTGAGTATTGTTATGTTTCATTCTAGGAGTTCGATGGCCTTTGTTAAAGCCTCTTTAATCTTCTCAGTCTTCGACCTCAGCTCATCTAGTGACTTCTTGGCCTCGGATAGCTGGTTTTTGAGGTCGTTGATCTCTGCCTCATACTTCTCCTTGAGCTTCTCAACCTCTTCCCTCTTCACAACCTCCCCAGATCTTATCGCCTCCTCTAGGCTCGGCTGCTTGAGTTCGAAGATGGATGGCAGTTCTAGTTTAACTCCTTCTCTCAGGAAGCGCTCATAGGTCTCCTTGACTATTTGGCCGGCCTTGGTCTTCCCTCCAAGATGGTTTCTTATGGTCGCCTCGCTCCTGCCGAGCTCATCAGCTATCTGGCTCACGGTCATCTTAGCCTTCTCCCTGGCGAGGGCCGCGGCCGCGACCGCCAATGAGTCCACCCAAGTCAACCTCTCCTCGGCCTTCCTCAGCTCCTCTAAAACGTCTGGTCTGAGGATGCTTCCGATCAGTAGGGCTGACTCGAGTTTATGGATCTGCTCTCTCCCAATCGGGGTTAAGGGAACCTCTTCGCTCATCTCATATCACCTTCCAGTTATCTTAATTACCTCCTCGGCTTTAACTATCATCCCCTTATCCGTTATCTCGAAGGGGTGCCTGCGCATCGAGTGGGATGTCCCCCTCATCTTCCAGACGATTATGCTCCTCCTAAGCTCTCCATCAACCTCGTCGAGGTCGAGCCTAATTATCCCATCCGCCGCGTGCTCGACTCCAGGGCCTCCGAAGCCCCTCTCGGTCACGCTCACCTGCGAGACTAGGATCGACGTGCACCCCATCCCCGACAAGATCTTCTTCAACTGTAAGACCATCCCCCTGGCCATGGCGGGCTTGGTTATGTAGAGAGTTGTCACCGAGTCTATCACCGCCCTTACCGCTCCAACATCTCTAATCGCCTCCCTCAAGACGTCGACCAAGGATTGGAAGTCGTCTGGGGCCCTCACCACATATCGCTCACGTTTAGCAGCCTCCCCTATACCCGCCGTGAACGCGTCGACTATCGCGAACATCCCCTTCTCCTCATAGGGCCTGACGTTCCAGCCGAATTGAGACATCGAGACGCGCACCTGGACTGGATGCTCCTCCAAGACCACCAAGACCCCAGGCTCGCCGAGCTTCAGCCCATTATACAGGTATTGTTGGCCGAAGATCGATTTACCCGTTCCAGGCCCTCCAGAGAGCAGGACCACGTTCCTCTTCGGGATCCCACCATGTAGGATGTCGTCGAGTCCTGGAATTCCAGTTACAACTCTCTCAATAGGCATTTTAGATACACCAAGTATAGTGTTCCTAGCCGCTACTTAAATCTCTTCGGCATCACGATCACCCCCTCCTCTGGGTCGCCGACCTCCATGCAGAGCCCCTTGAGATGGAATATTCCGATGAGCGCGCATGTGGCCGCGTCGAGTATGTCTCCATCCACATCTATGGGCAGATTCTTCAATCCAAGCCTCCTCAAGTCTTCTCGAAGCCTCTCAACCCCATCCCTCTTCGTCGAGATCCCCAAGATCTTCTGAGCTCCAGTCGGGAAGACCTCTATCACCCTGAAGCCCGAGTCCTCAAGTCTTCTCCTAAGCCTAATCCCCCTCAAAGTTAGGAGCCTCATGGATCGGAGGGTTAGGGGAAGCGGCCTAAGCCCCATCCTCCTCAAAGCCCTATCACATTCACGCATAGATTTAGCATAGCCTTCTCGTGGTAGGGTGAGCGGCGCGTCGATCGCCACTATACTCGGAGACCTCTCCTCAATGAAGTCTATTATCTCCTCATCCCGATGGACCTTGAGAGCCTCACACCTAAGCATCTCATCTAGATGGCATAAACCAGTCCAGTTTCTCGGAGACCCTGCTAGATCCACGCCGACGGCCGAGACCATTCCCCTAATCGAAGAAGCCTATAGAAGATTTCAAGCTTTCTATCTCCTCAGATAAAATCAGCTTCATCGTTAAAGATCTCCATGGATGAATTTCCAGCGCGAAAAAGATTAAAATAAGCCTGAGAAGACACAGGATAACGGGGCCCGTAGCTCAGTCAGGTGGAGCGCCGGGCTCTTAACCCGGGGGTCGAGGGTTCAAATCCCTCCGGGCCCGCAGCTTAATTTGTTAGTTTCATTTCACCCTCCATCCGCAGATATCGTTTGCGCAGATTATTCCTGAGATCGTGACTGCTTCTATACCTCCTCCCGGGAATGTTGATGCGCTGGCCAAGTATAGTCCCCTTATCGGGGTCTTGAAGTATGGTCTCTTGGTGTGGATCGATTGGTCGAATGAGTAGATCGCTCCCTCGGGCATAGAGGTGTATCTCTCATAGGTTTTCGGGGTCGCCGCATCCATCACAACAATATGCTTAGATAAATTCGGTATAAGCTTCTCAGCCTTCTCGACGAGCTTCTCCGCGAGCGCCTCCTTTAATCTAATGTATTCCTCCGTCCCCCTCTCTGGAAAATCTCGATGATTCGCCTCCGTTAGAATCATTATGCTGGCCTTACCTTTCGGGGCGAGGGTTGGATCTGCGTTGGAGTTTATGACTAGATAATATCCTTCATCGAGGTTGACCGTTATCGATGGAAGTTCTCTTAGATTCATGTCGAGTCCTAGGAAGACGGCGAAGGATGAGGGGGACATCTTCAACCCCTTAATGTATTCGATGAACTCTTTATCCAGATGCCTCTCCCCAATCAATTCTAGAAATGTTGTCCTGGCATTTGCGTTGGCCACGATTATCGGAGCCTTAAACACCCTTCCACCGGCCCTTACACCCCTGACCCTCCCATCCTCCACCAATATCTCGTCCACCCTATGTCTTAGCAAGACTCTTCCGCCATGATCCTCGATAAATCTCCTAAGGGTCTCGGCGAAGTTCTGCGCCCCTCCCCTCGGAAAATATCCCCCATGAATATAGTATGAGACCACGGCTGTCAGGGCGCTGCTCGCCGGAACTTCGCTGGGTTTCGCTCCAATGTATCCAATCAGGGCGCATAGGAGGGTTTTCAGATCCTCGTCTTCAAAGTATTCGTCGAGCTTCTCCTTAAACGTCTTATTCATCCAATCATAGAAGTGGGGATGCTCTCCGGGATAGTTTAGGAGCTTCTTCGATCCAAAAACCTTCACGATCAGCTCGGCTGGCAGGGGAACACCATAGACATCAGCCTCCTTATAGCATTCATCGTACGCCATCCTCGCATCCTCAAAGAATCTCCGAATACCGTCCTCCTCGGATGGAAACATCTCCGATAATCTCTTGACGAACTCGTCGAGGTTTCCGGCCTCGATCACCTCTCCTCGAAAGATGTATCTTAGTCTATTCTTCACGAAGAGTTCTTCAGGCTTGAGTCCAAGCTCATTTAGGAGATATGTTATCGGCCCCCTCTCCCATAGGCCGCTCACATCCGATACTCCGACATTGAAGGTGAAGCCATCCCTCTTGAATGATGAGCAATATCCTCCCACCTGATAGTGTTGTTCTAGGATGAGGGTCTTATAGCCTCTCTTTGAGAGAAGCGCGCCACATACTAGGCCGCCGATCCCAGATCCCACAATTATCACATCATACTCGTCCTCGGCTTTCGGCTTCCTCGGATCAACCTCAACCCTCCAATCATACTTCTTGAAATCCCTCGTCAAGAAATATGCTGACAACTTCTCCGGCAGAAATATGGAGAGAATAATCCCAACTGCGATTAAGGTGTTCGAGACTATCCTAGCATATGGATTGCTTAGGATTATAGATGTGATCGAGTTTAAGAGGAATATCATCGACCACACTCCAGATATCGCATCGTTGACTAGCAGGAACGTCCTCTCCCTCCAATAAACCTCTGGATAATCCCTCTTAGAGACCTGGAGGGTGAAGGGCTTCCCCGCGGCGATCGAGATCAACGCCATAATGAATAACGCCAAGTATCCTAGGAAGCCAGGCTTCTCGACGAATAGCCCGAAATCGAGTATGTATGTGGCCGCGGACGCCGCCGCGAAATACGCTAGCGACGTCAGATCCATAGGATTAAACTCTCTCAGGCGGGCTTGATAGATGACGAGTATCGCGGCGACCGCGAGAGAGATGAGAACCCCTATACTTAGACCGAGGCCGCATAGAATCCAGTATATGATCCATGGGATGAAGGAGACTAGGATGAAGATCATCCCGGGAACCTAGACATGGCCGCCGCACCAGCCGCATCCGATTAAGCCTAAACCATTATTAAGTGATCAGCGCTCCCACCCGCCATTTAGGGATGATTGGGCTGTTTAGACAGAGTTATCACCGAATACTTTAATCTGGAGATGAGGTTCTTCTGATGTCGTGGGATGAGGGTTAGGCTCGTAAAACAGTTTATGAGTGAGGAGGTTGTGGAGGCTGTCAGCCAAGCCCTCCAGAATGAGAGGGCTGTCATGGGCGAGAGCGTCTTCAAGTTCGAGGAGGAGCTTGCAAGATACTTCGGAGTCAAGTATGCGGTCACGACCAGCTCCGGAACTCATGCCCTCCAATTCGCCCTAATCGCGGTAGGGGTGAGGGCTGGAAAGAAGGTCGTGACCACCCCATACTCCTTCATAGCGACCGCCAACTCGGTGATTCATGCGGGTGGAGTCCCGGTCTTCGCAGATGTTAGAGAGGATACATTCAACCTCGACCCGAATGAGATTCCAAGGGTCTTGGACGAAGAGGTCTCAGCCATACTCCCGGTCCACCTATTCGGCTATCCGGCGGATATGGATGAGATATGCTCGATCGCCGAGGATCGGAAACTAGCAGTCATAGAGGATGCATGCCAAGCCCATGGAGCCGTGTATAAGGGGAGGAAGGTCGGTGGTATAGGTGATGTAGGATGCCTAAGCTTCTATCCGACTAAGAATATGAGCGTCTTCGGGGACGGTGGGGCCGTCTTAACGAATGATGAAGAGATAGCGGAGGTCGTTAGAAAGCTGAGAGACTGCGGTAGAAGGTCGAGATATGTCCACGACATGATAGGATACACGGCTAGATTAAACACGATAAATGCTGCGATAGGCAGGATTCAGCTCAGACATCTAGATGAGTGGAATGAGAGGAGGAGGGAGATCGCCGAGAAATACAATAAACTCCTATCCGACATAGATGAGATAAAACTCCCCCCACGCGGAGACCATGGAATAAAGCCCGTCTACCACCTCTACACGATAAGAACCGAGAGAAGAGATGAATTGAAGAGGTGGCTTGAGGAATCTGGGATTGAATGCGGAGTATATTACCCCCTCCCAATACATCTACAACCGATCTATAGGAAGCTATTCGATTATCGCGAGGGATCATATCCGGTGAGCGAGAAATTGAGCAGGACTTGTCTAAGCATACCAATGCATCCGTTCCTGAAGGATGATGAGGTGAACTATGTGTGTGAGAAGATCCACGAGTTTTTCGATAAGGATCATTGAACTGCTTGATAGGCTAAAGATAATCGAGGTCTCAGGTCATGAAGGATGAGTCCGCTAGCTAAGTTACTTAAGGTGATTCATGAGTCAGATGGATGTTAGGAGTTGATCAGACCTCGAAATACCTCTCATATTCCCAGTCCGTTATCCTCCTAGAGGCGTATTCACTCCACTCCTCCCTCTTAAGCTTGAGGAAGTTCTCCCCAGCAACCCCTAAGACATCCCTAAGCAACGAGTCCCTCTCGAATGAGTCTAAAGCCTTCTCCAAATTCGGCGGGAGGGTTGGAAGCCTCCTATACAACCCACTTTCATAGATGTCCTCCTCTATCGATTTTGGAGGCTCTAAGTTTCTCTCAATTCCATCGAGTCCGGCGACTAGTAACGCCGCTAACAAGAGATATGGATTCGCCGATGGATCCGACGCCCTATACTCAATCCTCGCACCATCCATGTCCGCGAACTCCGGGATCCTTATCAGGGCGTCCCTATTCTTCATCCCCCAATAGACGTATTTCGGGGCCTCAAACTCTCCAAACCTCTTATACGAGTTCACGGTTGGATTCGCTACTGCTGTTATCGCGTCGACATGCTCAAAGATTCCTGCTATGAAGTTCTTCGCCAGATCCGACAACCTATATTGATCGCCCTCATCATAGAACAGGTTCTCGCCATCCCTCCAAAGGCTTAGATGAATGTGGAAGCCGTTTCCAGGCTTTCCATAGAATGGCTTGGGCATGAATGATGCCTTCAATCCCTCGGCCTCGCATACAAGCTTAATTATATTCTTCGTTAGGAGGGTTTTATCGGCTATTCGTAGCCCCTCATCATGGAGTATGTCGACCTCGTTTTGACCAGGGCCGACCTCGTGGTGGCCCATGCTCCACGCGATCTTCGCCTCGGAAAGCTTCTCAGCTATAGCTATCTTGATTAGATTCGCCTTATCCCTCGGCGAGACATCGAAGTAGCTTCCACCATCTATCGGCTCACGATCTCTGAGTATGTAGAATTCTAGTTCTCCCGCTGCCACAAGTCTAAACCCATGCTTTTCACGAACATCTTTTAGAATCTTCTTGAGGATGGTTCGGGGATCGCCCTCGAATGGCTTCCCAGCCTTATAGACATCGCAGAAATAGGTTCTGATCCCATTGATCATGTAGTAGGATGAAGTGTCCGGTATCAGCATCATGTCGCTCTCAAATCTCCTCGCAAAGCCCTCTATCGATGATCCATCGAACCAAACCCCGTTGGAGCACGCCCTCTCAAACTCATCCTCGGAGATCAATACCTCTTTCAGCACCCCATTTATGTCGGAGAACCTTAGACTTATGATCGGCTTCAAGCCCTTTCTAAATCTCGGGTAAAGTTCTCATATATAAGATGCGCGTTAAAGCTCTTGGAAAGCATGGAGAAGGTGAAGTCCATCGAGATAGTCACTAAGCATATCCGGTTAAAGAAGCCCTTTAGAACAGCTCTCAGAGAGGAGGAGGAAGCGGAGAACGCCTTCATCATAATAGAGTCTTCAGGCGGATATAGAGGCTTCGGGGAGGCCGCGCCGATCATGGAGGTGACAGGCGAAAATCTGGCTGGATGCCTAGAATTCCTAAACTCGCTGAGAGACTACATCGTTGGAGCAGAGATCCCGGAGGATCTAAACAAGCTATTGAGAAGAATCCATAGGTTTAGGGGTTTTCCAGCTGGTAGGGCCGCCGTCGAGATGGCTCTCCTAGACCTCTATGCGAAGATTGTTGGCCTAAGCTTCGCAGACCTGCTTGGGGGAAGGGTTAAGGAGTCTTTGGAGACCGATTACACGATAAGCCTCCAACCGGTCGAGGCGGCCGTCAAAGAAGCCCTAAAGGCTGTCGATAGGGGATTTAGGACTCTTAAGGTTAAGCTCGGAGAAGATCCTAGAAGGGATCTGGAGAGGGTTAAGGCGCTTAGAGATAATCTGGGATACGATGTAGGGATTAGGGTTGACGCGAATCAGGGCTGGAGCCCGAAGCAGGCGATCTGGATCTCGAAGAGGCTTGAGAGACTTGAGGTTGAGCTCATCGAGCAGCCCATCCCATACTGGTGTGTGGATGAGTTGAAGGTGCTTAAAGAATCGGTCGAGATCCCGATAGCGGCGGACGAATCCGCGAAGGATCTTAGAGACGTATTGAGGCTCATAAGGGTCGGGGCTGTGGATGTCGTGAATATTAAGCTGATGAAGTGCGGCGGGCCATTAACGGCGTTGAGGATAAGCGATCTCTGCGAGGAGGCTCGGGTGAGGTGTATGATTGGATGCGGTTTAGAGACGAGGATCTCGATAACGGCGGCGGCGAGCCTAGCCTACATCCAAGATAACATCGCCTTCATAGACCTAGATTCACCGCTATTCATCGATGAGGAGCTTGTAATCGGGGGAATCGCCTATAAGGATGGGGGGAGGATCGAGCTACCTCATGAGAATGGCTTAGGGGCGAGACTAGTAAGCTACTAAGAGCTAAGCGGCGTTAAGCCCTCATACCTCAAGGAAAAAATATTTTTTGGCGGGTAGATCCCATCTCGACGTGATAGGAATTATATTGGCTGGGGGATATGGGACTAGACTCTACCCATTGACCAGAAATGTCGCGAAGCCCCTCCTCAAGATCCGCGATAAGCCGATAATAGATTATATCATGGAGAGGCTCCTCGAACTAGATTTAGAGAGGATCCTCGTCGCCGTGAATGAGAGGTTTAAGGGCCAATTTATCGAGTGGCTGGAGAGTAGGGGTTATCCAAATGTGGAGCTTAGGGTCGAGCCGAGCCGCGAGGAGAGGGAGAAGCTTGGGGCGATAAGGGGCTTGTCGAGACTCCTAGACGAGGTTAAGGATGACTGCGTGGTGGTCGCTGGAGACAACCTATTCACCTCAAGCCTAACAGGGTTTAAGGAGTTCTATCTTGAGAAGAGGGCTCCAGTGGTCGGTCTCTACGATATAGGCGACCTCGATAGGGTGAGACAGCTCTCGATGGCCGAGATCGATCGAGAGGGGAGAATTATAAGGTTCGTCGAGAAGCCTGAAAACCCCACATCCACCCTAGTCGGCATAGGAGTCTACATGCTTCCAGAGAGAAGCCTCAAGAGGGTGGATGAGTATCTTGAGGAGGGAAACAATCCAGATAGCCCAGGATTCTTCATCCAGTGGCTGCATCGCCATGAACCAGTCTATGGATATGTTCTTAAAGGCTATTGGTGGGATATAGGGACTCTTGAAGCATACTATGAGGTTAAGAGGTTCCTAGAGGAGGCTGGAAACGCCTCTAAGCAGGCTTAAGAGAGATGAGGATTGCGGCGAGAAGATGCTTTGGAAACTCTAGCATCGATTGAATCCAATAGATCATCAATATCAGCGCCGCTATAACGATGGACACGGCGACGGCGGCCGCGAAGATCCTCGCTAAATCTCTCGCCCCACTCGCCCTCGCCAAGGCTCTCTTATGCCTAAACTTTTGAACCATTGCCACCACTTCAAGGAAAGCCGCGCATAGATGCATGTTTTAACTATTTTCCAAAATCTTAAGATAGTGGAATAACACTCGGCGAATCAAATCGTCAAGCGAACATTCTTCACCAAATGCGCCCTGACCCCTCAGCTCTGTAAAGGACTTGAGTCGCTGAACGATATAGTGTTAATGTTTTAAAGTAGGTGATCTATAATTTTGTAGGCTCTTCGGAGGTGAGAGTCTGAGTGGCCGGGATGAAAGTCTTGGGGCGGCATCTGATAGCGGAACTCCATGGCTGTCCACCAGAGCTACTGGTGGATCTAGACCTAGCTGTGAATATCCTTAGAGAGGCCACGAGAATCTCTGGAGCAACCTATCTAGGAGAATTTCACACGGTCTTTGAGCCTCAGGGAGGGATCAGCGTCATCGTCGCCGTCGCAGAGTCCCATCTCTCGATCCACACATGGCCAGAATACGGCTACGTGGCCCTAGACATCTTCACATGCGGCGAATCCACAGACCCTTGGAAGGCCTACGAATACATAGTCTCAAGGTATAGGCCTGAGAAGGTTAATGTTACGGAGATTAGGCGCGGGCTAATCGAGGTGGAGGAAGCGGTTGATTAAACGCCCCCCAAAATACGTGATGGAGTGGATGAGTCGGACCCTGGCAATACTGTATGGTATCGACGAGATAATCTACTCCGGCAAGACAAAGTATCAGCTTGTCGATATAGTTAGGACGAGGGATTATGGCCTAGCCCTCATACTCGACGGACTGCTCCAATCCGCCGAGGTCGATGAATATGTCTATCATGAGTCTCTCGTCCATCCAGCGATGATCTCCCACCCAAATCCTAGGAAGGTCTTGATAGTTGGAGGCGGGGAGGGCGCGACCGCGAGGGAGGTTGAGAGATACGATATGGTCGAAGAGCTTGAGATGGTTGATCTAGATGGAGAGCTGATAGAGCTTGTGAAGAAGTATCTCCCATGGTCTAGGAAGGGCTTCAGCGATCCAAGGCTCAAGCTCACGATAATGGAGGGTAGAGAATATCTATCAAAGCAGCCTGATGGGAAATATGATGTCATCATAATGGATGCGACTGATCCAGCCGAGTTCAGCCCGGCCATAAAGCTCTATACGAGAGAGTTTTACCAGCTCGCGTTCAAGAAGCTTAGGGATAATGGTATATTGGTGACTCAATCATCCTCACCAGCCCACACCCTCAAGCTCAGCCTCTCAATCCTCAAGACTATAGGATCAGTCTTTCCCAGATCATCACTCTACTCCATCTACGTCAAGTCCTTCGCATCCATCTGGAGCTTCTCAATAGGATCTAAGGGGCCTCAGCCCTCAACCCTTAGCTCGGAGGAGGTTGATAGAAGGCTTAAGGAGAGGAATGTGAGGGGGTTGAGATTCTATTCAGGCGATGTCCATGAAGCCCTCTTCAAGCTCACAGAGGCGATCCTTAGGAATTGGAGGGCTGAGCCCATCATCCTCACCGATGAGAAGCCCCTAACCCCAGACGCCATAGTGGACATATTCCACCCAGCTACCATAGGAGAATCTTCTAATCCAAGTTCGACGAGATGATCTTAGACGATGGCGATCCACGAGCTTGAGTGGTTCATCATAGCCGTCATAGTCACGGTCCTAATTCTATGGGATCCGGGGAAGATCCCGAAGATAGCTAAGGCGATAGCCGAGGCTAAGAGGGAATATGAAAAGGCCGTCGCATCGCTTGACGAACAGCTTATACTCGAAGAAGGAGAGGAGCATCTAACAGGCGATGAGAAGATCTTGGAGATAGCGGGAGAACTCGGAATTCAAACCGAGGGGAGGACGAGGGAGGAGATAGTTAAGGAGATCTTGGAAAAGCTTGGAATGCGGGTCGAGGAGGGCCGAGAGACTGTTGAGGGCGAGGCGGCATCATGAAAAACTTAATTTGACATGGTTACACCTCTAGACAATCATGAAGCTCGAGAGGTATGAGAATAATCCGATTCTCAAGCCTAGGGGAGATGATTGGGAAGCTCTAGCGGTCTTCAACTGCGCAGCCCTAAGGGTCGGCGACGAGATCCACATACTCTACCGCGCGGTCGGAGAGTATCTACAATACGTCTCTAGACTTGGCCACGCAGTCTTCGACCTAAGATTGAATCTCATCCATAGATCTGAGAAACCCGTCTTCAATCCGGATCTGCGGTTCTGGGAGATGAGCATAGAGGATCCTAGGCTCGTCGAAATAGATGGCGAGATATACATGACCTATGTCACGACTCCAACCCCAGCCCCACCGTCAGCTGTAAGGATGAAGCTCGGCATACCAAAGCCGAAACGGGCTTACTCTAGATGCGCCGTGGCGAGGGTGAGGGAGTTTAAGGAGTTTGAGAGGCTTGGAACTATAACCCCATATGATGCTGAGGAGAGGAATACTGTGCTATTCCCGGAGAAGATGGATGGGAGGTTCATAGCTCTCCATAGACCGGCTAACTGGGTTGGGGAGAAATATTCTGTCGATAGGCCAAGTATATGGATCGCATTCCTGGATAAAATACCTGGAATCATGTATGATCATAGGGTTGTGATGAAGCCCGAGGAGGATTGGGAGTCACTTAAGGTGGGAGCAGGACCCTCGCCGATAAAGACCGATAAAGGCTGGCTCCTAATCTATCATGGAGTAGATTATGAGATGACCTATCGAGCCGGGGTAGCATTACTCGACCTAGAGAAGCCTTGGATCCTCATCTCTAAGACATCGAAGCCTATCCTCGAACCTGAGATGAGCTATGAGAGATATGGCGATGTGCCGAACGTGGTCTTCCCAACCGGAGCCATCACGATAGGAGAGAAGCTCCTCGTCTTCTACGGTGGGGCGGATAAGGTCTGCTGCATGGCCTATGCGAGGATCGATGAGCTACTCAGTCATTTACTTTAAAGTTCGATGAAGGCTTAAATAATGAGCATAGATTTTAGAGCCGAATAGAAGGTGAATGGATTGCGCGGACTCAAGCTTCTGATAATCGCCTTAACCATGATCTTGGTGATCTCCGCGATCACGCCGCCCGCTCAAGCACAACCCATAAGCGCCAAGAGGATAGTGGAAGTCAATCAGTATGGCTTAGTTTATGTATATGATGAGGTTCCGAGAACTGGCGGCCTAACCAAGATAAGCTTCCCGAGAGAGATGTTAGCGAACCTAGTTAACTATAGGTCTCCAGAGGATCCAAATCCGGAGCTCAAGGAGGATAGGGATGTATTCTCGATAATAGTTCATTCGAGGAGCGGGGATTTCGTCCACCTAGTTACGATCTTTAGAGATGTTGTTAGATGGGATGCGATGAACGCCCGCTTCATGCTCAGGATGAGCTTAAACCCCATACTCGATGAGAAAGTCGGCGAGTTCTCCATAATCGTTAAGCTCCCCTCAGATGCGAAGCCAAGTCGGATAAGCCCAAACTACATCTCCGAGAAAAAGGAGGGAATTCTAAGTGGAAATACGTCTAGGATAGATTTGACCGAGAGGCGTCCTCAAACCCTCTCAATAGACTTCACGAGCGATAAGCTAAACCTCCTCGACATAACCGATGTGGACGCCGAATATAGTTTGCCCGATGGGTTCGTTAAACTGGGATTCAGATTCAGGAATGTTGGCGGTAAAGGTCTCTCAAGAATAAGCTTCAAGCTCCCCGCAAACTGCTCGGATATCAGAGCTGAAGACCAGTTGGGAAAACTTCTATCGAGCTACTACCCTAAGGTCAGATCGCTTGATGTAACCCTCAGACAACAGGTCGGGGTCGGCGAACGTGGGTCGGTTAGCATATACTTCAAGTTCCCTGCAGACAATCCCTATGTGAAGGTCTCAGATAATAAATTCAGAGTCTCTCCAATCTTACCGATAAACACGACCGTTAGAAGATACGGGGTTAAGCTATTGTTGAGGTCGATGGAGTTCGTGTCCTCAGATCCGGAGCCCGTGGAGCTCGTTAGGGTTTACCCGGAGAGCATCAAGCTCACCTACATCTTCGACCACATGGATCCATTCAACGCTGAAAACTCGACGATAATCTTAGAATACAAGCCGCTCTTCAGCATATTCGGGTTCATGCCCTATATCTGGGTCGGGGCCATATTGGCCGTGGCCCTCGCGGCTGTGACATGCATCTATCTTAAGAGGCCGAGAATCGCGTTAAGCAAGGTCGATCTATCCATGAGGAGGCTCGTCGAGGAGGCGGACTCCCTCACAGCATCCTACCAAGACTTGACATCGCTCATAACGAGTGGGAGGATTGTGGAGAAGGGATATGTCAGGCCGAGAATCCTAGACCTTAGGGCGAGCATAAGGAGACATGGAGATAAGATATCGGCCATAGCCTCAGACCTCATGAAGAGTTCTCCCGAACTCAGAGACCTCATGGCGAGTCTAAGGAATTCTGTGAGGAGGCTTGAGCAATCGGTTGAAGAGCTCTGGGTTATGGTTCACAGATATCTCTCGGGGAGGATCGGTAGATCGGCGTTCGAGAAGAGAGTTGATCGCCATTACAAGCTATTGAAGAGGGCTTATGGAGAGTTCGCCGATGCCGTCGAGGAGCTGAGGGAGAGAACTAAGTAAATACCTCCCCTATAACCCTCTTCTTGGGATCCTCCATAGTCTTCCATAGATTCTCAGCCTTAACCTTACACTCCTCCTTCATAGCATCCCTCTCCTTGAGAATCCTTCCAAAATCCCTCAACAGCCTTTCAAGATCTCGATAGTAGAGTATTAAGCCCTTCTCCACCAAGAACCTTACCACGGTTGGAAGCTTCTTCGGATAGATGGAGATCGCGGGAACTCCGAGTAGGGCCGCCTCCTGCGTCATGGTTCCACCGCCGCCTATGAAGATCGAGGAGTAGTAGATTAGCGACTGCCCAAAGATCGGCTTATCGATCACCAGAACATCTTCACCCTTTAACGATCTTTGGATGATCATCGACTGCTCACGATACCTACATAGGATTACGAGCCTCAATCCCCTTAAGATTTTGGCCAAGCTTTTAACGAAGTTTAGGAGTCGCTCATCACTCATCCTCAGATATGAGGCCATGGTCTCAGGCATCCTCAGAAGAACATACTTCCTTTCCTCCAATCCAAGCTCCCTTAACTGCTTCCTGGAGGGCTTGAAATCCTTCAGCCAGAAACATGGATCTAAAGCCTTATAATGTCTAATACTCTTTGGATGTGCTCCAGCCTCAATCCACTCATCGTCAGAGATTATCCAAGGGGTGAATACTTTCTCGGAGAGTGGGGCCACGAGCCTATTCACGGGTGAGTGAGGGGTGTCTGAGATCAGGATGTGAGGTATCCCCAATCCATAGGAGATCCTCGAAGCCTCAACAGATCCACTCGAGAATGTAATATCTGGCTTAAGCTCGATGATGTAATCTAGAAGTCTTCCCACGCGGTCTATACTCGCCCTAAGTTTTCCCTCCAGAGTCCCGCCGCCCCAAGATCCTATCTTGACAATATCCCAGTCTCTTGAGAGCTTCTCTAGGAGGTCGTCGAGCTGGATGTAGTGCCGTGAGGTCATTATAGGCTCATGGCCCAATTCTTTCAAGGTCTTTGCGAGGCTTGTGAAGAGGAAGAGCTGTTTGGGTGAGAGTATGTCGAGCCAGATCCTCATATCCGAAGACTACTCCTCCTTCTGCGGGTTTATCGAGATGAACTCTCCATGAACATCCTCAGCGTTCAATTCCTGATCCAATAAAAGCCTCGCCTCAACCTCATCCGCGAACTCTCTAGCAATCCTCCTATCCACCGAGACGTTTGCATCGACGAGATCTAGGGGGAAAGGTAGACCTGTAGCAAGATTGGCGTTCTCCATCAGATATGCTAGAGTCGATTCCAGATCCACCCCCCTTCCGAGCTCTATGCACGTCGGCGGAGCATATGGGGAGAGTCTGACATAGATCCTCCTAACGCCGATAACCTCTCTAAAGATTTCCTCTCTTATCTCGCTCCCAGAGTTCTTTGGGGCTAGATCGGTGATTATCTGGGTTCTAAGCTTTTTATCGATGTGGCCCAGCGCCTTCTCTAACTTCCTATCCTCTGATAGGTCTTTGATTATCCGCTTAACCTCCTTAAACCATCCCTTGAGGCCATTATAGTGTAGGTAGCTCCATCTATCTCCGAGGAGATCCCTATAATCGAAGTATTCTCCACACCTCATCAAGCTTCTTAGGAGTGATCGGTCATTCTTGTTTAAGGTCTCCTCCATCCTCCAATTCCTAGACAGTAGCCAGCCATCTATCGCCGCAGTCCTAATACGCTTGATAACCCCTATGGCCTTTCCGCTATCCAGCAACCTCTTGCTCTTCTCATAGATCTCTCTCACGAGCTCCCATCCAACGATTCTAGACCCCAATCCCAAGAACTCCTTCTCCTTTATCTCGCTACACCTAGCCCTAAACCCATAGAATGATCCATCTATAATCATCAGATCGACATCATACTTCTCCATACATTTAAGCGCTAGATCCCTCTCAAGAAGGGTTCTCATCAAGCTTAACAGCTTCCTCGTATAGAGGGAGCTGCCCGTTTGAGGTGTCATTATGTAGCCGGCGGCCATGCTCTCCTCGTCATCATCCGATATTATCTCACCTCCATCGAAGACCATGTAGCATCCCGTGTAGACCCCTATCCTATATCCGAGCCTCTCGCTAAGCCTTGGAGAGGATGAACCGTCGACCACACCCACCCTCAGATCCTTGGCTAATCCCTTTGGAATAGATCTAAATCTTAGATGCTTCCTAAGCTCTAGAATCCTCTCCTTCTCCCTCCTAAGCTCCTCAGCAACCCTTTTAGCAGCCCTCCCAGCGAGCTCGAAGAACTCCTCTTGAAGCCTCGGCGGAAGCCTTGAGATCGCGCTCTCCTCAAACTCCTCGCTCATCCGCAAAGACTATCCCACCTCTTAGGATAAAGGTTTCTGAGAGCTAGCCGAAACTGTAATTCTAAGAAATTTTATCGGGTGGGACGGTCTCGCCCTCTCCACAACTCATATAAATCATAAGAGATAGTCAGAAGTGGATGGAGAAACATTCGGCGGTCTTGAGGAGGAGGGCTCTAGAGTTCGCCGAGAAAGCCTTGGAGGTGATGGAATGGCTCGAAAGACATTCAAAGACCTACTAATCGAGGATGCTGAGGAGAGGAAGAAATATTTCCGCGACTTCATCAAGTATGCTGAGAAGGTTAAGGAGATTGTTAAGCAGAGGGATCCCGATGCGAGGATAATGCTCTTCGGAAGCGCGGTGAGGGGGGAGCTCAGACCTGATAGCGACATAGACCTATTGATAATCACGAACATCGCCGAGAAGCTCAACGAGAGGATCAAGCTCAGAATGGAGATAGTGAAGGTTTTAGGCGAGGGGAGCCCATTCGAGATACACATAATCACCGACGAGGAATATGAGAACTGGTATAGAAAGTTCATCGATCGATCCCTCGAATTATAAGCTCATTCCTCTTACCATGTTATTGTAAACCATTCATCCGCTTACACCAGCGTTAACGTTTTCTATCTCGGAGCCGTCGGCGGAATGCTATCACTCACCAGCTGAGCCTGATTTCCCTTCTCC
>Ga0190363_1000572_pt1 | contig 21855 bp, 22 predicted proteins | sample 48721867_MG_FD_161272 | JGI IMG/M metagenome (GOLD analysis project Ga0190363, IMG submission 161272) | Hydrothermal vent microbial mat bacterial communities from Southern Trench, Guaymas Basin, Mexico - 4872-18-6-7_MG | ecosystem: Environmental > Aquatic > Marine > Hydrothermal vents >... | reverse complement strand
TCATCAGAGTCCGAAATATATGGTAGAACTGGCATATATGCTATACCAGCATAGAAACCAGCGTCTTTAACTTTCTCCAATGTTTTCAGTCTATCCATAGGTCTCGGGGCATTAGGCTCGAATATAGCGGCAATCTTATCGTCAAGCGATGAAATTGAGAAGGTTATTAGTGTACCATGGACTAATTCACTTAGATCCGAGGGTAAGATAGCGTTTCTATCAATCTCATGTAATAAATCCAGGTCCCTTAATATTAACGTCGATTTAGTCAAGCAGTGAACTGGAAATCTATATTTAACGATTATATCTAGACATCTTCTAGTTATTCTATATTTCTTCTCTATATACATCCAAGGCTCCGTAGCCGAGCTTATAGCTATAAAACCATATTCCCCTCCTAGACCTCCTCCGAAGCTCCTTCTCGAGAAGCTCTGGAGCATTTACCTTAACTGCCAATCCTTAAATCTCCTCCATACTTACTTCCTCTAATATAACAGTATAAACAGTTGAATTCACATAATTGATATGGATTTAGCGAATAATCATCTAGAAACCATTCATCCCTCTTTCTATGCCTATTTAAAATAATTTTTACACTTATCTCTCTAACCATATTAATCCCGAAACTTATTCAGTCTATCTAATGAAACCATATTATTTAAGACGTTAATAGGCTATATAATGCTTCTCTAATCTCTTCATAAATATTGATACTCTTCATACCCTTTACAGGGATCTCTAATGGCATGCCTAATATAATTAACCGAGCCTTACCCTTAACTAAAATATTTAACGTGCCATTATTCTCGATGATGCTAGATATTACATCTACTAGAGAGTCTCTAGCGATAAACTGATGTATAGTAAGTTCTTTTACTTCACCAGGTGATATTTCGATGGAATAATTGCTATATCCATCTCCGACATAGTATCCATTAATGTATAAGCTATATCTTAATGTAGGTATCGAAATCATAGTAAATCCTGTATTATTTATAGTAAGTGATATGACTAGATTTACACCCTCTATAACATTAAGAAGGTCCTTAATAGTCACTTTACCGCTCATTAAGAATGTTAAACTCATTTCTAATAGAGCATTCTCATTAAATTTAAATGGAGGCTTGTCAAGCTTGATATCGTTGAAATCTACTCTAATCTTCGCGTAGGAATAATATACACTGGCTCCATATATAATCAAGATTACTATGACTGATACTATCAATACTCTAAGTATCTTCATTAATTAATCTTATATTATTGATCTGTATTAAACTGAATAGCTTGATATAAAGTATTTATTTGAAACTTTTTCACTTGATAAACCTAAATATTATTCATGGTGTTTCAAATGGATTTTAATAGGTTTCTAGCTGGGAAATCTAATTTGATTATAGAGTCTCCATTATCTAATGTTATACGTAAGATAGCTAGTTTAAAGAGTAAGGGAGTTAGAGTTATATCCCTAGCGGCGGGAGACCCCGACCCAAATTTAATTCCACGTGATATTCTCGCAGATCTAGCCTCATCCATCCTAAGAGAGTATCCATCATCTGTATTATATTCGCCCACGGCAGGGCTTCCTGAGTTTAAGAGTGAGTTAGTTAAATTCCTTAGGAAATATGATGGAGTAAATGTAGATCCTGAGAATATAATCGTTACTATCGGTGGTACAGGGGCTATAGATTTACTAGGACGTGTGCTACTAGACTATGGTGATGCAGTTATTATTGAGAATCCATCCTACGTAAATACTATTTTAGCTTTCAGACAGTTAGGCGGAGCTTTATATGGGGTAAAGTTGAATGTAGATGGAGTCGATATTAATGATTTAGATTCTAAGATTAAGTATCTACTGGATAAGGGTCTTAAGATAAAGTTTATTTATGTTATACCAACTGGCCATAATCCCACTGGAGTTACTTTAAACATAGATAAGAGGAAGGCCCTCCTTGAGATAGCTTCGAAATATGATTTACTAATTATTGAAGATGCAGCCTATAACTATCTTGTATATGATGCTAGCCAGATTAAAACATTAAAATCTATGGATAAGGAGGATAGAGTAATTATTATAGGTACATTAAGTAAAGTTTTGGGAACTGGATTTAGGGTCGGATGGATAATAACATCAGATATTCTATTGAGGAAGATCGTTAATATGAAGCAGCCTATAGACTTCTGCGCCCCTACAATCTCGCAGTACATCGCATACGAATATCTCAGGAAAGGGTACTATGAGAAATATCATCTGAAAGCTGTCTCTAAATATAGGGAGAAGAGAGATGTTCTTATCAAGTCATTGGGGGACCTTCTACCTGACCTAGATTATATTAAGCCTATTGCAGGAATGTTTACGATGGCCTTCTTACCAAATGGAATTGACGGCATGGAGTTCTCGGAGAAGCTGTTATCTAAGTATCATGTCGCTATAGTGCCTGGTAAGCCGTTTTACATCGATGAGTCAGGTCATAATACTATAAGGCTAAACTTCTCCAGGCCATCTATGGAAGATATAGTTGAGGGGGTGGAGAAGCTAGCTAAGCTACTTAAAGAATATGCTTAGTACAATACGTTAACATATTTAGTCTAGTGTATAGATCACTATATTATTATGAAGATATACGTTATTCTAGACGACTATGCGGGATATGATAGCAGATTCTATGGTGGCCATGGAGTATCATATTTAGTTGATTATGATAATATCAGGGTTCTATTCGATACAGGCCCAAATCCGGATGTAGTCTTACATAATATGAAGCTGCTTAATATAGATCCGGGGGAGATTACACATATTGTATTATCCCATTCCCACTATGACCATACAGGCGGCTTAATTGAGGTTTTAAAGGCTGTAGGTAGGAAGATACCTGTTATAGCTCATCCAGAGTTATTTAAGAGGACATTCGCTGTAGATCCCGTTTTAAGGGAGATTGGTGCCCCCTTCACTAGAGCCGAACTCGAAGATCTAGCGTATCTATATCTAACGTCTGATCCAGTTAAAATATCTAATAAAATTTATACCACTGGCGAGGTACGTGATAGGCTGGAGTTTGAGCAGAAGGGGCTTAAGGTATTTATGATTAAAGATGGTAAGTTGGCTGAAGATCCTCTATTAGATGATGTAAGTATGTGTATCGACCATGACGATGGCATCGTCGTTGTTTCAGGGTGTTCACATGCAGGGATAATATCGATTACCAGGAGATGTATGGATGTATTGGATAGGAGGGAGGTAAGGGCTGTTATAGGAGGCTTTCACTTGATTAATGCATCTAAAGATAGGATTTCGAAGACAGTTGACTGGTTTAAAAAACTTAAGGTTAGAGAGATATATACAGGACACTGCACGGGATTAGATGCAGAGTATATGATAAAGGAGGCCTTTAGGGATAGATTCCATAAACTATATTCGGGTATGAAGATTGAGATATAGTTAAAAGGGCTTTAACCCTTTGGATATATATGGTATGCACTCCGCGCTGCAAATACAATATAGAATACACTTAATATAGCTCCTACAATAAAGTTCGCTGCCGATAGCCACGCTACGATACTCCCAATTACATACATTATAATAAGCCATATAAGATATTCTCCCCATCCAACAGTCTCAATCAACTTAAGTATCTCACTAAATGCAAATGCCTTTCCAAACTCATCCATCCTAATCATATGCAATATACCCATCACCCCAAAGATTGCAAATAATATCCCTACCAATGAAGTGACTGCTAATACCGGGTATAGCCACAGGAGTGAGAATATTGTAGGTAGCTCGGGATAATACTTTAGCTTGAATGGAACAGCAAACATAATACCTACTATAGTCCCGATAAGCAATGGTACCAAAGCATATAATAATGCTGCTATAGCGATTTTAAGTCCATCAATAAACAGCTTACCGAATTCACTAAGTTTAGGAGGCTTATCGAGCTCCTCACCTCTTCTAATTATCTCTGCACCATAGCCCGCTACAACAAAGTTGATTATAGGGATTATCCCGAGGATGATTAAGAGAATTAAATTCCCGATATCATCAATCAGTTTTACTGTGAAATGAGCAGATTCATCTAGATTCTCAGATAAAGTAACCTTCTTCATCTCCATAAAATCACCAGACAGTATATGAATATACAGTGGATACTATATATTCTATTATCCCGGAACAAATCAAATTATACTTGATGGAAGAGTCATTATAAAATGGATTATAGAAAGAGAATTCTCGACTTTATTATTTAGATATAGGTGGTTAAATGAAGGTTGTAGTACTTGGAGGAGGTGTAATCGGCCTTACAACGGCATATTACCTGAGTAAAAATGGGTTTAATGTATCTATATATGATAAGTCGAGTATCCTCGATTCTACATCATGTAAAAATGCAGGTTATACATATCCATCGATGTACATCCCAATCACACTATCTCTTTCAATGAAAAATACATTTAAATGGATCTTTAAAAGGAAATATGAAGTTGGTCTAAAGCTTACTTTAAAAAAATTAAGATGGCTCTACAAGGTATACAGGTATAGAGATAGAGTGAGGTCCGGGGATAAGCAAATAATTATAGCCACTGGGCACTGTAGATTTGGATTAACATTCTCAATATATACGGCTAAAGAGGTTTATAAAATGATTATAGATAATGAATATAATCCACAGCATTGTAGCATAGAAATCATCGCCTAACCTAATATAAATAAATTTTAATGCGTATTTTAATTATTAGGATATAGAAATCTAAACTATTTTTTTTATAATTAAAAGAATATATAAAAAACAAATGTTAAATTTAAATTAGGTAAAGTATATGTAAAATACATGTAAAAAATGTTGTAGAGGAAGGGTGGATATTATGACATATGAGCCGTTTGGCATCCTCTTTCTTCCCGGGAGAACGCTATATGGATTTAGAGTAATTGCTGACAATAAGCCAGGGGTTCTAGAAAGAATTAGTAAAGTTTTTGCAAAAAATGGCATAAATATTCAGAAGCTTATTGCTACCCAATTGGGTGAAGTGGCCGATTTAATTTTCTTCTGTGATTTCACTGGTTTAGAAAAAAATCTAAATATGATATATAAACATTTGAAAGATTTAAATGTTGTAAAAAATGTATCAGTAATAGATCCATTGATGGATGGATTAATAATAGATTATATTCACTTCCCAAATCTTCTTCTCAACGAGATTGTAATATTGTTTCCTGAAACATTATTTAGAGAATTTATAAAAGGTATGAGAGATGAATATGGAACTGCTGCGGAAACATTTCTTTATTATACGGGTTTAAAAATAGGAAAGGAGTTATGGATTAAACTAGATAACCTATCTGAGAAGGCCACAGATAAAATAAAGATATTTAGATATTTATTTAGCTTATATGGCTTAGGAAAGTTGGAATATATTAACGACCAAGAAGTTAAAATAGTAAAGTTATATGATTCAATTGAATGTAAACATGGTGTCGGATCTAATAAACCATATAGTCATTTTATAAGAGGGATATTAGTAGGGATTTTTGAGAATATTTATGAAAAAATTGAAATTGTAGAAACGAAATGCATATCAAAGGGAGATAAATATTGTGAATTTAAATTGCTTTTTAAGTAACATAACATACTAATATAAATCAATAATTTATTATAATTGACTATGTATATTAGGCATACGTATTCTTCAGGAAATAAAGCGAATGTTAGAATACCATTTACCAGGATAGTTGATTTAATCTTAAATCCAAAACTATATTTAGTTATTCTTATAATTGGATTAACACTCTTTTTACTGCTTTTATTTATAATTAGAACATATGGAGCGGTTACATTATATGAATATAAGTTGTCATTTAATATGATAATTGATTTAATGATATTCTTCTCGATCATATTCAGTACTGGATATATATTATCATTATTAACCCATGGAAGAAAGGAATATAGTGCTAAGGTAAATGAGACTACCGAACGGGTGGTCGAAACTAGTATAAGTAGTCTCCCATTTATCGAGGTGTATCCTATAGAAGAGCCTCATGTATATGTTGGTATAGTTAGGATAGAAAATAAGCTTGTATACCATGTTGTAGAGCCTATTTTAACAGAAGAAGAAACCAGATGGAAGAAGATGATTGAAGACAAATTATATTACGAACTTTCGCTGGATGAGGAAGCTATTCAAACTGAGGAGGAAAAAATTAAGTATCTTCAAGAGACCATTAACAAAATTATAAAGAGATATAGATGGAAGATTAGTGAAAGTAGTCTCGACAAGATAATGTATTATATTATAAGGGATAAAATTGGATATGGTAAAATCGACCCTTTAATGAAGGATGAAAATGTGGAGGATATAAGTTGTAATGGTCCGAGACAGCCGATATATGTATGGCATAGATTTTATGAGTCTATACCGACAAATATAATTTTTGAGGATGAGGAGGAGTTAGATAATTATATAATAAGATTAGCATATAAAGCGGGTAGGCATGTAAGTATAAGTACGCCTATAGTTGAAGCTACATTACCCGATGGAACTAGAATCACAATGACATTTAGAAGGGAGGTCTCCAGGAGAGGAAGTACATTCACCATAAGAAAATTTAGGAAAGAGCCGTTTACAATAGTAGATCTCATAAAGTTCAAGACTTTAAACATTGAGCTGGCGTCATTCCTATGGTATGTTATAGAGAACATGGCTAGCGTCTTGGTAGCTGGTGGTACTGCAACTGGTAAAACTACTCTATTAAATGCATTATCGCTATTTATAAGGCCTGAAAAGAAGATAGTTACTATAGAGGATACGCCAGAGCTACAACTATATCATGAGAACTGGAACTCGCTTGTCGAGAGAACAGGATTTGGAGTTAGAAGGAGTGAAGCTGAAATCAAAATGTTTGATCTGCTTAAGGCGGCACTTAGACATAGACCCGATATAATTATCGTTGGAGAAGTAAGAGGTGAAGAGGCATATACAATGTTTCAGGCAATGGCTACTGGTCATGGGGCGTTAGGATCTATACATGCAGAGAGTCCAGATGCGGTGATTAGTAGATTAACTAGCGAGCCTATGAACGTACCGGAGTCACTTATACTGACTCTAGATTTAATAGTATTAATCACGAGGATGAAGATAGGGGATAAAATATATAGAAAGGTAGTAAGTATCTCCGAGCCGATATGGGATGATAAAGAAGGTAAAATAATCACTAAAACGGTTTATGAATATGATGCATATAATGATACATATAAATTTAGCGGGTATAGCAATACACTAAATAAAATTAGTAGAAGATATGGGATAAATATGAATGTAATTTTGGAGGATTTAAAGAAGAGACAAACGATAATAGAGTGGATGGTCAAGAAAGACATCAGAGATTACAAGTCTTTCATTAATATTATAAAAAGATATTATCTAAATCCTGAAGAGTTATATAGTATAGCTCAATTAGAGCTTATAGAAATGGGAGGTTAAATGGAAGATGGATATAGATATATTGAGCTTTAGTTATCGTATCTTAGGTAAGATAGCTTCAAGATGGACGAAATATTTTAAGGATCTCTCGGATAATATATTAAAAGCCGGAATAAATGCTTCTCCAGATGCATATATAAGTTTCTTGTGGCTATCCACTATTACGTCGTTCGCCGGATCTTTCATTATATCTTATATATATTTCTACTTTATTCAAGGTTTTATACTATTCCACTCAATTATATTAGCAATATCTATTACAGTGTTATTTACATTAATGGTATTCATTATAATCTATGCCTATCCTTCCATAAGGGCTGGAATGTGGGCAAGAAGGATAGATGAAGACCTGCCATATGTGGTGGCTCAGATGAATGTAATGGCTATTGCAGGCGCAACACCAGAGAATATTTTTCGTAGTGTAGCAACAACCTCCGGCGATGCAGTGGGAGAGTTCTTTCAATATATTGTACGTGATATAGATCTACTTGGTTATGATTTAGTTACCGCAATTAGAAAGGCTAGAGACCGCTCTCCCTCTAAAATACTGGAAAGTTTTTTAGGTGAGATAGAGGCGGTAATAACGTCTGGAGGCGACTTACCAAGTTTCCTTGACTCATATAATAAGGAGTTACTTAGTACAAAGGCTATTCAAGCTAAAGAGTTTTCTGAAACCCTGTCTACTTTAGCTGAAGTCTTTCTTATACTAGTAATTGTATTTCCACTATTAATGATTATAATCTTATCAATAATGTCCATAATAGGAGGGACTATATTTGGATTAGATGCTTCTACGCTAATGTGGATTCTTACTTATATTATTATACCTGCAGTAGGAGTCATCTTCTTGGCTTTTTTAGATCAGATAATGCCTAGAGGTGAATAAAATGTTGAAAATAGATACGAGGAGAATTAAAGAGACCGCCTTGATATCTGGTTCTATAAGCATTATAATAATATTATATCCATATATAGCTGAGTACTATGGCCTCCCACAGCTTTCAAGTAGAGACATATGTTATATACTCAGTTTCATAACATTTATATTTCCACTAGGAATAGCACACCTACTGAATGTAATGTGGAGACGTGCGGTAGATAGAAATATACCTAAACTCCTTAGACATCTCGCAGAAGCTGGTAGAATAGGAGTATCGATACCGAAAGCTTTAAAGATAGCGTCAAAATATGATTTAGGCCCCCTTAGTGACGAACTTAAGAAAGCTGTTATAAAATTATCATGGGGATACCCCCTTAAAAAAGTAATGGAAGATATCGCCGATGATATAGGGACTCCTACCGCAAGAAGAGCATTTAAACTAATTGTCGAGGCTAGCGAGAGCGGCGGCAATATAGAAGAGACTCTATTGATTTTACAAAGGCATATAATGGGGATGCAGCTTACGCTAAGAGAGAGGCTAGCTATAATGAAACCATATATATCATATGGTTATATAGCTTTCTTCGTCTTTTTAGCTATAGAGGTTGTATTATTAAAAAGCTTTTTCATACCCATATTAGAGGTTAAACATAGCTTAGAATCTATCGGTGGAGGAACTATGCAACTATTTAAGGTCTCGATCCCCATATCGCAGATTAAGCAGTATTTTTATCATGCCAGTATATTAGAAGCTATAATAAGTGGGTTAGTGGCTGGAAAACTCGGTGAGGGGACTATATTTGCTGGGCTTAAACATGTAGCCGTCTTACTGATTGCAACTATATTGACATATTATTTATTTATATTTTAAATTTACATAATAAGAGAAATTACGAAACCGACTGCAATAAATACAAGTGGTAATATAAATACAAATAATATGCTTCCAGTTAATTTTGTGAGTAAACCTTCTATAAAAGCCAATAATCCTATTGAAATAATTATTTTGATAGCTGTCTTTGGAAGGTCTTTATCCTTCTTCAAATAAAGATCACCTATTTATCCAAGTATATAACTATTATAAATTTACTTCAGGAGGATATAACTTATTAGTATCTTGATACCCATATATAAACAAGTACAACTGCTAAAAATGCTCCTGCTATCCCAGATAATAGGGCGCCTATAACAATAGGGTTTCTAAAAAACTCTATCAGAGAAGGGGCTACCCTGATAATGAGTTCTCCGACAAGCGTCCCTAAGTAATATAATACTGCTCCAACTATAAAACCTAATATAGCTATAAATAGATATGAGAGGATTCTTTTATATCTATACATTCGTTTCTCCACCCAGTAAATTCATGATCTTAACCAATGCATCCTCTATATCCTCAGCTAATACCCATGTTACATTTCCCTTTGAAGGTATTTTATATTTTTTAACTGGATTCTCCCTTGCTATACATATATGTACTACATTAGGTGTATCGGAGGCAATCATATATAATTTAAATAAATATTCATCTGTTAAGGAGGTTATTAGACCTGTTATATCGATTGTATAGATTTTTTCATTATAGCTTACTACCAGTGGAAATTTATGTTTAATTCCTGATAATCCCCTTAATGTCCCTGACATCTCAACCTTAAACCCTAATTCACTAAGTTTATCACGGATTAATTTATACCCATATATTGCCTCCATAGTTTTAAGGGATTCTCCCTTAATTCTATATCTATAAATTTTTTTGACGTTTGCTTCTCTAATACCGAATTCATAACCACAGTTTAAACACTTATATCTAATATCAGGCGTTTCAAAAGTTTCACCACATTTCTCACAATGAAATAATCCTCCTATAATCTTGACATCATCAATATTTTTAATAACTGATCCGCATCTTGGACAAGAATCCAATTTAAATTTATTGGCTGTAAATGATTTTCCACAGCCAATGTGTTGGATCATATATACTTTCTTAATATTCGTAGTTCTGCAATAGGGGCATCTGAAGTGTTCAACTAAATTAACACTTGTGCAGTAGGGGCATGACGGAGTATTGCTGTATTCAACTACTTCTAAAGCCTCTTCCCTCATAAGGGTTTCAACTATATCCTTAGTATCCTCATCGGATATACCCTCAATATATGGAAAAACATCGAAGACTCTATGGACTCTAGTACCTATTAAAATCTCTTTAGGACTTGCAAAGCTATTAACTAATCTCCAGATATGGTCCATCTTTAAGAGTCTTAAAACTTTCTCTGGATCCATTTGAATCACTTTCCACAAAATTAAAAAAATATACGAAAAACTATTTTTTTTTTTATAACATACGATAATAAAAAAATAAAAATACTTAAACTAGCCAGTGCGTCCTGCAATTACAGTAAATGTAAATACGCCCCCGCTCCCCGTCACTATTTTAATGATATAGGATGCACCCGATTTCGCATTATTTACACCAATTAGTATAGCCGCCGTATCGCCGACGTCAAGTACACTTTCCGTATTTTCAGTATAGGTATATTTTTCAGAGGTTAGAGTATCTGATGAGGTTAAGGGAAGTAGTCTTGTACCATTGAAGTAAATATCAGTTATATTTACTTTTACAGATCCAGTATTTTTAATGTAGATCTTGCATTGGTTTAAATTTGTGAAGTCGTAGGCTACTAGCTCAAGCTGTTCAGTTACTTGCGAACCCCCTCCTCCTTTAGTTAATGAGCCTGATAAGCCGGATATCCATACATATACTAAGACTCCTATAGCTATTGTAATTGCTATCATGAGGAGTACGGCTATTACAGGTGATACTCCTTTTTTCCTATGCATATTATCACCCTAAAAAAACACAAATTCTTTTTCATTTTTACCAATATATAACTTTTGTATATATTTATCCATTAATTCAGGTTACATTAATCGCTAGACTATGCAATGTACGTGAAAATCTATAATAGTTTATAAACCAAATTTTATTAATGGATAATAATGAAAAGAAAGGGAGTAAGTCCAGTGATAGCCGAGTTGATGATGACTGCTATAACCGTAGTTCTAGGGGTAAGTATATTATTCTGGGGTATGAATACATTAAGTATGTCTAGCCAATCAATAATATATATTGTGAGTGAGGAGGAGGCTAGATTACGTGAAGCACTCGTCGTAGAGCATATAATCTTCTTCTACGATAATAACTCTCTAACTTTATACGTAAGGAATATAGGGGATATTGAAGTTGCATTATCGAGTTTATTTATAATGGATTATAATGTATCGTCGCCATTAGAGAAAATCTCTTTAGAGGATAGGGGGATCGTGATCCTAATAGGCGATATGGTGAGTTTCAACGTACAAGTATCGACGTCTCTTATCAAAGGTCACATATATATGATTAAACTGGTAAGTGATAGAGGAGTGTCATATGTCTCCATGGTGAAGGCCATATGATTAGGAAGAGAGGAGAGGCTACTATAATCGCATTAGTGTTACTTGCATTATTTATCATATCATTAATAGCTACATTACTTATCGTAAACTCGGCAATTAACACATATATGGAGACTTCTAAGAAAGTATTTAGAAATATTGAAGAAAAGAGAGGCGAAGATTTAACTATACTAGATACATATCTTGATGATGCAGACTCGACTTTAATCATTAAAGTTAAAAATAGCGGAGACATATATTTAGGTATAATATCTATTTGGATTAACAATACAAATATACAATTAAATTCTACAATTTATCTATCTCCAGAAGAGGTTAAAAATATTGATACAGGATATCAAATTAACCAGAGTAAAGAATATATTGTTGAAATCGTTTCGGAGAGAGGTAGGATATATTATGGTAAATACCCCATGCCTAAGCCACAGGTAATAACCGGTAGATGGGAGCATTTAAGTTATTCGCCTGTAATATTTCCACCTGGATCTACAGCTACATACGCGGATGAGACTTATTATGTAAATAAGTATCATCCATTTAACTATAGTATTATAAATGGATCGATAACTAGCGGTTCACTAGAGTCACTATATTACGACGATGATAATTATATGATATTAAAGTCAGCTCCTTTATCTGGCACTTATAAAAATTACTACCCATCCGCATACAATATATTAGCAGGCTCTGTGATTGCAGGTGACACCTCCAGTTTAAGGATTAGCGATGACGTGTATCTAGTAATAGAATCTTCACCTATTTTAACCGAGTCAAAGTTATACGCGCACTCCGAGTCATATGTAATTGGATCTAGCGAGTATTATATGTATAAGACCGTGTCTGGAGACGGTCCTCCCCTAGTTCTGAATTACAATACAACAGATGATGAATGGCATCAAATAGCGTCTTTTATATACCCCTTAAATGGATTAAATCTCCAAAGTGAGACGTGGAACTTCTATTATAGGGTTAAATTAAAATCTTTATACTATAAACCTATAGTCATCAATGAAGAAACAGGTAAGGATTTAGTGAATTATCAAGTTAAGATAGTACTTAATTCAAGTAATTTTAACTTTGAACATGCGAAGAGAGATGGAAGCGATATAAGATTCATGGATAGCGACCAGAATACCCTACTTGACTACTGGATAGAGAGGTGGGATTACGATAGCAGGGAAGCTATCATATGGGTTAAAGTTCCATTTATACCTGGAGGATCTAGTAAGGTAATTTATCTATATTATGGAGATCCAAATGCATCTTACGACCCTAATCACTATGGAATAGAGAAGGTGATGGAGCCTCTGCCAGCTACTGACGGAGATAATTACATGATATATTATCAAGAATGGATCATGCCGGATAATAAATTTCAATTAATAGGAACCTCTATGGGTTGGCATGGCGATGACTACCAGTGGAGATATCAACTCCCATTTAACTTCCCATATTATAGCAGTACATACAATTATGTCGCTATCGCAAGCAACGGATATATTGAGGTGGATGGAGATAGTGGACGATCCGACTGGGGTAGCACTGAGAGAAAATTTAGAGTTAGAAAATATGTTTCACCATATTGGGCGGATCTAATGACTGATCCCCCAAGAGATATATATATTGACACTACATATAGCGACGAGTATGGAAGCGGTATATATATAAGATGGAATACAACGTATTACTATCTAAGCGGGGATCAAAATTTCGCTGTAGTACTATATAGAAATGGTCTCATAAGGTTTGATTACGGATATTTTAGTGGACAGAGTATCAGAGACGATACTCCAGTAATAGGCGTGAGTTATGGTGATAACAAGCACTATACGTTATCAAGCTACAATGGCAAAACCAATCCTTCATATAATAATTCATTATTATATTGGCCACGTAAAAAAGCGGATATAGAGCCTAGCGTAACAGTAGGTGAGGAGTCTGTATCTGGAGGTTATATATCGGTAGATATATCAATTCTTGATTCAACGGGTGAAGTGGTCGATGTTATCGGGTCCAAAGTTGCATCAGTCTTCATCAATAAGAGCGATACATGGGTCACCTTATCAGGAAGCTTCGATTTCCCAGGATATTCATCTAGTGAGGAGGAGTACTTGGTAGTTAAATACTATGTCAGGGGGGTATCAGGTGCATCAACCCGATTTTATTTAGATATTGACGACTATAATATTAGCCAGAGTGAGCAGACGAGAATTGAATTGCCATCTCAAGAGTTCCCGAGTGGATATATATTCAACATTGAATTTGAGGGCTCCTCAAATAGAGCGTGGATATGGAATAACATAACAATTACACTAGAATCTCACTATAATTTTAATGGAGTCGAGGTAAACATGTCCCTATATAATTACAATTTAAATAGATATTCTCAAGAGGGAGAGAAGGGGTTTATAAGCTTTACATACAATAATTCCCCAGAGGATATAGTTGAATCGGAGATTGTATTAAGTAATCCAGAATACTACAGAGATAGCGATGGAAGTTGGAAAATCAAAATAATTGGATATAGGGATACAGTTTTCAATGAGAAGTTTAGGGCATACATCGATTATTTAGTGTATAGAGTGTCATTTATAAATAAGTATGGTAGTGTAATCGATTTATACTTTCACGATTTAAGTCTTAATAATTTTTACAGTCTTATTACAGCATCTAAGATAAAATATAATTGTACTAATCTATTTCTCAACTACAAAGTCTTTAACTACCCTACCTCGGATTGGAGCTTGATAAGTAGCTGGACGATAGATTCTATGAATGAAAGGTCATATAATAAAACCTTGACAAACGATTTCTCGAATATCGTATATGACGGTATGCTCATTCTAAGGATTAACTCAACTCTCGTAAGTGACGATGCTTCTCCTTTCAAAGAGTATATTGATGCTTCTATAATATATGCTGCATATAGAGTTTCGGGGGTTATATATGTTGGTAGGGGGAATACAAGTGAGACATATGCCTATATAATATCTAATAATACTTGGAAAAGGCTATCCGATGCACCGTTTATATGGGATGGAATAGCTAGACTATTATATATATCCTATAATAGAATGGTATATGCATTTAATGAAAGTCGGTTATATATGTATAATACTACAAGTGATGTATGGGTGTCTATTGATTCATTACCTGGGAGTGCGGGTCATGGTGCATCTATCTCCTATTCGAGAACATATGAAGATATAATTATCTATATTCCAGGGGGAGGAAGTTCATCCGCCTATATTTATAATATAACAAGTGGCGTATGGAGTGATATACAGAATATTCCTGAGGCTGTTTCTTCGTATGGTATGGCGATAGGAGCCGACGATGGGTGTATATATTTAATCACTGGTAGAGATTCCGGCGGATTTTACAGATATAACATTACATCTAATGAGTGGATTAGAATAGGTATATCACCAACCTCAGAATTAGGTGGAATGACTTACTATGAAGGATTTATTTATATTTCAGATTTAGATGGAGGGTTATATAGATATACAGTTTCAAATGATACTTGGAACGGGTTACTGCCTAGTATACCCGTTAAAAGTGAAGGGGAAGGTGTTAGGCTTCTCACAGACGGTTCTTACCTCTATTACTTGAGGTTCGATTATACCGCTGATGTACTTAGAATAGATATACAGAGTCTCACAGTATATTAGATCTACTGATATACATTATTTGAAATTAGGTTAGTATAAATCTATGATTCTGTAGGATGAACAGGGAGTCTAAATACAAATCGAATGTTAAAGTATTATCGATTCTACTCAGCACTTTTTTATTCGGCATCGCTGTGACTATATATGATCCTATATGGCCTTTCATAGTTAAAGAAGCTGATATATCGCCATCTCAATATAGCTATGTTGTATTTACATCTCAGGTATTGGAGTTCGCATCAAGATGGTTTTCATCCGGATATTTAACGCCCTCAGCATCCTTTGTAATTGGTTCATTAAGCATTTCATTTTCCATGGGTATCCTATTATATACTATATCCCCATCTACAATATATACATCCTTCTCTATACTTAGACTAGGTAGGGCATTACATTTTCTTGGAAGAGGGCAGATTATTGGCAGAATATTTAAGAAACGTGGATTAGCATTTTCAGTATTTAGATTATCAAGTCAAATCGGGATGTTACTCGGGCCTGTATTAGGATACCTCATATATTCAATGTTATCAAGAAACTTCATATTTCTATCTGGACTTCTATTAGGAATATTCTCGGCAGTAGTATTCCTCCCATATATTAAGGAGATACCTAAGACTGTTAGGAGAGGCCTATTATTCTGGCGGGGAGGGGTTAATAGGGATGTTAAGATCGTTACTGGACTCACATTCATTAATAACATGGCTAGACAGACCTTCATACCATTCCACTTTATAGTAGCTCCATATTTGTTTAATGTAGATCCTGGGTATATCGCCTTAGCAGCGTTCTTGGAGAGGGGTGTTTCAATGCTTTCAAGCGTTCCAATAGGGTGGCTTTCTGACAAGATAGGGGATAAAAGATTTATACTTATATTCTCAGAGGCTACACTCTCAATTGGAATATTATTCTATATATATCCATATCTAGGGATACTGGGCTTCCTTGCATCCACCTTTTTCATCGGTTTAGGGACAGCTAGCTACGCCCCTATAGTATCTGCATTGGTGTCGGAGCTCTCTCCAGATAACCCTGAAGATGCGGTAGCATTCCTATTAACTGCAATATCATTGTCAAGGCTTCCAGGTTCAATCATAATTGGACCTTTAATGGCGATCCTAGGATATGGAGGAGGCTTCATATTTACATTAATATGTCTAGGGATAGTCGGGCTGGGATTATTTATCCACTACCTTAAATCAGGGGTTCAGCTTACATAGGCTTACCAATGCCTATGTAAGCCTTGGGATTCATTAGGCTCAGCCCCCTCCGGGTTCATAGGGGGTATATCATTAGCCTCGTCCCCGATCGGGGTAACCCCGCTCCCTCTCTTCATCTGCATCTTCCACCGAGGGATCATCTTTCTAATCACCACGCGGTAGAAGACGCTCGGGGAGGGAGGAAAACCCCTCATCCTTAGGTATAAGTTTATGGAAGCGTTTAACTGCCTATCTAAAGTTAAACCGCACATACATTTTACCTGCCCCTTTCGGAGCTTCATCATCTTACCTCCACATCTAGGGCAGGTAGTTGAAGTATACCTTGGATCAATAAGCTTTACTTTAGATTTATAACTCATATATTGAATTATTTGTTTCCAGTTTTGTTTAGCAATATCCCTATTATGCTTCTTACTCCTCTTATACATTCCTTGTTTATCTAGATCCTCGAACCCATGTTCTGTATTTGGGAATGTTCTAGCTAATTGAGTTGTTAATTTATGGATGAAATCTCTAGCTCTATTTTTCTCCCTCTTACCATGTCTAGATACTGCTGATTTGACTGATGGTTTCTTAGAGGCTTTGCTCTGAGCCTTTCTTCTCTTAATTTCATGAACCCTATGGATGTGATAGAGATCCCTTAAATCAATCTTGATCCATCCATATTTCGGGGAGAAACCATCCAAGCTATACTTATTCAGATCCCAAGCTATGTACTCAGACACTTTCTCTTCTTTTACTGGTCTCCTAAAGGTTATAACTAACTCATTCTCTTTTAGAATTAATTCTCCCAGATCACAGCCTTCAACCCTTTTTCTAAACCAAGCTTTCGATAGATCGATCTCCAAATAAATTTCTCTCGGCTTAACAGTTATTCTAATTCTGCCGTTTCTATAAATGTAAAGGGTTTCCTTAACCCTTACAAACCTCCTTTTAACCAAGGGCTTCTTTCTCCCTCTTTTCCCTTTAAGGTAGTTTCTTCTCCAAGAGTTTAGAATCGAGTAAGCTACCTTAATGGCTGAATCAATATAATGTGAAGCGTATTTCCAATCTTTAAGTAAACTGTTCCTCAGCTTCCTCCTAAACTCTCTTGTCTTTGGAATTATTGGAATTAATCTCTTGACATAATAATATTTCTTTATCTTCCTCTTCCCATGTTTAATTACGTAATAGTTTCTCTGCTTCCTCCCAATCCACTCTATGTTATCCCAAATAATATCTATCGCTTTCTGGAGAAGGTGCTTATAGCTATATAAGAACTCTTTGATATCGTAATTGTGTTTTATTTTATAGCTAAGGATCCTGTATGAGCTTCTTTGCACCCTCCACCACCTTCTTATACTTATGACTTCTCATACCATACAACTTACCAGCAAAATGGGAAATTATAGAGATTAAGTCTTCAACAAGCTCTTCTTGTGGTGATTTTTCCTCGTGGTTTACAACTACTATTTCCGTTCCGTAACTTCTAAAGAACTCTTGGAGGATTCTAAACCCAAATCTTGTCAATCTATCGGGATACGCTACAACGACTTTTGAAACTTCCTTATTCATAACCATTCTCAGTAGTTTCTGAAAGTTTCTTCTATCCTCCCTTAATCCTGAACCTATATCCTTTAAAACCTCTATCTCCCAATCTCTCTCCCTAGCATAGCTTTTGATTAGTTCTATTTGTCTTTCTAGGTCGTCCTTTTGTGTATGGGATGAAACCCTAGCATACCCAACTATCTTCCTCCTTTCGTGAATCCCCAAAATCCTCTTTATCTCGCTTTCAGGAACCCTACGCTTACCACCTATAGTCCTGACACACCTAATCTTACCCTCTCTATCCCATTTCTGAATAGTTCTAATATGAACTCCTAGTAGTTTCGACGCCTCTTTCATAGTGTAAAGTCGTTCCATCATCGCTTACCAAATATGACATTTACCTATCAAATATTTAACAGTTTCGCTAGGCTTTTTATCAATTAAATAATCTTTAATATGATTCAACTTCTATAATAAATTAATATGTGTAGGATATTGATCTCAGCAGGGAAAGCTTCAAAGCTCTATAATATATACCCAGATTTAGTTTCAAGTTTAATCAAAGCCTCTAGATACGATGAATATAAATTTAGACTCTATGGATCGACTAGCCATGAGGATGGATGGGGTAGATTGAATATCCAAGCCCTAGATGGAAGCCTATCTATATCGATCCATAAAAGTTTAAGGCCTATATACGTCGATAAGCCTACTATAAGGCTGGCTCCATATCCATTTGAAGAGTATCTTGAAAATACATATATCATCGACTTTATGCATAGTAGAGCAAGTAGTAAGGGTATGCCTACAAATATCTTCTCTGTTCAGCCATTCTATGCAACAACTGAAGAAGGATTTAAACTATACTTAATCCATAATGGGAAGGTTGATAAAGAAGTCCTAGCCGATGAACTAGATATATCAAAAGATAGTAATCTCTATAAGCTATACAGTGACTCATATATCCTCACGTTATATATAGCTAAAATCTTTTCAGGTGAGATTAAACCAGATATCGTTAAAAATCTTGTTAAATATACTTCGACGGCTCTTAATATTGGGGTTATACTAGCGGCAGACAATTATATCGATATGCTGATAGGAAGCTATTATATAAGTGGTGATAAGCCGAAGGAGACTAGAGACTACTATAAACTATATTTTATCGATGGTGATGATATGATGATCTATCTGTCATCGACATTGATAGACTTTGAGGACTATAGACCGAAGTCGGTTAAAGACTGGAGGGAACTAGATAATGGAGAGTATCATTTATATCGATTCGATTATAGGGAGGGTAAGTATATCTTTAAAAAGGAGTTTAAAGTGGTTAGCGGGTAAATTTAGATGAAATCAGATCTAGTATTAAGTATGTAATTGTCTTACCCGTTATATCATTTACATCCAGCTCTGGGGAGTATTCAACGAAATCCGCTGCAACTACATTCAACTTACCTAATCTCCTGATAATTTCACTAGCCTCTGGATATGTAAATCCACCTGGCTCCACAACACCTGTCCCGGGTGCGATGCTAGGATCAAGGGAGTCTATATCGAATGTGATATATACGCTTGATTCACCAATTAATTCAATTACTTCATCTAGTATCCTACTTAATCCATATTGCCTAACCCGTGAAATATCATATATCTTGACACCCGCTTCCTTCGCATAATTATAAGAGTCGACTGAATTTACATATCCCCTCATACCGAGTTGGATGATATTATCTGGTTTAATCCCGACATCGTTGATTATTCTATAAATTGGCGATGCATGTGTATATTTTACGCCTCCATACGATGGTAATATATCTAAATGTGCATCTATATGCACTATCTTCAAGTCATTATATCTCTTGTAAATTGCTTTAACCAGGGGATACGTTATCGAATGGTCTCCACCAAGAAATATTTTAAATGCATTACTCCAGGAAATATTATCTATGTCACTATATATCTTATCCATGGCAGATTTAAGATCTCCAAATGGGATCTCTAGATCCCCGTAATCGACTATATTTACGTTTTTCAATACATTACCTAAATATGGATTGAATAGACCCTTCTCACCACTATAAAATTTTAGGATCATAGATGACTTCCTTATTCCAGCTGGGCCGAATCTAGTTCCAGGCTTGTAGGAAGCCCCCGTATCTAATGGAACGCCTACAATAATAATATCTTCATCACTCTTCAGAACTCTCCTATATTCTCTTCCCAAGAAGGTCTGTATCCCTGCATAGGGAAAGACGTTCTTACCTTCCTCAGACATAAATACATTAATATTTAAAGACTGTATTAAACTAGTCTGTATATATTGTCTCAAAATTCCTTTAAATCTAGATAACAGCCAAATTTATATTATAGACTGATTTAGGTCTATGCATTATAATGTATATATGTTGATAATGATATACACCTTATCAATTGATTAGAGGTGTGTAATATAGTGGATGATAGAAATATTGAGGCTATCGTTAAGGCCTTCTTTAAGTACAAAGATGGTGTTAAGATAGAGTTAACTATGAATAGAGAGTTGGATTATGAGATTATAGGTGTTAAGGCTTCTATAAATAATGATATAAAAGAGTTTGAAAATCTCGAGGAGCTTTATCTAAAGGATAGGGAGTTGCTAGATAGAGTATTAAAGTCATATATGATATGGCTTCTATTCAGCTTCAATAAAACATTAAGTAGGGTTAAGGATGAGGGGATCAAGTTCTGTGATATGATAGATACTTGGATAGACTCTATAGAAGGCTTATTAAGCCCCTCCCTCCTCGCAATCGCATATAATCCCTCTAGAAGAGAGGCTTTGAAGGAGGCTCTAAATACTTTAATCAAGTCGTATAATGAAATACTCAACTACTTATATTCGGACGTTAAGCTTCATTGCAAAAAATTATCTAAGTATATAAAGGGATTACATAGGTTGAAGGAGATGGAGTATACTCGAAGGACATTCTATGATGTATATAGTTATTGGCTATCTAGTGAGCATAGGGAGGAGGCCTTGAAGGAATATGATAGCCATGGTATCGAGAAGATTTTAATGGAGTTCTTACCCTTAACCGTTAAATTTAGGTTAATGGATATTGGTAAGGATCCATTCGACAAAATAAATTTTCTCGCTGGACTAAATCTTCAGATATGTAGAGCATATGAAGACTACCACCCTATACTAAATAGTCACTTAACTCTACTGGAGAGTATTAGGGATGAGGTTGATAAGATTGAAGATATTACATCGGCTGAAATAGATAAGATATATGAGAGGATTATGGAGATAGCGGATGAAGCGAGTAAAATATCGATATCATTGCGTGGAATATATGTAAATCTAGAGCCATTATAACTATATATCTAATTCATCTATATTGGACGCCTAAACCCAATATCTCTCGTAATTAATTCTAGATAATTAGGCGTTAAAATATGGATTCCTCTACTCTTAAACTTCCTAATCTCTTTAGTATCCGGCTCATATCCAAAGACGATTATCCTGGTATACTTCCTATATTTGTCGAATATTTTGAGAAGCTGTTTCTGGTTTGTTCCTAAACCGACTATATATCTAACCCCATCTTTATCGACGAATCTGAATAATCCATTCATAAGTATA
>Ga0190363_1000571_pt1 | contig 21951 bp, 20 predicted proteins | sample 48721867_MG_FD_161272 | JGI IMG/M metagenome (GOLD analysis project Ga0190363, IMG submission 161272) | Hydrothermal vent microbial mat bacterial communities from Southern Trench, Guaymas Basin, Mexico - 4872-18-6-7_MG | ecosystem: Environmental > Aquatic > Marine > Hydrothermal vents >... | reverse complement strand
TAAACTTCCCCCTCGTCGGGTCTCTCCAAACCAGCCGTTATGCGAAGGGTAGTCGTTTTACCCGCTCCCGTCGGTCCCAACAGAACGGTGAACTTTCCCGATTCGACTTTAATCGAGAGCTCTTTCACCGCCTGAACGCGGCCGAACCTTTTTGAGATCCCCTCCAACCTCACCTCTGCCATAGCTTTTCGCCCTCCACACTCGCGAACGCCTGCCCAGTTTGAGGATCGAACAGGCATACCTCCCTGAGCGATATACTCAACCGTTCGCCCTTTTCAGGCTTGAAATCCGGAGTGGATATCGCCTTTATCATCTGATCGCCCACCATCAAGTTGATGATGTTGCTCGATCCCATCGGTTCCAGGAGGTCGACGACGACCTCCAACGATCGGTCACCCTCGGTTTTTGGACAGAGCTCGATGTTCTCAGGCCGGATGCCTAGGATAACCCCTGTATCCGAAAGCCCGTTAAGGTGCTCCCTGATCTCTCTGCTTACGGGGATAGTAAAGGCTTTTCCATCGCCGATCAACTTCCCCTCTTCCCTGACGTATCTGCATCTTATGAAATTCATGCCGGGGCTTCCGATGAAGTTGGCGACGAAGAGGTTTGCAGGGCTGTGATAAACCTCTCTGGGGGTGCCGATCTGCTGGATAAGTCCCTCGTTCATGACGATTATCTTATCGGCCATCGACATAGCCTCTATCTGGTCATGCGTTACGTATATGGTCGTGATTCCTAAGTCCCTTTGGAGCCTTTTGAGCTCACCTCGCATCCTTTCGCGGAGTTTCGCGTCAAGGTTGCTGAGAGGTTCGTCTAGGAGGAAAACCCTCGGCCTTCGCACGATGGCTCTGCCGAGAGCGGTTCTCTGTCTCTGGTCGGCCGTGAGGGAGCGGGGTTTCTCAGCAGCTACATCCTCGATCTCCAAGAGCTCCAGCACCTCGTCCACCCTACGCTTGATCTCCTCCTTGGAAAGCCCCTCGGCCCGAAGGGGGAATGCGACGTTATCCCGGACGGTCAGATGAGGATAGAGGGCATAGAACTGAAATACGAAGGCGATGTTGCGCTGAGCTGGCGTCAGATCGTTCACCCTCTCCCCGTCGAAAAGGATATCCCCTCTGTCGGGCCGTTCAAGCCCCGCTATACATCTGAGGGTGGTAGTCTTGCCACATCCTGAGGGGCCGAGCATCACGGCGAATTCGCCGTCATCTACCTCGAAGCTTATATCCTTGACCGCCTCCACCTTGCCGAAAGTTTTGCGTAATTTCTTAACTTGAACTGCCGCCATCTTCCCTCACCTTGATATGAGAGCTTACTATGTAGAGAACCGTGCCCACACCTAAAAATCCGAAACCCTTCGGGTACAACCGGAAGGTAAAGGGCTGACACATAAGGAGTATACCGATCAGAATCGATGCCGTCGCAGCCCACATCATGAACTTCGATATCTTACCCATATATCACCCTGATCCCAAAGTCTGTGGATGTTATGATACAAAAGTTATCCGAGACGGTCAAGGGTAAAGGCCATATGGGAGCTAGATCTGCCAATGGCGGTTTGAGATTATGAGGGGCGAGAGAAGCTCGCCCCTTCATCTCTCAGGCTATCCTGATGGTGAGATTTTTGCGGACGACGTTTCCCTTTTTATCGGTGATAACCGCCGTGAGGGTATATTCGCCGGGGGGAGCGTCATAGGGCACGTCCTCCACGAGGGTGTAAATGCCGTCGCCGGCGACCTCATCGCCATGTGTCCCGTCGTCATAGGCCGTCAGGACCCATCCCCTTGGGTCGTAGACCTTGACCGATTCGATGCCATCCGGCGAGGTGATCCGGCAGGTGACCTTCACCTTTTTGCCGGGCTGGAGCGGATAAGGTTCGATCTTGAGGTCCGAAAATTCAATCGCCATAACGTATAACCTCCTGAAATTCCTATTGACTGATTCATCAGTCATTATACAATATCTCCCCAGCGATGTCAAGTGGCGTTCTCAACGTCGGTTATTTCGGGGATACGTTGAAACGAGGAAGGCGGAAAAACTTGGAAGGGAGGAAGGTCGGGGGAAACCTCCCTCCCTTTGAGGGGGTGCGATAAACTGTCAGAGCAAATCCTTCAGGTACTGAATTCGGCTGTGGTGTCTTAGCTTTTTAAGCGCCTCCTCCTCGATCTGTCTGACCCTCTCCCTGCTTACGTCAAGGAGCTTTCCGATCTGCGACAGGGTGTAGTAGGTTCCGTCCTGCAATCCGAATCTCATCTTTATCACCCTTGCCTCCCGCGGATGGAGGGTATCGAGGACCTGCTCGATGATCTCGGTTCGGATCTTATCCATGACCTCCTGTTCGGGTGAGGGTGAGTTCTTGGCCTCTATCAGATCTGCAAAAGTTGCATCCCCCTCCTGTTCCAGAGGCATATCGAGCGAGATGGTATCGCGGGAGCTCTGAAGCACATCCAAAAGCTTGCTCTTTGAGATGCCCATCTCCTCCGCCAACTCATCCAGATTAGGCTCTCTGCCGATTCTCTGGGCTATCCTCTGCGCTGCCTGGTTGATAGCACGCCTGGTCTCAGCGATATAAACCGGCGTGCGAACGGTCTTGCTATGCTGATCTATCGCCCGCTTTATCGCCTGCATTATCCACCAGGTGGCATAGGTACTGAACCTGAAGCCTTTGCGATAGTTGAACTTATCCACGGCGGTCATCAATCCGATCGTTCCCTCCTGGATCAGATCCAGGAGCGACAGGCAGGCGTTGCCGAAAGCATGATCCTTAGCTATCGAGACCACCAGGAGCAGGTTGGACTCGACGATCCTGTGTTTCACCCTTTTTATCTGCTCATCCGCCTCAACGATCTGTCTAAGCGTCTTCCTAAGCTCCTCCAGGTCCATCCCTTTCTCTTCAGCATATGCGATCTGGATCACCTCTTCGGCCTCCAGCATGTTGCGAGCTTCCTCTATCATCCTCAGGGTCTGCTTCGCTATGGAGTTCCTGACCTTGCTTCCCTTTCTGCCCCGTTTAGGCGTCTGTCTCTCTATTCTGCGCTGTCGCTCCGGGAAAAGTTTTCTCAGTCCCTGCCTCAGCTTTCTCCTCTGTCTGTCGAGCTCCATGAAGAGCATCTTCTCCTCTTCGGGGGTGAGGAGCGGAACTTTGGCTATGCGGCGGAGGTAGGAGATGATGGAACTATCCAGCTCCCCGTGGATATCGTCTCGATGCTCTTCGCTCTCCTTAACCCCTTCCTCGAATCCGATCTTACCTTTGGCGAGGATCTCCTCTATATCATCATCGTCCAGATCGGGGAACAGAGATTCATCATTGCTGACAGCAGCTATCGGCTCATCTGAGATATCATCCCTGACTATCAGCTCGTCTCCTATGTATTCTCCTTGTAGAACCCTAATCTTCTTCCTCATCCTTTCTCTCACCCTGTTTTGCCCGATTTCCTTTCCCAAGAGAGGATACTTATAGCAAGAGAGATGCCAACCATCGCGAGCCCAGCAGATTCTTTCATAACAGGTGTTTCGACGCACATCGATCCGAAAAACCGGCACGTAGCGTGTCAAAATGGCATCAAACGAAGGGGGAAAGAGGTGTATTCTTGACAAGGTTCGGGCAAAAGTGTATTATAACAGAGATTTGATATCGATTGCAAGTATTTTTAACGTGGAGGCACCCATTAGGTTGACGATGAGGGAGATCGAATGCCGTGGTTGCGGATATCGAATGGATGAGGAGGATTTTAGACGGCAGCTGAAGGTCTGCCCGAAATGCGGTTATCACCATCTTATGAGCGCCTTTGAGCGGCTTGAAATGCTCGCCGATGAGAACAGCTTCATCGAATATGATTCCGACCTTTACTCCACAAACCCGCTCAACTTTCCGGGTTATGAGGAAAAATTATCCCAGGACAGGGAAAAAACCGGGCTCAAGTCGGAGATGCTTACAGGGGAATGCAGAATCGGTGGATATGAGACGGTCATAGCGATAGGCGAGCCGGCCTTTAGGATGGGAAGTATGGGATCGGTCGTCGGCGAGAAGATAACCCGATGTATGGAAAGGGCGTTGCAGAAGAGATTACCTGTGGTGATCGTATCGGCATTCGGCGGAGGGGCAAGAATGCAGGAGGGAACGATCGCCCTGATGCAGATGGCCAAAACCAGCGCCGCCTGTGCAAGGTTATCGGGGGCAGGGCTGCTCTACATCTCCGTCATCACCCATCCGACCATGGGAGGAACGGCTGCAAGTTTTGCATCCCTCGGCCACATCATAATGGCCGAGCCGGGGGCCATGATAGGTTTCGCCGGACCGCGATCCAGAGCTTCCATACGCGAGGAACTGCCCCCCAATTTTCAAAGATCGGAGTTCCTCCTGGAGCACGGCATGCTCGATCTCATCGTACATAGAAGGGAGATGAAGTCCGTTCTGACCGATCTATTGAAGTTCTTCTGGGAGAGATGATTATGTTTCAAGGGCGAATTAAAGATATCCTGACATATCTCGTTAAGAGAATGCTCTTTCAATCCGATAAAACTCTTACCGAGGAGGTTATCGTCGAGGAGCTGCTGGAGAAGGGCTTCGATATGGAGGAGATCGAGGAGGCGCTGGAGATGCTCTCCGAGATAGACACGATCGAAGCCCATTTCAGTGACCTTCCAGCCTCGGATAGCTCCATCAGGGTGCTGAGCGACTATGAGAGACACAGGCTCAGCCTCGAAGCACAGGGGGCGATCGCCATGCTGGCTCACTTTGGGGTGTTATCAGCTCAGCAGGTGGATGAGCTGATAGATGATGTGATGAGTCTACCATACCCCGAGATCGGCAGGGATGACGTCATCGAAAGAGCGGTCTCGATGGTATCCAAGGAGGAAGGGGTTCTGCCAGCGGTCTACCTCCTGAAATTCCTGAAAGGCGGTGATTAGCCTTCATGGCTAAATCGCTCGTTGTGGTCGAATCGCCAGCCAAGGCGAAGACGATAAACAAATTCCTGGGGAAGGACTTCACCGTGAAGGCCTCCCTGGGACATATTAGGGATCTGCCCGAAAAAAGGCTGGGCGTGAACATAAAGGACGGATTTAAGCCCCAGTATGTCACCATAAAGGGCAAGGAGAAGGTGATCAGGGAGCTTCGCAGGGCAGCAAAATCGGCCGATAAGGTCTACCTCGCTGCCGATCCCGATAGAGAGGGTGAGGCGATATGTTGGCACATTAAACAGGCTCTCGGTAAGATCGATAAACCCATCTACAGGATAACCTTCAACGAGATAACCGGGAGGGCTATCAGGGAGGCGTTGAAAAATCCTGGGGACATCAACCTCAATCTGGTAAACGCCCAGCAAGCTAGAAGGGTATTGGATAGATTAGTTGGGTATCAGATCAGCCCTATACTCTGGAGGAACGTCAGAAAGGGCCTGAGCGCCGGAAGGGTCCAATCGGTGGCGCTCAGATTGGTATGTGAACGTGAGGAGGAGCGGGAGAAATTCCAGCCTCAGGAATACTGGGTTATAACCGCAAAACTTGTGGGTGAATCGGGTGAGCCGTTCACCGCAAGGTTGGTCGCCATAGGGGATAGAAAGGCCGAGATAGAGGGAAGGGGATTTACGATCGGCGAGGAGGAGGCCAGATCGATCGCCGAAAAACTCAAAGGGTTCACCTTCCGGGTCGAATCGATTAAACGGCGGGTACGAAGACAAACGCCCCCGCCGCCTTTTATAACCAGCAATCTTCAACAGGAGGCGAACAGGAAATTCAGGTTCCCTGCCCGAAAAACCATGATGATAGCCCAGCAGCTTTACGAAGGGGTGGAGCTCGGCGGGGAAGGCCCTATAGGACTGGTCACCTACATCAGAACCGATTCAACAAGGGTAGCCGATGAGGCGATAGCCGCTGTCAGAAAGCTTATAAAGAGAAACTACGGCTCACAATATCTCCCATCAAAGCCGAACGTATACAAAAGCAAGAAAGGCGCTCAGGACGCGCACGAGGCCATAAGACCCACCTACCTGGATCGACCTCCCGATTCAATCAAGGCGCACCTCTCCTCCGACCAGTACAGGCTCTATAACCTCATCTGGCGTAGATTCGTGGCGAGCCAGATGAAACCGGCTAGACTTCAGCTGACCACAGTCAACATCTCCGCCGACGGATACCAGCTCAGAGCAAGCGGATCGGTCATCCTCTTCGACGGTTTTCTCAGAGCTTACAGAGGGGAAGGTGATGACAAGAGGAAAGAAACCCTGCCCGAGCTAAAAGAGGGTGAAAGACTTGAGCTTCTGGAGGTGAAACCCGAACAGTTCTTCACTCAACCTCCGCCCAGATACACCGAGGCAACCCTTATAAAGGAGCTTGAGGATAAAGGGATAGGTCGGCCAAGCACATATGCAACCATCATATCCACGCTTCTCGATAGGGGATATGTGGTCAAGGAGAAGGGCTATCTCGCGCCGACCGAGATCGGAATCATGGTTAACCGCCTGCTGATAAAGAGCTTCCCTGAGATAATGAACGTGGGCTTCACAGCGGATATGGAGGACAAGCTGGACAGGATAGAGGATGGGAAGGCCGATTGGGTTGAGGTGTTGAGGGAGTTCTATTCCAGTTTTCGCAGATATCTCGACGCCGCCCCCGATAAGATCCATGAGGCAAAGAAGGAGATGGAGGAGGAAACGGACGAGATCTGTGAGAAATGCGGCAGAAAGATGGTGATCAAATGGGGCAAATACGGAAAATTCCTGGCCTGCTCCGGATATCCCGAATGCACCAACACCAGACCGATAAAGGAGGAGATCGTAACAGATCGAGTATGTGACCTTTGTGGTAGTCCGATGGTTGTAAAAACCGGAAAGTATGGGAGGTTCCTCGCCTGTTCCAACTATCCCGACTGCCAAAATACCAGGCCGATCGGCACCGGCGTTAAATGTCCTAAATGTGGCGGGGAGCTGGTCGAGAGGAGATCTAAGAAGGGCAGAATCTTCTACGGATGTGAAAACTATCCCAAGTGTGATTACGCCATATGGGATAAACCCGTGAACAAACCGTGTCCTAAATGCGGCTTCCCGTTTCTCGTGGAGAAGAGATCCAAAGGCAAGATCTACCTTGTCTGTCCTAACGAGGGATGTGATTATGTTGAGAGGTGAAAGAGGGCAGGCACTCATTGAGTTTGCCGTCATACTACCGCTTTTGATATTCATCCTTCTGGGAATCGCCGAGCTGGGATGGTACTTCGTCATTCGAATCGCTCTGAGCAACGCGGCCACCACAGGGGCGGAATTTGCAGCGTATGAAGGAGTCATCGATCCGGATCTGGTCGAAGAGAGGGTGAGAGAAGCGGCGGACGGGGTGAAACTAAGGAGCGATGACATCACCGTGCTTATAGCGTCCTACCGTGATAAGAAGGGGCTCAAGCCGAAATACGCCCTCGTCCAGATAAACTACACCTATAGGCCGCTTGTGACGGGAAATCTCTTCAGGAGAACGGTCACCATAAAGGCTAGGGCTATAAGGTACTATCCGTCCGCCCCTGAAACGGCCGAACCGGAGGCCATCCCGCAGACGATGTGATGCTTTCGGAGAGAGAGCGAAAGGCGTTGATACTGATAGGGGCCGCTTTAATTGTGGGGATCGGCCTTATCTTGGCTAAGGCCTATAGGCCCTCTCTGTTTCTGGGTGAGCCGGATTTTCAGATGGAGGACGCTGGGGCCAAACCCGAAATCATCCCTTTTGAAACTCGTCCCTCACCGGAGGAGAGAATCTCGAAGCCGGTGGACATCAACGAAGCTTCGAAGGAGGAGCTCGAAAGGCTTCCGGGCATCGGCCCGACCCTCGCTGACCGAATACTTCAATACAGGGAGAAACACGGTAAATTCAAGCGGATCGAGGAGATCAAGCAGGTTCGCGGCATAGGGGAGAGGACATTTCAGAGGATCAAATCTCTGATAACCGTATCAAACCCACCCTAGTTTATTGGGCCTGGGATTTAAGCTTCAAAACCATGACCTCACCTCTATTCATCGTCTTAGGAAGTATTCTCTCCATCAGATCCTCCGCTCTGGCCCTCCCCGACGGAGTTTCCAGCAGATCCATGATGATCCTGCAGGTTTCCCCCTCCTCATATCTGATTCCCACTACCAGGGGCCTGATGTCCCTCAATCTGCCCTTGCCGCTTTCGACGATGATCTCATCCCGCGAGAGCAGATCGGCGATTCGTTCCCCACATTCCTGATCGGTGAAGGCCTTCCCGGGAAGGCGCACCTCATAGGTTGAAATCCAGGTCTGATTCATCGGCGCCGGATATCTTATCGGCACCTCGAACGCCTCGATCACGCTGAGTTCCTCCGGAAGCTCGTCGTTAAGTCTCATTTTTACCTCCTTAGGCTCCATCCTCTCGATGAGCTCCATCTCAGCGATCTCAGCCACGCTTTCAATACCTACGCCGGCCGGATGGGCGAATCTGATCTTCGGACGGGGATTGAACCCGTGTGAGAAGGCCATAGGCAAACGGGCCCTGTGTGATGCCCTGATGAAGACCTCCATCACCTCCATATGCGATAGATACCTTAAAATCCCCGATTTGCGGTATCTGAGCCTTATCTTCTGGACGGAGGGCGGATTCTCATGAGGCGGAATCGGCTTGTGTCCGATCGTTTTTTTTGCCTTTATCATCGATCTGAGACACGCATCACGGGTGTATCTCATTAACCCGCAGCCCACACATCCTGCCACCCTGCAGCTCGGCGTCGTTTCACCTCTATGCGCCTTCTCACGCTCTGAAAGCAGGAATTCCCTAGTGACCAACGGGTCGATGTGATCCCATGGCAGCGGTTCATCAGGGTCTTTTGCTCTGAGGTATTCATCCGGATCGATCCCCGCTCTGCGGAACGCCTCGAGCCAGAGATCGAACCTGAGATGATCGCCCCATCCGTCGAACTTACATCCCATCCTGTGCGCTTCGATCAGCACCTCCGTTAACCTTCGATCGCCCCTCGCGAAGACCCCCTCCAGGAGACTGACCTCGGGCCGGGTCAGCTTAAGCCTTATCCTTCGGCTGTGCAACTCCTTCCTTATGATATCATGCTTTCGGCGGATTTCATCGATCGATATCTGTCTCTCCCACTGAAAAGGGGTATGGGGTTTGGGGACGAAGGTGGCAACGCTCACGTTGAGCGCAGCCCGCCTATCGATCCGTCTGCCGAGGCGGATTATCCGTTCCGCAAGTCGGGCTATCTGACGGACGTCCTCCTCCGTCTCGGTAGGCAGGCCGATCATGAAGTAGAGCTTTATCAAATTCCATCCGGCGCTGTAGACCTCCTGGGCGATGCTCAGGATCTCCTCGTCGGTGATGGGTTTGTTTATGACATCCCTCAGCCTCTGTGTTCCGGCCTCAGGGGCAAAGGTCAAACCGGTCTTACGTATCCTCTGAACCATCCTCGCCAGCTCTATCGAAAACGAATCGATGCGACTGGAGGGAAGGGAGATCGAGATCTGATGGGGTTCGGCGATGAGGACACATCGCCTCACGAGCTCCTGAACTTCGCTGTAATCGCATGTGCTCAGCGACAGAAGCGACACATCCTCGAAGCCAGTGCGATGCATTCCCTCCTCCATTATCCGGCATATCCTTTCGATCGACCGTTCACGCACGGGACGATAGATGATTCCGGCCTGACAGAATCTGCATCCGTTGACGCACCCGCGCATGATCTCTATCGGGAATCGGTCATGTATGATCTCCATGTAGGGAACAATCGGCCGAATCGGATATGGGGTGTCCTCTATATTCATAACCACCCGCTTTTTCACCTTTCCGCTTTTCGGTTGATAAAGCGAGGGGACGTAAACCCCTTCCAGCTTCGAGATCTCGCGGAGAAACTGAGATCTTCCCGAGCTTCGCCGGAGGATATCGACTATCTCGAGGATGACCTCCTCGCCATCCCCTATGACGAAAGCGTCGATGAAATCAACAAGGGGCTCGGGATTAAAGGCGCAGGGGCCGCCAGCTATCACAGGCGGATGAGAGTCGTCCCTCTCAGCGGATAGAATCGGAATGCCGCTCAAGTCCAGCATGTTGAGCAAGTTCGTATAGCACAGCTCATACTGCAGTGAGAAACCTATCAGATCGAAATCGCTTAAGGGCGTGAAGGTCTCGAGGCTGAAAAGCGGAATTCCCTTCCGACGCATCCTCTCCTCGGCATCGGGCCAGGGGGCGAAAACCCTTTCAGCCTGAACGTCCCCGATCCCGTTGAGGATATGATAGAGTATGGAGGAGCCCAGGTGTGACATCCCCACCTCATATGCGTCCGGGAAGGCCAATGCGATCTTGAGCTTCACCTGGGAGGAGGGTTTGATCACGCTGTTTACCTCGCCGCCGATGTATCTGGACGGTTTTCTCACGTAAGGGAGGAGCTCCCTTTCTATCAGATCTCTCATGGCCTTTTTCCCAGCTCCTTGATCGCCGATCTGGCGGCTATCAGGATGGGATCCCAGACGGGAGCAAAGGGGGGCGCGTAGCTCAGATCGAGGTTGTAAAGCTGATCGACCGTCATGCCGGCCTGAATGGCCGTCGCGATCACGTCTATCCTCTTGGCTACACCCTCGCCGCCGATCATCTGAGCTCCGATGATCCTTCGATCCCTTCGATCTACCACAAGCTTTACCGTTACCTTCGATCCGCCGGGATAGTAATGGGCCCGGGATTCTGCCGTTATGAGCGGTGAGATGGGCAGGAACCCGAACTCCCTCGCCTTTCTCTCCGTCAGACCCGTCCGCGCGACCTCGAGGTCGAATACCTTCGTGACGCTCGTGCCGAGTACACCCTCGAAGGATGCATCTCCTCCGGCGACGTTTGTTCCTGCCACCCTTCCCTGCTTGTTTGCCGTGGTGCCAAGTGGGATGTAGTCCGGCCTATTTGTGACCAGATTCCTAACCTGAACGCAGTCGCCAGCGGCGAATACACTGGGATGACTGGTGCGCATCCTGCGATCGACCTCTATGGCGCCGGTCGTGCCGATGTTGATCCGAGCCGCGCGGGCTAATTCAACGTTGGGTTTAACCCCTACGCTTAGTATCACCATCCCGGCAGGCAGGTTGCCCGATGATGTGATCACACCCCTCAGCCTGATCTCCTCCACCTCCGTCTCTCTCATCACCCTTACACCGTTTTTCGACAGCTCCTCCTCGACGATCCTCGATATCTCCTCGTCCATCCCCAAAAGATGGGGAAGCTTCTCCACGAGCGTCACATCGATTCCGACCGCTCTCAGCGCCTCGGCCATCTCAACACCGATATATCCACCGCCTATGATGACCGCCTCGGATGGGGAGTTACGCTCGATGAAATCTTTGATCGCAAGGCCGTCCTCGATCCTTCTGACCGTGAAGACATGATCCAGGTTAGCTCCTTTAATTGAGGGGAGGACGGGCGATCCTCCTGTGGCGATCACCAATCTGTCGAAGCTCTCGTCAAAGCTTTCACCTGTCTCCAGGTTCCGCACCTCGACCTTTTTCCCGTTGGGATCTATCGATTCAACCCTGTGCTTGATGTAGACCCGTATATTGCGCTTATCGCGGAAGAATTCGGGCGTATAGACGATCAGATCCTCATGACTTTTGACCACCCCAGCGATGTAATAGGGCAAACCGCAGGAGCCGTATGAAACGAAGCAGCTCGATTCAAAGACGACGATCTCGAGCTCGGGGTCTATCCTTCTAGCGGCGGATGCGGCGCTCATCCCAGCGGCGCAGCCACCAACTACCACCAACTTTCCAATCATCTTCTTCATGCACACACCTCCGACTTTAAATTATAAACCAAACGAGCCCTTGAAAACAAGCGCCGTCCTGCTTGACATGATACTGAGGACGTGATAAAATTCGAATTGAAAAAAAGATAGGGAGGTCACTGATGAGATGCATTCTACTGTGTTTTGCTTTCGCCGTTGCTGCTTTGACGCCGTTCATCGTTCAGGCGATGGAGAAACCGATTATCTACTTCTCATTTGATAACATCAAAGGGGATACGGTTCCAGATCTATCGGGGAACGGTAATGACGGGACGATGGAGAACAAGCCGAAGATCATCGATGGGCAGTTCGGAAAGGGGCTCGAATTTGAAAGCAGCCGCGTTAAGGTCAAAGCCTCCGACACGTTGACGTCTGACCTCTTCAAGGAAGGGATGTTCACGCTTGTCGTGTGGATCAACGCCAAGCGCACAGGGAACACCTGGCAGCAGATCTTTCGAGCTGGCCCCGATCCGAATGACACTCTGTTCATCAACAACGACGGACGACTCTCGTGGCGTGGATGGGTCGGAGCAGCATGGGCCGGAGGCATGTGTGAGACAGACCCAGGCGTGGTCGAGGCCAATAAATGGACCCATGCGGCTGTGGTCAGCGATAAGAAACACTTCCGGATCTACGTTAACGGGGAACTCTCAAAGGAGTCCTCATTCCAGGAGACAAGGGGTAATAATGGCGAATATGTGATCGGAGGATATGCCGGTGGGGAATCGTATAGCGGCGCCGTCGATGAATTCGCCGTTTTCCCTGTGCCCCTTCAGCAGGATGACATCAAGCTGATCATGGAGAAAGGCGTCATGGCTTCCACCGCCGTTTCACCTTCAGATAGGCTGGCCACCACCTGGGGAGAGATAAAAAGCTATTGATCTGTGAGGGCGGATAACCGTCCTTTTCACCATAAGGGCGCAGGGTCTCGTGCTCTTAAGATGAACCATCCCGGTAACCAAATTTGTAGGGGTTAGGTATTCTTCCCTGAATGCCTAACCCCTGTAGTTTGATCTACCGGCAGATTTTTTCTGCGGGAAAATGAGTTTGACAAGGAGTGATATAATGAAGAGAGTGTTTTGCATAGCTCCGTTGTTATCTGCTTGTTCCCATATCGCAATGGGGCAGACGCCTCTGGAAATCACCCTCATTGATGATAATGCACCAGAGGGATTTGCCAAAGTTTTCAGCAAGCAGGTCGACGTGTTTGGCTTGAAGGTCTATGCCACCGCCAAGACACCGGATGTCAAAGTTCTTCACGCTGCCAATGTACTCGCTCAATACATTGACAACGATGCCGATGGGCAGCCCGACAACGCGCTGGTTTTCAAGATGATGATAAAGCACAAGGCAGCGATAATTATGACTGCTACAGAGCGCGAGTTCGAGCAATTGGACGTGCATCGCTATATTCCGGAAGAGGTGTGGGATAGCATGGGGCTGCAACTTCTGTACGGTGAAGAAACTCATCCAGGCGGCGTTGATCGGGGGAAATTTGACGCAGCTCTTGAGGAAGTTCTCCATCTGATCACACAATGGGGTTATGCTAAGGCCTACCCGGATGTCTTTGGTGAGAAACCGGGCACTGCGATCGCCAAGGCCATGGACAGGGCAAGAGGCGGACACTTTCTAAAAGTCCCCGAGAAATACCCTGAGGGAGCGTGGTTTACCTACTATGACAAAACCTGCGATTATGCCTGCCAGATCACCGAGTACATTTATTGGGGGCTGACCTCTATTCTCGGCGCTCAGGATTTCCCGGGTCGTTCTGAGGAGATCCGCGAGGAATGGAAGCTCAATACAGCCGCCAAGGTCAAACAGGGAGATCCAATGCTTTACAAGCTGCTCACGGACCCGAAGTATTCTTTTCCGACAAAACTTCCCGACGGAAAATACAACCCACGAAAGAATGTCAAGCCAAGCGCTCCAGTGGACGCGGACAAGCCGTGCCGTTGAGCTTGGACGTTAGGCGAAATCTCAATTCGCTATCTTGAAACGCTTGCCCCAACGGTGTTCTCGAGCGCTTCAGCGGCCTTTCGATGCGATGGGTTAAGCCTGAGAGTTTCCCGAAACTCAGATATCGCCTTCTCCTTCATGGAGAGTCTCAGCCATGTGAGTCCCAGGTTATAGTGCGCCTCAGCCCATTTAGGCCTTGCCCTTATAACCTCCTCGAACTGTGTCGATGCCTCGACATATCTGTTCATGTGATAGAGCGCTATCCCCAGGTTATGTCTCGCCTCGGCCATGTAGGGTCTGGCTTTGACGACCTTCTCGAGCTCACCGATCGCCTCCGGATATCTACTCAGCTTCAGATATAGGGTTCCGAGGTTATATCTCGCCTCGATGAAATCAGGTTTAATCTGCAGGGCTTGCTGAAGGGCTTTGATAGCCTCGTCGAATCTCCTTATCCTTTGTAGGCAAAAGGCCATGTTCAGATAGGCCTCAGCTAGGTTAGGATCAAGTTCCACCGCTTTTCGGAAGGATTTCACAGCCTCTCTATACCTCGCCTCCCTTTGAAGCTTAACCCCCTCGTTATAGGCGATCCTGGCGTTTCTCCTTTTCATCCTCTCCATAGCCCAGAGGAAGCGGGATATCTTCATCTTGGGATATCCCTTCTCCATCGCCCTGTTAAAGGCCTCCTTCGCCTGATTATATCTGCCCATATCGAACTCCAAAACGCCGATGTTATACCAGATCTGCCCGTCGTCCTTCGATCCTGCGACCAGCCTGAACTGCTCCACAGCTTTCTCCCTCTGGTTCATCCTCGCATAACACAGCCCCATACCTATCCTGGCGTCAGTTTGGAACTCCTCCGAGGCAAGTGATCTTTTGAACTCGTCCAAGGCCTTTTCCGGCTCACCTTCCCTAAGGTAGACGAGGCCTAGGTTGTATCTGACACCGGGATCATCGGGATTGAGCTCAAGGGCGCTGATAAGCTGTTCCTCGGCCTTCTTCAGCTTGTTCAACTTCATGTAACAGAGAGCGGAATTCAAGTAGGCATCGATCATCATCTCGCCGTTTCTGGCCTTCTCGATACATCTTTTGAAGTTCTCTATCGCCTTCCTATACTCCCTTTTCTTAAAGCTGATCAGGCCGAGGTTGTAGTATATGGTCGGGGAATCGGGCTTCAGTGGGATTATGGCCTTGAAAAGCTTCTCCGCCTCATCGAGCTTCCCCCGTTTGTAATATTCCATAGCGATGTCGAATCGGATCCTGATATGGCCGACTTTGGATGTGTCGAAGAACGCCTTATATCCCATGTTGTATCCGGTGATAACGCGTTCGGGCAGTTTCGAATTTGGCTTCAGCTTATTGAACTCCCCCGCGTAAAAGTTCCTGGGATACATTCCCCGGCTTAGATATCTTTGGGCATATTCCGGATGGGTGGCGTAGAACTCCTCGATATCACGTTGGGAGAGGCCATATGTTTTAACGGAGCTTTCATCCCTCTCCTTTTCGATCTCCTGTCTGACGGCGGGTTTCGGGGACTCTCGATACAAACATGATGATACCGAGAGTGCGAGGATCAATAACGCAGCGGATACAATGGCCGTTGAACGGCTCATCCTCTTATCCCCCCTTTCACGCTCAGAGGTTAAGGTCGAGAGACGAGAGTCCGAGGTCAAGGGACGAGGGTCGAGGGACAAGAGACAAGGGACGAAAAATAAGACCCTCGACTCTAGACCCTTGACTCTAGACCATTTTTCGACTCTCGACTCTTGACTATCTTAACCTTAACCTGCTTTTATCCTTAGGGGTGCACGATTTGGTGCACCTGCACGGTTAATGTGCCCCAAATCGTGCACTTCACCCCCATTCCGGATAACAGGGAAGACGAAATCCCCTGATCTTCGGTTGGGGACATCATGATTTTAGAGCAACTTTCGTGCCATATACTGGAGCTTAACGCCCCATATCTTGTCCCAGCATAACGAGCCCCGGTATATCGTCCATCATCTTGTGAAGGATCTCCAGTCGAATCGCCTCCCTGATCCCCTTCATCAGATGAAGATAGAAGTGGAGGTTATGGATCGTGTTGAGCCTATGTCCCAACATCTCATCCGATAGATGTAGATGCCTGAGATAGGCTCTGGTGAAGTTGCGGCAGGTATAGCAGGTGCAGTTCGGGTCGAGCGGGGAAAAGTCCCTTTTATATTTGGCATTTCTGATTTTGATGATCCCCTCTGTTGTGAAGAGCGAGCCGTTTCGCGCGTTGCGCGTGGGCATGACACAATCGAACATATCCACGCCCTTGCTGACAGCATAGAGTATATCCTCCGGTTTCCCCACGCCCATGAGGTATCTAGGTTTATCGGGCGGCAGGAGAGGTGTTGTGAAAGCTATCATCTCATACATCAGCTCTTTCTCCTCGCCCACGCTGAGCCCGCCTATGGCGTATCCGGGGAAATTCATCGCTGTGGTAGCCTCAACACTCGCCTTGCGCAGATCCTTGAACACCCCTCCCTGAACGATGCCGAAGAGCATCTGATGCTTGTTCCTATGGGCTTTCTTACACCTTTCAGCCCACCGCAATGTCAGCTCCATCGCTTTCTTGGCGTATTCATACTCACACGGATAGGGAGCGCATTCATCGAAGGCCATTATGATGTCGGCACCAAGGGCGTTTTGAATCTCGATCGACCTCTCAGGCGAGAGGAACTTTTCTGAGCCGTCTATCTCCGACCTGAAGGTCACGCCCTCCTCGCTGATGGTTCTGAGCGGGGCGAGGCTGAAAACCTGGAATCCACCGCTATCCGTGAGGATTGGGCCCTTCCAACCCATGAACTTGTGAAGGCCACCCGCCTCCTCTATCACGTCCTCCCCGGGACGCAGAAAGAGATGGTATGTGTTTGAAAGTATGATCTCCGCTCCGACCTCCCTAAGCTCATGAGGTGAGAGGGATTTAACGGCAGCACGGGTTCCAACCGGCATGAAAGCTGGAGTGTTGAAGATCCCGTGCGCCGTCCGAACCCTTCCCAATCTAGCGTCTGTGAACCTGTCCTCCTTGAGTAGGTCGAACCTTCCGGGCATAGCTCAGGATTTTTTAAGTATCACCACCTCGACTTCGGCCGGCGCCAGCTGTTTGAACCTCTCCGCGTCCCTGCTCGTACCCACTATGGCTCCGTAATGCATCGGTATGGCCACTTTAGGCTTTATCACCTCGGCCGCCCGGGCGGCTTCCTCCGCCGTCATGACATACGTGCCCGAGACGGGCAGCAGGGCTATATCCACCTCCAACCCTTCCATCTCCGGTATCAGATCGGTATCGCCGGCATGATAAACCTTAACCCCGCCGAAATCGACGATGAACCCCAATCCACCATAGGATTTCGGGTGGAACCTTTTGGTGGGATTGTACGCCGGAACGGCTTTGATCCTGAGCCCCTTAACCGTTACCTCATCGCCGGCTTTCACTACCCTTACGTCACCCTTCAACCTCTTGGCCGATGAGCTGTTGGTGACGATCACAGTGTCATCCTTGCGGATGCGGTTGATGTCATCCACCGAGCAGTGATCGTAATGGTCGTGCGAAACCAGTATCAGATCGGCAGGTTCACCTCCGGAGATCTGATAGGGATCGAAATAGATGTTCTTGCCCTCAAATTTCACCAGAAATGCATCATGTCCGAGCCATCTGATGTTTTTGACAAATCCTTTCACGTCCATCTCGCACCCTCCAACCTCGCTTTGGATCTGAGGCCAAAATTGATTATATCAGATTTAGGAGGACTTTTCAATAATTTAAACCACCGAGACGCAGAGATTCACAAAGCTATTAGCGATCGGCTTTCAGTGGTCAGCTTGAAAACGGTCATTTACTGTTCTATCTCATCGAACTTGACACCGAAATGAAATGGTATTAGGATTAAAATCAAACTTCGCTGAGGAGGAGATCCGATGGTTATGATGGCCGATGCGCCCTTCGATCTATGGGGAGTCGACCCATTAACAAGGGTATTCGAGGACACAACGTTTGAAGGGGGACTTCCTTCCCTCAGGATAAAAGCGGCCCGGAACGAGTTTGAATCGGTCCAGCTCGTTATAAGGGCTAAACGCGATCTCACATCCGTTAGAGTGGAAGTGGGCGATCTAGAAGGCGAGCGAGGTGGCTCCATCCCCTCTGAACGGATCAAGCTTAACTTCGTGGGATTCATACCGCTTTCCAAAAACACGCCCAACACGCCGGATTACAGGCTCGAGAGAAAAGCCCCCTATCGAGTGCCCGATCCGCTCCTAGACGTCGAAAGTATGGACATAAAAGCTGAGAGGTCACAGCCTGTCTGGATCACCGTACACGTCCCCAGGGAGGCGTCCCCTGGAAGTTATCGGGGAGCCGTGAAGGTCTTATGCGAGGAGGGAGAGGGCGAGATACCGATCTACCTTGAGGTTCTACCCTTCGAGCTGCCGGAGGAGCGACATCTACTGGTGACAAACTGGTTCAACGTTGGGAACATCGCCAAGGCACATGGGGTGGAGCTGTGGTCCGATGAGTTCTTCGAGATGCTGGCCAAATATGCCAAGATCATGGCCGAACATCGCCAGAACGTCGTTCTCATCCCATGGTCCCTGGTCAGGGTGTATAAAGACGGTGAGAAACTTAGCTTTGATTTCTCACTCTTCGACCGGTTCGTCGAAGTTTTCTTCGATGCAGGCGTGCGGGACAGGATAGAGATATCACATGTAGCACACCCGAAATCCGGGTGGGGAACGGAAGTGGTGCTGTCGAGTGTGACCGCTGTTGACGTGAAGACGAATGAGAAGGTTAAACTTCCGCCGGAGGAGGGACTCGGACCACTGCTTTCAGCGCTCCAGGATCATCTCGATGAGAAGGGATGGCTTGAAAGATCGATGATCCATATCTCAGATGAGCCGTCGCTTTCGAACATCGAATCCTGGAGAAAAGCCTCCCAATTCGTTCACACCTATGCGCCGAAATTGAGAAGGATAGACGCGATAGAGTCAACCGAGTTTGAGGGATACCTTGAGGTGTGGGTGCCGAAGCTGAACTACTTCTCCACATGGGGTGAGCTATATGAGGAGGCGGCCAAGAGAGGTGCTGAGGTATGGTTTTATACCTGCTGTCATCCCTTCGGCTTTTACCCGAACCGCTTCCTCGACTATCCCCTTGTCGCCACCAGGAGCCTACACTGGATAAACTACGCCCATAAGCTTTGCGGGTACCTACACTGGGGATTGAACTTCTGGAGGGACGATCCGTTCGGTGAGCCTGCCCCGAACCTGCCTCCCGGCGACACGCACATAATCTATCCAGGGAGAGAGGGTCCCTTGAGCTCGATCAGGTTCGACGTCATGCGTGATGGCATAGAGGACTTCGAGTATCTGATGCTTTTGGAGAGGAAGCTGGAGGAGGTCAAGGAAAAGCTCGGCGAGCCCGCCCGTCCCTTCTCCCCGAGGAGGAGAAGCGAGGAGATATGTCGGATGTTCATCGATGAATATGACGATTACGGCTCGGCGACCGATCTAATGGAGCTCAGGGAGAGGCTCATAGAGGAGATCACGCTGGCCGATAGACCTCCTCTTGCCATCGTCGAGACATATCCGAGGGAAGGGTGTGAATTGATACCAGGGCCGGTCGTGGTCGAAGTGAGAGGAGCCGTCGAGGAAGGGGGCAAGGTGAAAGTGGACGGCAGAGAGGTTCAGGTCAAAGATGGAAGATTCATCGCCACCTCATCGGAAGCGTGGAAGGAAGGCAAGGTTAGGGTGGAGATATCAAAGGGGAACTCCTGTAAGGTGATCGAGCGTTATTTCACGGTACTGGACTTCTGAGCTCACAGATACCTCTCCACGAATGAAAGGCTTTCAGGATCGAGCTCCTGAAGGTCTGAGATCTGGTATCTATTGCCGTGCCGAACTTCCTCGAGTGCGCGTTGGTGTAGCGGGTGAGTTCGATAGTCCGGCCGTTGTGTTTAGCCTCCAGCACTCCACCGCCGATCAAAGCTTTGGTCTCCACCGACTCTATCTCGCTCAGCAGGATCTCGATTCGCCTTTCAGCCTTGTCGCCATCCGAGGAGAGGATGAGCAGGCTATCACCGGCGACGATGAGCCACTGTTTCCCGAAATTTCCGTGCTCCGCATTGCCGCAGATCCTAATTTGGGATGTCAGGAAACCTGGATGTTTTTTCTTGTAAATCCGAATCTGACATGTGGCCCTACTTCACCTCCCTGAAGTAGAGGTCGATCTTTGCTATGAGGCTTTTGTAATTCTCCTCTTCCTCACAGCTCCTCCAAAGGAACCAGGACCTCGCAATCTGGCTCCTAAAAACTTGTTCTGGAATGCTCGCCGCCCTTATTCTCATGGATTCCACCTTAGGTCTTATCGCCATAGGACCTATGTATTCCTTTTCCGGTATGGCTGTTAATACACCGCTAATATCCACAGAAATTTCCCTCTTGGGCTTGACCTCGTAGAAGAACTGCGTCTGGTAGTTTCTCTGCGGTCCCATTACCCGTATATCTATTCCGATATACTGGGTTTTCTCCCCGAAATTTAACAACTTTGCCCTAATGGATTTTATGCCTTCCTTCGGATCGCCCTCAATATGAAGGTCGTGCAGGATAGTGGTTTTCTCCAATTTCCTCGGATCAATATCGAACTCGTTCATCTCAAGCTTATCAGCATCAACTTTAGCTGGGATGTCGTAGTATCTCGCCTTCTTAAGCTTAAGAAGAATTTCCTCTCGAGATGATTCAGAGACAGTCACTTCCACTACATATCTCAGTGGACCGGTGTAATCCCTGTAATCGGAAGAGGGTATTCCGGGCATGGGAACCACGTAGTTTATCTCCTTCTCCTCGCCGGGTTTGATCTCCATATCATTACCCCAACTAAGCTGCGCCGTGGTCGGGATATCGGGCCTTGAGATAACGTGGACGAGAGCTATTCTCGCTTCCTCCGAGCTGTTGGTCAAAATTAGCCTTACATCGACTCCATCCCTAAGACCATCCCATGACCAATCCAGCCCCGTAGAATCTCGAAACTCCTTTGAGCTTACCTGTCTTAGTTCACCGAACTGGATGCTTTTTACCTCCAGTCCACCTTTCATCTTCTTTCACCTCCTCTGTAAGTTTAACCTTGCCCCCACCTAGGCGTTCCGAACGATAACCCGTAGATACGGGTGAGGGGTGGGAGTTCCTCCTCAACCTCTAACCTCTCGAAGACACCTATTGACTGGAAGAAAAAGATCAGTTTCTTCTCCATGAACCTCATCTTTGCCTTTATTACTTCCCAAAGCTCAGGTGGCGCCTCCTTCTTAGGAAGAAGCTTAAGCAGCATCTGAGCCCGCCTGAATTTCTCAAGCTCCTCCCTGCAAGCTTTACAGCTTTTAAGATGGTCCCTGAAATCCTCAAGCCCTTCCTCTGAAAGCTCACCGTCTATGAAATCTGAGAAAAGCCTTCTATACCCCTCACATTTCATCTCTATCATCCTCAAGGTATTTTGAGATAAGCTTTTTAAACTCGCCCCTTGCCCGATGTGCCCTCATCTTGGCGGCGCCCACGCTGCAATCTAAAATCTCCGCTATCTCCCTGTATGGCAACCCCTCAATCTCCCTCAGCGTGAGGATTATCCTGTTCTCCGGCGAAATCATGCTGAAAACCTCCTCGATCTTCTCCTTTAGCTCCCTCTCCGTGAGTAAAAGCAAGGGGTTTTCGTTCGAGGAAAGCTCCTTAAAGTTTTCAATAGGCTTTTCGGCGAGGGTGATCCTCCCCCGCTTTTTCAGAAGATCGTAACAGAGATTGACCGTTATCCTGTAAACCCACGTTCGGATTGAGCTTTCCATCCTGAAGTTCCTCAGATTGAGCCAGATCCTTATGAACGTCTCCTGGGTTATATCCTCAGCATCCTGGTGGTTTCCTAGAACTCGAAACGCCACGTTGTAGACGTCATCCTTGAGGAGGTAGAAGAGTTTCTCGAACGAGGGGATATCGCCGTTTTTACATCGCTCAATCAGGTCTCGATTTATCCTCCTCGCCATAATCTGGCCTCTATTCATCGATTTCATCGTGTTAGACTTCGAAAACGGGATTTGGTAACAAGAGATTTTCAGCCGGCGAGATCGTATATCGGAGTGTAAAGGGTACGTATGAAGGAGTTAAATAGGGTTGATGATCACATTATCCGCAAGGTTTTAAACTGATAAGTTCCCTACAAAGCTGAAGCACGAATTGG
>Ga0190363_1000570_pt1 | contig 21959 bp, 34 predicted proteins | sample 48721867_MG_FD_161272 | JGI IMG/M metagenome (GOLD analysis project Ga0190363, IMG submission 161272) | Hydrothermal vent microbial mat bacterial communities from Southern Trench, Guaymas Basin, Mexico - 4872-18-6-7_MG | ecosystem: Environmental > Aquatic > Marine > Hydrothermal vents >... | reverse complement strand
AAAAAATACGTTGATTAGGGGTATAAAACTTTATGCTGTTGAAAGTAAAGCCTTAATGTATTCTTTAACTTCTTTAAAGCTCTTTGCTTGAAAATCCTCTAATCCTATATTCTCGTTTCTAAAACCAATATACTGGACCGCTCTCAATCCAATTTTTTTAGCACCGTAAATATCACAAAATTCGTCTCCTATCATAATACTCCTGTCGGCTCTAACTCGTAAACGCCTTAAAGCATGCATAAAGATTTTCTTATGGGGTTTTCTAAAGCCTATTTCATCGGATAAGGCTATAGCCTTAAAGTATCTCCGTAGACCCAGTTTCTTTAAAACTCTCTTAGTAGCCTTGCCATACATGGTATTAGATACTAATCCAAGAAGAAGCCCTTTTTCATAAACCCATTTAATAAAATCTATTAGATAAGGCGCTGGTTTAGTAAATAAATAATATGGCCTCATATAGGCAGATGACAGTTCTTTCAATAGATCTTCTTCAGCTTCTATACCAAGTCTTTCCGCAAATATTATCACTTCTCCAATAACTGTAACTTCGAGAAATGTAAAATTCCTAATCTTGTTGGATATTTCCCTGGTTTTTAAAAGTTCTTTATAAACTCTATTAAAGCTATGTTTATATCCGAACTTATTTAGCACATTTCTTAAGTATTTTACCCTCTTCCTCATATACTCCTCTATAGAGATACTAGGATATACCATAGTACCCCAGAAATCCAATAAAACTGCTTGCACTTTCATATCCTCACATTGGAAGTACTTTTCCAGGATTCAGGATATTATTCGGATCGAATATTTTCTTTATCTCTTTCATTAGAGTAATTTCTTTATCGCTAAGGCAGAGAGATAGATATTCTCTTCTTATAGCTCCTACTCCATGCTCTCCCGTTATCACTCCTCCAAGCTTTACTGCAGCTTTGTATATTTCTTTTCTTATTGTATTGTATTGCTCTAGCGTCCAACCTTCAACCTTCATGATGTGTGGATGTAAATTGCCATCACCTGCATGTCCGTAAATAGGTATGTACACACCATTTTTCTTAGAAATTTCATCAATTCTGTCTATAAGCTTGCTCATGTTAGCTGGAGGAACTGCTACATCAAGAATATCTATAGTCTCCGGTTTTAATGCCATGTAGATCTCGCTTCTAATTTTAAGAATTTCCTCCTGCTCTCTCCTAGATTCTGCGATAAGAGGCTCTAAAGCTCCTAGTTCATTACATATCTCAGCGATTGTTTCGCATTGCTTGTAAACGGCTTCTTCATCAGTTTCGGCTACTATTATTAAAAGATAGGCTACTCCCTCTTTGCAAGGCCAGGTTAATCCTAATCTCTTAGCAGATTTTTCCATTAAATCTTTCTCAACATATTCTATAGCTAATGGAATTACTCCGCTCTGGAAGATTTTAGGAACAACTCTAAACGCGTTATGTCTCTCTTCAAAAGGTATTATCATCGTTATCGAAGTTTTGAATTTAGGATAGAGCTTAAGTATCGCTTTAGTTATAACTCCTAAAGTACCTTCACTTCCAATTATTAAATGCATTAGACTGTATCCAGTATTATTTTTTATCAATTTTCCTCCTAAATTTAATATTTCACCTGTCGGTAAAACCACTTCAATACCTTTTACATAGTTCCTCATAACTCCTGTCTTCACAGCTCTAGCTCCGCCAGCATTGCAAGCAATTAATCCTCCTATCTGCGCGCCTTCATCTCCAGGATGCGCCGGGAAGAAGAAACCGGCTTTATCAGCTTCTTCCATTAATTTTCCTAGAGTAACTCCTGCCTCAACGACTGCCATCAGGTTTTCTCTGTCTATTTCAATACCGTCCATCCTCTCTAGGGATAGTATTATTCCCTCCTTTGTGGGTATACAACCTCCCACTAATCCTGTTCCTCCTCCTCGCGGGAAAACCGAGATCTTCTCCCTATTTGCTAGTTTTAAGATAGCGGAAACTTCTTCGGTACTTTTAGGCTTTACGAGTACCACATCAATAACAGGTATAGGTTTAACAGGTTCAGCAGTTTCATCTGTCAAATAGCTCCTCATTTTTTCAATATCTGTAATAACCCATTCATCCCCAACTATGCCTTCAAGTTCTCTAACTATTTTTTCGTTCATCAGATACCCTCCTCTTTTTTATCTTCTCAACAAGTCTAGGTATTATTTCGTATAAATCTCCCACTATTCCATAGTCCGCTATTTTGAAAATTGGTGCTGAAGGATCGATATTTATAGCTATAATGATTTCCGAATTCCGCATACCAGCTAGATGTTGAGGCGAACCTGAAATCCCACATGCTATATATAACTTGGGTTTGACTATATTGCCGCTAAATCCAATTTGATAATCTCTAGAAATCCAACCTTCATCAACTAATGGCCTACTAGATCCTACGATCCCGTCGAGAAGCTTTGCTAATTCCTCTATCATTTTTATATCTTCGCGACGTTTTAATCCACGACCACATGCTACGATAACTTTGGCATCTGAAATTTTAACAGTTTTGGCACGTTCTTTTCTTAAAATTCTAATGCCAGTGTCCTTTGGAAGCTTTACCTTCTTAATTATTATTTCACCTTTCCCACGATAGCTTGCCTTTGTCTTAAAAACTTTATATCGAACGGTAGCCATTACAGGCCTACTCTTAGTCTTTATATAAGCTATGATATTTCCGGTAAAGGCCGGGCGAACCTGTATAATGTCTCCATTTGCATCTACTTGAATGTCTATACAATCAGCTGTTAAACCTGTATTAAGAGCTGCTGCTATTCTCGGAGCGAGCGAGCGACCTCGACGTGTAGCGCCTATAAGCACCAACTCTGGTCTCTCTTCCTTTATTAGATTAACCAGTAGGTATTTATACAATACAACGTCAAATCGCGCTAAGTGCTCGTCGTCAAAAATCACAATTTTATCAGCTCCATACTGTAAAAGCTCGCCAGCTTTGTCTTTAATATTGTAACCCATCAGTATCCCTATAAGCTCGGTTTTAAGAAAATCGGCTATTTCTCTTCCCTTACTTAATAGTTCAAATGTTATTGGATGAGTTCCTTCCCCGTAACATTCAGCAACTACCATTACATTTCCACATTTCTTCATAAAAAACCTCCCTCTTCAAGGATTCTGAGAAGCTCCTCTATAGCATTCTCTCCTTTCAAAAATTCGCATTTCTTCTCCTTTATCTGAGGTAAGGTAATTTTATATACCGTGGTAGGAGAACCGGATATCCCGAATCTAGAAGGATCACCTATTCCTGATAAATCATCTGCATTCCATGTTTCTATTTCGGCCTTTCTAGCTCTAAGTTTAGCACGTAAAGAAGGGAGTCTCGGCGTATTGACGTCCTTAGTCACTGTGATAAGGGCGGGAAGCCTGACTTCAACTAGATAGTAAGCGTCTTCCATATCGGAAACCACAACTAATTTATCTTTCGATACTTCCCTCAACTCTGATACGTAAGCTACATGGGGTATTCCAAGGTGTTCAGCGAGTTCCGGACCTACTTGTCCAGTGTCTCCATCAACGGTTTTCTCACCGCACACTATTAAGTCGAAATGCCCCAATTTTTTAATGGCACAAGCCAAAGTATATGAAGTAGCCAGAGTATCGGCTCCGGCAAACTTGACATCCGATAACAGTATCGCTTTGTCGGCTCCTCGAGATAAAGCATCTCTCAAGCAAAGTTCAGCTTGAGGAGGCCCCATACTTATAGCAGTAACAAAACCACCCAACTTTTCCTTTATTTGAACCGCCGTTTCTAAAGCATTTAGATCAAATGGATTGGTTTCTCCAGGCGCAGAACTTCTATCAATTCTTCGGGTTTCAATATCGAACTTTACTTTTTCTATATCGGGTACATATTTAATAGGTACGACTATATGAAATTTCATAACATTAAATAAAATATTGGAGAATGATTAAAGTTCCACGTCGAATAAAATCTATACTTCTTTGATAATCCTAGTGAGAATCTAATTATCGCCTCTTACTAAATAAGTAATGTTTATATTGAAGGTTTTTTATGTTGTGAGGGAGTGTAAAATATGGGTCAAGTGGCGTCACAACCTAGGAAAGTGCGAAAACGAATGTTTAATGCTCCACTTCATATTAGGCGTAAATTTTTAACAGCTCCTTTAGCCCCGACCTTAAGAAAAGAAATTGGCATTAAACACTTGCCTGTAAGAAAGGGAGATACTGTACTCATCATGAGAGGAGAATTTGCAGGTCATGAAGGTAAAGTAGTTAGAATTAGCGTTAAAAAGGCAAGGATATATGTTGAAGGAGTTACAAGGAGAAAAGTTGATGGTACTGAAATATTTGTTCCTATTCACGCATCTAAAGTTATGATTACTAAACTAGATCTTTCAGATGAAAAGAGGAAAGAGATCGTAAGACGTAAAGGAGGGCGAGTAAAGTGAAAGATATCAGAGGCAGTTTGAGGCATTTACCTAGGGCCAGAGCCCCTTGGTACTGGCCTATATTAAGGAAAGAATTTAGGTGGACTATAAAGCCGAGTCCTGGACCTCATCCCTTACGCAGATGCATACCTCTAGGCATTATAATTAGGGATATTTTAGGCTATACTTCATCTATGAGAGAGGCTAGAAGAGTGCTTAGTGAAGGAAAGGTAGAAATCGATGGCAAAATCGTCAAAGATTATAAATACCCGGTTGGACTAATGGACGTTGTTCATATCAAGCCGACGAAAGAATATTTTAGAGTTATGCCTCATCCCCAAAAGTTCCTTTGGCTTCATCCAATAGACGAGAAAGAAGCTGAGTTCAAACTATGTAGAATAGAGAATAAAACCATGGTTAAGGGTGGGCATTTACAGTTAAACTTTCACGATGGACGAAATTATCTAATACGCTTAGCTAATCCTATGGATCCCGTAGAAGATGTCTACAAAACCTTAGATACTGTAAAACTAGCAGTACCTAGACAGGAAATACTCGACCACGTGAAGTTAGAAAAAGGCGTACTTGTATATATTATAGATGGGACTCACGTAGGAACCATCGGTAGAGTAGAAGAGATTAAGCAAGTATTTAAAAGAAGAAAAGCTGCTGTAATTGTCGCTGATAAGAATGGAGGTAAAAAAGCAACTATACTCGACTATGTATTCGCTATTGGTAAAGATAAACCATTGATAAGCCTTCCGGAGTGGTAGAGATGTCTGAGGAAAAAATGTATCTTGAAACAGGTCATCCTATGAGAAAAGTCATTCTGGGCAAAGTAGTAGTTAACATGGCCGTGGGAGAATCGGGAGAGAGATTAGCTAATGCTGTAAAAGTTCTGGAGCAATTAACTGGTCAAAAACCGAGCTTGAGAAAGGCTAAAAGGACTATAAAAGAATTTGGTATCAAGAAAGGAGAAAACATAGCCTGTATGGTCACTCTCCGCGGTAGGAAAGCATTTGAATTTCTGAAAAAAGCCTTGGAAGCCGTCGATAATGAAATACTTGAATCAAGCATCGATAAATACGGCAACTTCGCTTTTGGAGTAAAAGAACACATTTACCTGCCAGGGGTAAAATATGATCCATCTGTAGGGATATTCGGATTTGACGTCATAGTTGCTCTTGAAAGACCGGGTTACCGAGTAGCTCGACGGCGAAGAGCTAGATCTAAAATTCCGAAAAGGCATAGAGTAACTAAACAGGAGGCAATAGAATTTATTACTAAGGTTTTAGGTGCTAAAGTTATAGAAAAAAGAAAGAGGAGATGGTGAAATGGGTAAGATAAAACCTCCTAAAGAAAGAAAATATGGGAAAGGCGCGAGAAGATGCATTAGATGTGGAACCCATGAAGCTCTAATAAGAATATATAATTTAAATCTATGTAGAAGATGTTTCAGAGAAGTGGCAGAAATCATAGGGTTTAGGAAGTATAATTAGGCCTCTGCTTTTTAATTCTCCTTATTCACCATTCTGGTTAAAACGAAAGATTTATAATTAGTTTATCCTGACGGTAAAGAAGAGAGATCATATAGAGGCTACGGGGAGAGTATGGTAGTTAGAGATAACTTGGCAAATGCTCTATCGACTATAATGAACAATGAAATGAGAGGGAAAAAGGAATGTGTAATATATCCAGCATCTAAGTTTATAGCCCGTGTACTTCGAGTCATGCAGAAGTATGGTTACATAGGCGAATTCGAATACATCGATGATGGTCGAGCGGGCAAGTTCAGGATTCAGCTACTAGGACGGATCAATAAATGTGGAGTTATAAAACCTAGGTTTCCTGTTAAAAAAGATGAATTCGTAGAATGGGAAAAAAAGTTTCTGCCATCAAGAGATATAGGAATACTGATAGTCTCCACGCCTAAAGGAGTTATGAGTCATATAGAGGCAAAAGAGGCGGGAATCGGGGGTGTATTGGTAGCCTATGTCTATTAAACCTTCTGAAAGGGAAATTAAACGATTACTCAAAGTGCGAGAACTGTTAAAGAAGAAACCCAAGTTCGTGCGCATGAATTCGTGGAGACTACCTCGTTTAAGAGAAGGATGGAGACATCCTAGAACCTTAGACAATAAAATAAAATGGGAGAAAAAAGGATTTCCAGCTAGAGTAAAAATAGGCTATCGAAAACCTAAACTTGTGAGAGGTTTTCATCCTTGTGGACGTATAGAAGCTCTTGTACACAATCCGGAAGAACTGGAAGCTCTTGATCCTGAAATTCACGTAGTTAGGATAGCATCCACTGTCGGCAAGAGAAAAGAGGCAGAAATACTTAAAAGAGCTAAAGAATTAGGGTTAAAAGTTCTAAATGCATGAGGTGGCGAACATGACCATGAAGACCATAAAGAGAATGGCCGCGGAAATACTCAAAGTAGGAGAAAGCAGAATATGGATAGACCCGGAAAGAGCTGGCGAGTTATATGATATAGTTTCTAGAGAACAGGTGAAAAAGCTTATACATGACGGTGTGATAAGGAAACTACCTCCTAGTACACCATCTAGAGGACGAATAAGAATAAAAAAAGAGAAAAAGAAGAAAGGTAGGAGAAGAGGTCATGGCAAGAGAAAAGGACCGAGATACGATGAGAAGGATCTATGGATTTCTAAGATAAGAGCTCAAAGAAAATTTCTTAAAAATTTAAGAGAGAAAAAGCTCATAGACAAGAAAACTTACCGGCATTTATATAGACTGTCTAAAGGAGGATTTTTTAGAAGTATAGCTCACCTAAAATTGTATATTAGAGAACATAAATTGATTAGAAAGAGGCGATTATAACTTGGCACGTGGTGCAAGATATAAAGTACCGTTTAAACGTAGGAGAAAAGGGCTTACAAACTATCGCAAGAGAAAAGCCTTGGTAATCTCAGGAAAGCCTAGATTGATAGTGAGGAAAAGTAATAGACATATAACCGCTCAAATAGCAGAAGCAGAGCCTCAAGGAGATCTCATTCTAGTATCAACTCATTCTAGAGAATTGGTTAGAGATTATGGTTGGAAAGGATACACATGTAATACTCCCGCCGCCTATTTACTAGGTTTAATCATAGGCTATAAGGCTCTTAAAAGAGACATTAGAGAAGCTATTTTAGACATAGGATTACATAGATCTACAAAGGGCAATGTAGTCTATGCAGTTGTAAAAGGCGCTATAGATGCTGGACTTAAAATTCCAGTAGGAGAAGATATGCTACCCTCCGAGAATAGAATAAAAGGAGAACACATAGCAGAATATGCTAAGATTTTAAAAGAGGAAAACCCGGAACAATACCAGAGACAGTTTTCTTCTTACCTCAAAAGAAAGCTGCCTCCAGAGAGCATTCCGGAACATTTTGAGAATGTAAAAGAGAGCATTATCAAGCGTTTTTCTTCTTAAATCATTTTTAAAACAAGTTCATTTATAGCTTCTCCCCTATATCCTGTCTCGCCGCCCTCTCTATAGTGTTTCTTTATAGTGCCTTTAAATCCTCCTTTCGGAGGTCTAAGTCTGAAAACGGGTTTTAAACCAGGGATTTCTGTAATATCCTTCTTTTCTTCTATCAAGTCTTTAGCTAATTCTTCGAAATTATCATATCCTATTTCTTTAAGGTATTCAATTGTTACTCTCTTATTCCCCACTAATCGTCCTCGCTTTTCAATGAGCTTTGCTAAAGTCTCCTTACTTATCTCTCCCCATGTAGCTACATTATTTAGTACCTTGAGCATCCCCCTATAAGCTGGCGTATCTTTCACTAATACAGCATGAAATTTCTTGTGGAGTCTTAATAATTCCAGAGTCTTCCGTTCTTCAGGCTTCCTGCCAGATTCTCCCTTAAGCCTGATAACCAACAGCAGAGCCATTTTAATCACTTTGTTTTTACCATTCAGAAGGAACTTTAAATGCGTACGTAAGCTTCAAGGCATTATAAACCGCTTTCGCCATATTATGAGCCGTCCTAGTTTCCCCTCTGCTTCTCGTCCATACATCCTTTATACCAGCTAGGCGTAAGACCACTTTTGCCACATCGCCTGCTACTAAGCCAACACCTTTTGGCGCTGGCATAAGCAGTAATTCAACACTTCCACTTTTTCCTCTTACGTTGAAAGGAATACTATGAGGTTCTCCGCAGAGACATTCCCAGCTACCACAACCTCTTCTGACAGGGATGATATTCATTTTAGCATCTTTGATAGCCTTTTCTATAGCTTCTCTTATCTGTTTAGCTTTTCCCATACCTATTCCGACATAGCCATCTTCATTCCCTACAGCTACCGTTACTTGGAACCTGCTAATCTCTCCCGCGTCTGTTTGCCGCTGGACAAGATTCACGTTTATTACTTCATGTTTTAAATCAGGAAGTAGAGCATCTACTATCTCGACTTCTTTTATAGGTAAGTTCATCTCGAATATCTGGTCTATCGATACTATTTTACCCTCTTTTACCAGCATTCCGAGTCTAGTTCTAGGCTTCCAGTAGTCTAGCACCGCCATTATATCACCGTACGCCTAACCATTCTACACATATCATATTTTAAGTTTTTCGGATGAAAGGTTGAAACACTATAAGGCGATTTGAAACGCTTAAGAACAAATATATATTGGTTTTTAGCCATCTAGTGCTTGAGTAGGTGGCGCTAATGGTCGTTAGGAGGGAAAAGAAAAGGAAATACTACCGAGGCTCTAGAACCTATGGATGGGGTAGAGTGGGTCAGCACAGACGACGGGGGCGGAAAGCCGGACGGGGACGAGTAGGCTACCATAAGCATAAATGGACCTGGACCGTAAAATATGCGCCAGATCTATTCGGGAAGCATGGTTTTACAAGACCGCCAGAAATTATTCCCGACCATAGATGGATAAATGTAGGCGAGCTTGACGAGTTGATACCCGAGTTGAAGAAGAAAGGTTTAATTGAAGAAGTTGAAGGAAAAATGCTGGTAGATCTCGTAAAAATCGGTTATACTAAGTTGTTGGGTAGAGGACATGTAACTCAAGCACTTCTTGTAAAGACTCTATATGCAACTAAGACCGCTATCGAGAAAATAGAAGGAGCTGGGGGGAAAGTTGAAGTTTTAAGAGGGTGAGAGAATGGGTACTTATGAAGCTCTTCAACCAATTTTTCGATTCTTGCCAGAGGTAAAAAAGCCAGCATACAAATTAAGCTTGAAAGAGAGACTTTTTTGGACAGGCGCTGTCCTATTGATATATTTCGCAATGTCACAAGTACCTCTCTACGGGATTCCATGGGCTCAAGCTCAATACCAGCAACTGCTTTTCTTCCAGATAATAATGGCGTCGCGAAGAGGTACGCTACTCGAGCTGGGAATAGGGCCGATAGTAACCGCCGGGCTTATATGGCAACTATTAGTGGGTAGCAAAATCGTAGACATTGATTTGACTACTCCTGAAGGTAGGAAACTCTTCTCTGGAGTAGAGAAGCTGCTAGCCATGGCCTTCGCGGCTATTGAAGCCCTAGCTTATATAGTCGGCGGCGCCTATGGTCCGTTAACGTTCGAAAAAGCCGCTATAGTATTCGCTCAGTTATTCATAGCCAGTATAATAATACTGTTAATGGATGAGCTGCTCCAAAAAGGATGGGGAGTGGGCAGCGGCATAAGTCTATTTATAGCCGCCGGCGTTGCTCAACAAATATTCTGGGAACTCTTCTCACCCATAGGCCCTCTCGAGGATGGACTGTACTACGGCGTAATCTCGTCGATTATCTACGCTCTTAGCACCGGAGTATCTACCGGAAACTGGACTCTCATAAGCCAAGTAGTAGCCAGGAAAACCGGATTTCCAGATCTTTTAGGATTGATTACTATGATATTCTTCATTCTACTCTTAGCTTACATAGAGAGCATGAGGATAGAAATTCCTATTTCAATATCAAGATACGGAGGTATGAGATCGAAAATACCGTTAAAATTCCTCTATGTATCAAATCTACCAGTTATATTGGTTTCAGCACTCTATGCAGATATACACATCTTTGCTCAAGCCCTCTGGCCTAGGTTTAACCCTAATAATGATAATATGTGGTTTAACATCATAGCTATGTATAATAAAACAGAGAGAGGCAATCTGGTACCACTGCCTGGTTCGCTAATCTACTATATAAGCCCGCCTAGGTCACTATGGGCTATATTTGAAGACCCCGTTCATGTAGCCATATACTCATTAATGTTCATAGGTTTTTCAGTACTCTTCGCCATAGCATGGGTAGAAACATCTGGAATGGATCCAAGGACTCAAGCCCAACAACTTGTAGAAGCAGGACTTCAAATACCAGGCTTTAGAAAATCCACTAGAGTATTAACCTCTCTATTCTCTAGGTATGTATGGCCCTTGACTATTCTGAGCGGCTTATTAATAGGCGTAATCGCTGTAGTGAGCGACTTACTCGGCGTGTTAGGCTCTGGTATAGGAATACTCTTAATGGTTGGTATATTGGTACAGTATCAACAAATATTAGCTAGGGAGCAAGCCCTCGAAATGTACCCGATACTAGCTAAAGTCCTCGAATAATTTAAGATAAATAAATTATTTATTTCACTTTCTCTTATTATCAACCTACTGGTGATTTTATGCCTAGAAGCCCCACAAGCCGTATATTAGAAAGGAAAAAGAAAATATACGAATTCATTAAGGAAAGAGGAGAAACCACCACTACTGCTATAGTTAACGAGCTCGAGCTCTCACATTCACAAGTATTTTATATACTTAGACTTCTGCTTAAGGAAGGTTTAGTAGAGGAGATTAAACGTGGAAAAATAGCTTTTTGGCGTATAAGGAGGTGAGAACTATGGGTGGTAGGCAGAGGACATCCATTTTCTTTACGGAAAAAGAGAAGAAGCATGAGGAAAGCAGAAAGAAAAGCAAAAAGAAGAAATAGCTAAACTAGCGGTTTAATGCTGCCGAAAAGACCTAGTCCTATACGCATAGTGGCTATACCATCAAATCTTTTCATAGACGCCTCTCTTCTAGAGAAAAGTGTAAGAATAGGCTTCGTAGCTAGAACTCTGGCCATATTTAGAGTAGAAAAAGTCATACTTTATGGAGTAGAGAAGAGCAAGAGAGAAAAAGAAAACGCTCGAATCCTAAAGAAGATACTAGAATATTTAGAATGTCCTCAATATCTGAGAAAACGGATTTTCAAAAAAGATCCTGTACTTAGATATGTAGGACTTCTCCCTCCTCTTAGAACACCTCATCATCCTTTAAAGAATGAAAAGACACGATACAGAGAAGGAGTTATAACGGCTAGGCATGGAGATCGCATACTAGTTGACATTGGCTTAGAGGAAGAGGTAGAGATAGTCGTCAAGAAAGCTTTAAAAATAGGAGAAAGAATTCCGGTAAAAATATTCTATGATTCTGAAGGAAATATTTTAAAAACAAAGATAGCCGAAAAAAGTGAGATAAATCTTTACTGGGGCTACGAAGTCGTCCTAGCCAACGATTTACTAGCAGCTATCGAAAAAGCTAGTGCAGATTTTATAGTGGCGACTTCTCGATGGGGTACGTTGATAAATAGTATAGTAACGGAGTTCTCTAAGAGAATTAAAAAATCGGAGAAAATGCTCGTGTTATTTGGAAGTCAAAAGGAGGGATTATTTGAGATTTCGAAAAAAATAGGCGTGAAACTGGAAGATTTGGTTGATTTTGTAGTCAATTTCATTCCAGAGCAAGGTACTGCTACTGTGAGAACAGAAGAAGCCGTAATGGCTTCCCTTTCCATAATTAATTTTTTAAATTAACTACTAGTTTCGGCGAAGGAAATACTTAAAAACCTGTAGTTTAAAACCTCTATGAGCGTTAGCTAGCTCATCGAAAGGTGTAAGGAAAATGGGAAAAGGCCATAGACCGCGAAGAGGCTCAATGGGAGTATACCCGAGGAAAAGAGCTAGAAGTATCGTTGCCAGAGTAAGACATTGGGCTAGAATAGATGAGGCTAAGCTTTTAGGCTTTGCGGGCTATAAAGTAGGAATGCTTCACGTTGTAAGGATGGAGACAAATCCTAATAGTCCCTTTTACGGCCAAGAAGTGATGAAGGCGGCAACTGTTATAGAAACTCCGCCCTTAAGAGTGATAGGTATCAGATTCTATACAGATACGCCGTATGGTGCTAAAACTTTGACAGAGATATGGGATAAAGAAACTTTCTCTGCTTCAAAGGAAGGTAAAGATGACTACGCTAAAAAATATTTAAACGATTTAGGGAAAGTACTTACTCTCCCGGATCCTGAAAAAATACCTGACAAGTCAGAAATAGAAAAGAAAGTGGAAGAAATTAAGAATGAAATTAGAGAAGTTAGATTAATAGTTGCCACGCAACCGAGAAAAGCCGGAATTCATAAGAAAAAGCCGGAAATATTCGAAATTCCAGTAGGAGGAAAATTAGAAGAGGCTATAAAATACGCCGTAGAAAAACTCGGGGAAGAAATATCTATAGAAGAGGTCTTTAAAGCCGGCCAATACATAGACGTCATCTCCATAACTAAAGGTAAAGGTCTTCAAGGCGTTGTAAAACGCTTTAACGTAAAAATACTTCCTAGATGGCATAAGCATAGGAAAGGACATAGAAGAATAGGAAGCGTAGGGCCTACCAAGCCGGCTATTATGTTTACTACTCCTAGAGCAGGCCAGACAGGGTTCCATCAGAGAACAGAGTATAATAAGTTGATACTTAAAATAGGAAAAGTCACTGATGGCGACTTTAAAGTCAATCCGCCTGGAGGTTGGCCACATTACGGCCTTATAAGAAGCGAATACGTGTTGGTTGAGGGCAGTATACCAGGTCCTCCCAAAAGACTTGTGAAAATGCGCTTTCCAATACGGCCTAAAACTCCGGAAGAAGTCAAGGTAAACATAGTATATGCAAGTACTCAACCCATAGAGGTGAGAAAACATGGCGTCTGATCAAATTCAAATAGAAAGCACGAAAGTGCCAGTAGTAAACCTTGAAGGTGAAACAGTAAAAGAGATAGAACTACCGGATGTATTCAAAACTCCAGTACGTCCTGACCTAATACGACGCGCCTTTCTAGCTATTAGAACCTCTAAACTACAACCTCAAGGGAGAGACCCCATGGCCGGGAAGAGAACCACAGCTGAAAGCTGGGGAGTAGGCTATGGAATTGCGAGAGTTCCTAGGATAAAAGGGTCTAGGAGAGCCGCGTTCGCTCCAATGACGGTAGGGGGTAGGAAAGCTCATCCGCCTACTACTGAGAAAAAAATTAAAGAACGTATAAACAAAAAGGAAAAACGGTTGGCTCTCAAATCAGCGATAGCGGCGACAGCATATAGATTCTTTGTAAAGAAAAGAGGACATTTAATAGATGAAGTAGAATGTTTTCCGCTAGTAGTTACTGATGATCTTGAAAAAATAGGAAAGACATCTGAAGTTAAAGAATTTCTGATTAAAGTAGGTGCATGGGCCGATGTTCTAAGGGCTAAAAGCGGTATTAGGATTAGAGCAGGTAAAGGGAAAATGCGGGGTAGACGGTATAAAAAGCCTAAAAGCCTGCTGATAGTTATAGGCAATAGAGGCCCAGTATTGAAAGCGGCTAGAAACCTGCCCGGCGTGGACGTGGTCCCTGTAGATAAGTTAAATGTCGAGCTCTTAGCTCCTGGAGGCGAGCCTGGCAGATTCACGCTATGGACCGTATCAGCATTGGAATATTTGAGGGAAAAGCTGAGGTGAAAATATGGATCCCTTCAAGATTATAATAAGGCTTGTATCTACAGAAAAAGCCCATCAATTAAGGCTTAAGAATAACGTTCTGACCTTTATAGTAGATAGACAGGCCACGAAAAGAGATATAAAGGAGGCTATAGAGAAGCTCTACGGCGTGAAAGTGGTGAAAGTTAATACGCTTATAACACCTCGCGGAGAAAAAAAGGCATACGTAAAGCTAGCCCCAGAGTATGATGCTGAAGATATTGCAGCAAAGATAGGCATTCCATAAGGTGAGAACATGGGTAAAAGATTACTGGTTCAGAGAAGGGGAAGAGGAGGCTCAGTATTTAGACACCCGGGTTGGAAGAAGATAGGGAGAGTGGCCTATCGTAAATACGATCCTAAAGAGTTTAGCTCTAAGGTGATAAGAGGAAAAGTTGTAGAGCTATTACATGATCCAGGGAGAGGAGCCCCTGTAGCTAGGATAAAATTCGAAGATGGAATTGAAATGTTAATGGTCGCTCCAGAAGGTATGGCAGTGGGGCAGGAGGTATTTTATGGTGAAAACGCGCCTCCGAATCTAGGGAATATTCTCCCAGTAGGCAAAATACCGGAAGGATCACAGGTATGCAATGTCGAATTAAGACCGGGTGACGGAGGCAAGTTCGCTAGATCCAGCGGAACTTATGCTATAGTACTCGCTCATGTAGACGATAAAACGATAATCCAACTACCTTCTAAAAAGGTTAAAAAGATAGATTCGAAGGCTAGAGCTACCATAGGAATAGTCGCAGCTGGAGGAAGAATAGAAAAACCGCTTCTGAAAGCAGGAAAAGTATATCATATCTCTAAGTCGAAATCATTTAAATATCCTACAGTAAGAGGTAAAGCAATGTCTCCATATGCTCATCCAGCTGGAGGCGGTTCGCATCCTAAGGGTCTTAGACCGGCTCCTAGAACCGCACCGCCTGGTCGGAAAGTAGGACACATAGCCCCTCGCCAGACTGGCCGAAGAAAAGGAAGAAAGCGATAATAATTATTCTTCTCTTATAGATGTTAGATCTTAATATCGTCGATAGCTTTCCTTTATTCGATATTTCTTCATTTTAATGCTCTAAACCGCGGACTTCTATTCAAACATTAGTTAAAGCGGTATTAGGCACCTCAAAGATAGATAGCGAAAATCTTAAATTTGTATAACGATGTTAGGTTTCAGGTGTTTAGATGTCGAGAGAGTTTACGTATAGAGGATATACATTGGAAGAACTATTGGAAATGCCTATGGACCAGTTCATACAGCTACTACCATCGAGACAGAGGAGAAGTCTACTAAGAGGACTCACTCCTGCTCAAATGAAGTTATTAGCTAAAGTTAGAAAAGCTAAGAAACTCATAGAAAGCGGTAAACGCCAACCTATGATCAAAACACATGCTAGAGATATGATCATTCTACCGGAGATGGTGGGACTAACCATACACGTATACAACGGCAAGCAGTTCGTACCAGTAGAGATCAGGCCAGAGATGATAGGACACTACCTAGGCGAGTTTGCGCCGACCACTGTCCGAGTACAGCATGGAGCTCCTGGTCTAAAAGCTACGAGGTCTAGCATGTTTGTAGCGTTGAAGTAGCCGCACGTGTACATCTGTGCACATGCACGAATAGTTAATTTATCTCCTTCCCTACTTCTATACGATATCCTTGAAAAAGAAGAAACTCGTATCCCTTAAGATAGGGGAGATGAGAATAGATATCTACGATTATGCCGCCTTGGATTACATGCTTGAATGGATGATAAAGCTTGCCGTTTCGAGTTCGCCAGATTCTAATCAAGACAATGCTATAAATAACGGAGCCATGAAAAATATTAAAATTAGAGAAAATACAGAGCCTAGTTTTTTAAGAGATAATCCTTGGATTGGGGTTTTACTAAAGAGAGGTAAGGAGTAGTTATAGAAAGCCTAAAAGAAAGCCTATAATTCCCAGAGACATTCCCACTAAGGTTTTCCTTCTTACAGATTCGGCGTTTTCCATAGATGGTTTTTTCACTATGCTATAGGCAGAGTAGAGGAATATCAGATCAGTGGGCACTATAAATGCTGTGAACAACCATAGATTTCTAACGAGAAATAACAGTAAGAAGCTTAAGAGAACGGCTATGAAAAATAAGACAGCAGTCATTAAAGCGGCTTTGCTTAAACCGAATATTATAGCTAGAGTTCTCACTCCAGCTTTTCTATCACCTTTAATATCTACTATACCCTTTACGATTTCCCTGCCTAAGGCAGCAAAGAAAGCTATCGCCGAGAATAGGATAACGCTCATAGGAACGTAGGGATGAGGATCAAGTATGAGCGCTCCATAGATAAATGGGAGTGCTGTGGAGTAAGCGACTAGGAAATTGCCGAGAATGCCGCTTTTCTTAAAATAGACATTGTAGAGCATACCTATAAACGCTGTAAAAGCTATAAGGGCGAAAACGAAGAAATTTATAAATATGTTTAATAATACTCCTATAAAGAGAGTAAAAGACCCAAAGTAAAAAGCCTCTCCCAAGCCTATCTCACCGGTAACTAAGGGCCTATGCGGCGCATTTATTCGATCTTCTTCGATATTAAAATAGTCGTTGAAGACAAATGTCCCCATTTCGACTAGGATTCCCGAGAGCATGCCAAGAGCTATATTTATAAACTTATCCTGAAGTATAGCTGAATTTTCGCTTACAAAAGCTCCTGTAAAAATTGCGAGAGCCACCATTAATCCATGTTCAAGCCTTGAAAGCTTGACAAAGGCTTTTATGCTGGCCACAGTATGTAGATAGTAAACTTAGAAATAAAAATTAGGTCTATTCTTTTCATGCTGAAAAACTTATAAAGGGGAGCGTTGCTATTAGGGTAGCCACTCTCGAGGAAAAGGTGTGCGAATGCCCTCGTGGAAATACTCGGTCCTCTTAGATCCAGATACGACAGCAATAGCAGCTGGCAGAGACTTAAGAATATCATATAAAGCCGCAGTTGAAATACTGAGAGAGATCAGAGGATTGAAGGTAGATAAAGCGGAGAAATTGCTTGAAGACGTTATAGAGAAACGGAGACCGATACCGTTTAGACGTTTCCATGGAAAAGTAGGGCATAGAAAAGGAGAAGGTTTTGGACCGGGAAGATATCCTGTTAAAGCTGCAAAATATATTCTTAAAGTATTGAAAGAGGCAAAGGCAAACGCGGAATATAAAGGACTTGACGTTACGAAACTCTGGATAGTTCACGCAGCGGCGCATAAAGGAACCAAGATTAGGAAGTATAAGCCACGAGCTTTTGGACGGGCAACTCCCTTCTTTCAACAGTTAGTCCATGTGGAGATAGGAGTGGAGGAGAGAACATGACAGTTAAAAAGACTTTCATAAGTCAAGGTTTAAAGTTAATGGAAATCAATGAATACCTTTCAAGGAGGTTGAGTAGGGCGGGGTATATAGACGTTCAAGTGTTTCGAACTCCTATCGGGACTCGAGTGGTCATATTTGCTGAGAGGCCTCCAATAGTCATAGGGAAGCGAGGGTTGACGATAAAGGAGATAGCTCAGATTTTAGAGAGGGAATTTGGACTTGAAAATCCACAGATCGACGTAGCTCAGATACAGAATCCAGAACTAAACGCTAAGATTATGGCTTATAGGATAGCGCGTGCCCTTGTAAGAGGTGTTAAATTTAGGCGGGCGGCGTTTATAGCTTTGAGGCGAATAATGGAAGCTGGCGCTAGAGGTGCCGAGATAGTTATAAGCGGTAAGTTAACCTCTGAGCGTGCTCGTTTCGAGAAATTCAGAGCTGGAGTGATAGTTAAGTCAGGTAAACCTCGAGAAGAATACGTAGATGAAGCGGTTATTCACGTCCTTTTAAAACCCGGAGTCTACGGAGTAAAAGTCAGGATTATGCCTCCGGTTAAGCTCCCTGATAAAATAGAGATAAAAGCTCCGGTTGAACAGAAATAGAGGTGTTATCATGGCTATACTAAGGGCTAAAGATATTAGGAGTATGAAACGTGAGGATAGAAGGAAAAAACTTGAAGAGCTTAGAGCTGAACTCATAAACCTGCGGGCGCAGGCAAGCATTGCTGGCGGTATGGTAAGTAATCCGGCTCGTATAAGGGAGATAAGAAAAGCTATAGCGAGAATTTTAACTATAGAACGAGAGGATGAGTTAAAGCGTCAAAGATGAAGATCACTCCTAGGAACCTGCCTAGACACGAGCTTATAGGCTTGAGGATAGAAGTTATTGAAAGCCCTAATTCATTTCAGAAAGGGATACGAGGCGAGATAATTTTCGAAACCATGAATACTCTCATCGTAGACACTCCAAAGGGTAGAAAGGTGATCCCTAAAAAGGATAGAGTCTTTAAAATCTGGCTTCCTGACGGAATTGCAGTTCTAATTGAGGGGAATATAATTTTAGGCCGCCCCGAGGATAGACTAAAGAAAAAATTGAAGGATTGGTAACGAATTATTTATATAGTTATGGAGCTTGTGTAAAGTCTACGGGGAGAAAAATGGCTAGAAAAACGAGGAATATAGGCATTCCTTGGATTAAACCTCCTAAAAACACATGCGATGATCCCGACTGCCCATGGCACGGGAATTTAAGAGTAAGAGGCATACTATTAGAGGGTAAAGTAGAAAAAGTCAAGATGCAGAAAACTGCCGTAGTGGTTAGAGATTACCTTCATTACGTCCCCAAATATAAGCGATATGAGAGAAGGAGGAGTAAGATCCATGCACATCTGCCACCGTGTATCGATGTAGAGCCAGGAGATAAGGTTATCATAGGCGAGACGAGACCTATAGCCAAATCCGTCGCCTTCGTGATATTAGCAAAAAAGAGCTAAGGTGGTGATAAATGGCTAAGAGAGGATTTAAAGTAGTAGGCGTCTCCTATAGACTACATTTAACCCCGGGAGTTTTTAACGAAAGTTTAGTCAGAGTAGCCGACAATTCCGGTGCGACACTAGCGAAAGTTATAGGAGTTCTTCATCATAAAACCGTCTGGAGACGTATCCCGGGTGCAAGTGTAGGCGATATAGTAGTTGTGTCTATCCGCGCCGGGAAACCCGAACTAAGAAAACAGGTTATGCACGCAGTCGTAATTAGGCAGAGGCACCCCTATAGGCGGAGAGATGGGACTTGGATATGTTTTGAAGACAACGCTGTAGTACTCGTAACACCTGAAGGTGAGCCTAAAGGAAGCGAGATTAGAGGTCCTCTCGCGAAAGAAGCTGCTGAGAGATGGCCTAGATTAGCCGGTATGGCTTCGATAATTGTATAATGTTGTTGGAAAACATTTTACGTCTTCTTTTAAGAGAGTTTAAGACTCGGGAACGGGTGGAAATAAACGAGTTTGCAGAGAAAGTAGGCGTTGATCTCAACTCTATATTAGAAACCGTTGAAATTTATGGATTTGAAACTAAAAAAGGATGTGTTTATTTGAAAGATCGAAGAAAAGTAATTTTCAACTTGCTAAATAAGGGCTTTGATTTAGAAGATATCCTTCGCTACTTCGATTGGAGAGATCTTGAGGATATATGTGCGGCTTTTTTAACAATAAACGGCTTTTATACAATGCGAAATTTGAGATTTAAAGTTCATAATAAGAGATACGAGATAGACGTAATTGGAATAAAGGATGAAAAACTGCTTCTTATCGATTGTAAAAAATGGAAACGAATGTCTAACTCAATGTTAAAAAATGCTGTTAAGAAACAATTTGAAAGATCAAAGGCTTTTTCTGAAGTTCTCGATACGATTAAAATACAGATCGCGTACGATCGAGTAATATTGATTCCAGCAATAGTTACCATGCTACCTGGCGACTTGGTTTTCTACAATTCTGTCCCTATAATTCCTATAACAAAATTTAAAAACTTCTTATACGATTTCGAAAACATACTTGATAGTTTAAACTCTATAGAAGTCAAGTTGAGAAGATTATTCGAGAGTGAAGCTGGCTTTGAAGCCTAGAAACCAAGCTGTAGAAGAGATCCGCCGTATAATAGAGGAGATGAATAAAAACGTGGATGTTGTAATAGTAGAAGGAGTACACGATGAAAGTGTACTAAGAAGTCTAGGTTATAGAGGAGAGATACTCAAATTTTCGAGTTTTAGAGGAGTATTGTCGATATCGGATTTTTTAGAAAGAGAGTTTTCGAGAAAGTCAGTGCTCATATTGACGGATTACGATAGAAGAGGAGAGATGATAAACAAGAGAATTAAAAAGGCTCTAGAGTCTTCATACGTGAAGATTGAAGAACGTTTAAGGAAGGAATTAAAAATCTTACTTTTAAAGTATTCCATGAAGACTATAGAAGAAGCCCGAGAGTTTGTCAATTACTCTGAATTTCTATAGCAATTTTTCTATGCATTTTTGAATGTATTTCTGGATGTTTTCAAGTCCTACTACTACAGCGTTCGGCGTAGTCATAATCGGTGTGTTCATAGTCCCGAATTCGACCAGCAACCATCCTTTAAGTCCGTTTTTAGATACATCGATTTTCTTAAATTCAATACCTGTATTTCTCAATATTTTTTCAGCTTCTAAGCTATCTTTGTTATTATCTGTGAACAAGTAAACTTTGACCAAGCTTTTCACCATAACGATCATCTCGGTTTAAAACATTAATCGTCTTCTCCTCGAATCGCGGGATATTATTCACGCTATACATTAATATCGCACGTTAAGAGATGAATGAAACTAAAATACACGGTTAACCATAGTATAGGTAAGGGCGAAGTCTATGATAATCTTCGCAACTGGAATAAGTGGAAGCAAAAGATTGGAGTATTTGGAAGAAGTAGTTAAGTTAGCCCGAGGCGAAGTCGAGATAAAGGATATTGGTTCTCTAATGTTCGAAAAATCCCGTCATCTTGGAATAGATATACCTGAAGGAAAAATATTGGATTTAGATCCATTTGCCCTAAACTATCTAAGAGCTGCGATCTTCGAAGAGATACTTAAGGAAAAAAGCAGATTGGGGAAAAGAAAAGATTTAATCATAAGTACGCATACTTGCTTTAGATGGAAAAAACACCTGGTACCAGCGTTCAACTTCTACTACCTCAATAGGCTAAACCCAGACCTGTATATAACAGTGATAGATAATATTCATAAGGTAAAGGCTAGGCTAGAGAAAAGGCCTCATTGGCGAGGACGTTTAAGCATAAAAGACCTATTGATCTGGCGAGACGAAGAAGTCTTCATAACCGAAATGTTGGCTCAATATCAGAATAAACCTTACTATATCATAGCTCGTGATGAAGGCCCAGAGCTGCTCTACGACATAATATATAGAGTTGAAAAGAGAAGGAAGAAAGGAGAAACACCTGCTCTTAAAGCTTATCTAAGCTATCCTATAACACATGTACAAGAAGAATTCTTAGTTGAGAAAGAGGAGATAAAACGTCGTCTAAAAGAAGCTGGAGTAATAGTATTCGATCCCATTAGCATCAAAGAAGTCGAGCTACTGGGCTACGCTGAGGAAGCTAAAATCGCTGGTCAAGAAATGATAGAGGTTGAGGTTGACGGGGAAAAGGAATTCATCTCAGTTAGAGAGCTGGAAGAAGCTCGAGAAGATATCGTAAACCAGGTTGTAGCTAGAGATTATAAGTTGATAGAACAGTCTGATGTTATAGTAGTATATTACCCTATACCTACGCTATCCCCCGGCGTTTTAAGCGAAATAAACTACGGCTTTACCCATAACAAAGACGTCTTTACAATATTTCCGCACGAGAATATAAGTCCATTCTTTGAATACTATACCACTAGAATATTTA
>Ga0190363_1000569_pt1 | contig 21977 bp, 22 predicted proteins | sample 48721867_MG_FD_161272 | JGI IMG/M metagenome (GOLD analysis project Ga0190363, IMG submission 161272) | Hydrothermal vent microbial mat bacterial communities from Southern Trench, Guaymas Basin, Mexico - 4872-18-6-7_MG | ecosystem: Environmental > Aquatic > Marine > Hydrothermal vents >... | reverse complement strand
ATTTACCCGATATCCTAGTCTTTATCATACTATAGCCCATAGTAAACGGTATTATCAACATGAATGCTATTACGAGTAGCCAGAAGTACTGAGGCGCAAATGTTGCAACAAGTGAAAACACTATTGCAAATACTTGGCTAAGTACTAGTGATTTTATAGTAGACATCCTCTGCAAAGTCTCTCTTCTCCCTCTTACTTATTAATACAACTCTAAGCAACAAAATAAAATCTAGACTAGCCTTATAAATCTGTATGTCATAGATAAACACGGCATAGATATATGACACCACAAATATTAAAGATCACGGTCTTGCTTTTACTGGCAATGTTATTCTTTCAAGACCAGATAGTAATAACCATATACAATGAGACACCGTTCAATATAACAATGGAACTAGAAGGCGAAAAATTAATCATTCCACGAAATCATGCCCTGGAAACAGCAATTCCCTTTTCACTCAATCACATTAACATTATGATTAGAGGACGTACCGTTACAATACCAGTAAATGGATTTACTTCTAGGCAACATCTATACATACGACTGAATGATAACGTAATTTATGCTATAATTAAACCCCATAATTTGAGTATTGATATAAAAAATATAGAGGTGAAAACTGTAAGGTATGTAGTAGGTTCTGGTCTTCTACTACAAATATACCTAAATACTTCAATTATAAACAATACTAGCATTATAAGCTCAATATATTGTACTAGTACCAGGTGCATGGATACACGTTCTATTACAACAATACACGTTGAAGGAAACCGTATATTATTAACTATAAATGTCGAGAAAGCAAAATTACCGTTCATTGATGTCATAAATAATAGTGTTAACATTATAGTAGGAGTGGATAATAGTTATATAGCGTTATTATACAGCCATGATATGTATACAAGTAGGCTAAACATGCATGTTAAAACAATTACCAATACAAGTAAAGTTCATGAATCTATGATTATTAATGAATTTTATACTATTACGTCAAGGCCTATAACGAGCAATCATGAAAATATATTTCAAATTAAAACTTATGCACAACCACAACATACCATGATATCTCCAAATGAGGAATTATTACTTATTATCGCTGTGTTAGTCTTAATAATATCGACATATGTTAGCTTGAAGATAAGTAAGGGTAGTTAACAGACTTTGTTCCGTAAACCTAATATAATACTATCAATTAGATCCTTGGTGTTTAATAGTAAAATAAGGTGATACTAGTATGAGTAAAGTTGATGAGGCATTAGAAGCTCTACGTAAAGGAGAGCCGGTACTCGTTCTTGACTCCTTATCACGTGAGCGAGAAGTAGACATGGTGTATTATGCCGGATTAATAGACTATAATAAGATATACATTTTACGTAAAGATGCAGGAGGATTAATATGTTATGCAACTTCCCATAAGATAGCAGAACCTTTAGGCTTAAAGTTTATGTCAGACGTATTATCACTAATACCTGATTATGTTCCTTTGACTAGTAGAGTATTAGGTTATGGTGATAAGCCAGCTTTTAGTTTATGGGTTAATTATATTGGTGTTAGAACTGGTATTAGTGATAGGGATAGAGCATTAACAATACGAAAATTACATGAAGTTATAAGCAATGCATGGAGGGGTAATATTGATAAAGCTAGGAAGATGTTCTATAATGAATTTGTCTCCCCAGGACATGTACCAATACTCATTTCTCGTGGTTTAAGTAAACGTAGAGGTCATACAGAATTAACTATAGCATTAAGTGTATTGGCAGGTCTTGAACCAAGTATAGTACTAGCGGAAATGCTTTCAAAAGGTGAATCAATGAGTCTAAATGAAGCAAAGAAGTATGCGGAAAGAAATGGGTTAATTATAGTTTCCGGTGATGAAATAATAAGAGAAGTCAAGTCAAGAGGTCTACAAGATGTATAAGATAGGAGTTGTTGATACTACTTTTGCTAGAGTAGATATGGCTTCTCATGCAATAAGGGTGATAAAGGAACATTTACCTAATTCTAAGATAATAAGGTATACCGTGCCAGGTATCAAAGACATACCGGTGGCAGCAAAGAAATTAATAGAAGAATATGGATGTGATATAGTTATAACATTTGGTTGGGTTGGTTCCTCGATAATTGATAAGTACAGTTATCTTGCACTAAGCATTGGTTTAATTATGACACAGTTGTTAACCAATAAACATATAATAGATGTGACTGTTCATGAAGATGAGGCGTCAGATCCCGATGAACTATATAGAATAGCTGTTGATAGAGCAAGAAAACATGCATTAAACGTTGTTGCTTTGCTTAAAGGTAAAGATACATTAACTAAGAAAGCTGGTATGGGTATTAGACAAGGATTACCTGACGTAGGTCCACTAAAAACTTAATATCGCTAATATTAAGATAAAGCGGTGTGATAGAATTCTAGAGCACTGAATGGGTGTAAGAGATTTGGTGGAAAACACTGTTAGGCTAGGAATTGTGGTATCTGAGTTCAATTATGATATAACATACCTAATGCTTCAGAAAGCTCTTAACCATGCTGAATTTCTTGGGGCAAAAGTGACTATAGTTTTCAAAGTACCAGGTACTTATGATATGCCATTAGCTGTGAAGGCATTGCTCGAACGTGATGATGTTGATGCTGTAGTTACATTAGGTGCTGTAATACAAGGTGAAACTAAGCATGATGAAGTAGTAGCTAATCAAGCAGCAAGAAAACTTATTGATTTAAGTATAGAGTACGGTAAACCTGTAACTCTTGGAATAATAGGTCCTGGAGCTAGTAGAATGCAAGCGCTTGAAAGAGTAGAAGAATATGCCAGAAGGGCTGTTGAAGCAGCTGTAAAGTTGGCAAAAAGGCTTACTAAGTTTAAGCAATTGGAGGACAGTAGTGGAGAAACTATGGTAATAGAGTAAGGGTCCGATGTAATGGTGAAAATAGGTGTACTAAAACTTGAGGGTTATAGAGAGTGGACTGAAAGTATAGGTTTTGATAGAGAATGGATCATACAGACTATTCAAGCGAATATGTATAAATGGCTTCAAGAGAGAATTTCCAGAATTAATGGATTTGTAATACCACTAAGATATGATTATATGGTGCTTATACTTGAAGGTGTAGATGATAATGATGTACTAGACGTAATTGAAAACTTCTCTTCTTTATCACCAGTTCCCATAAGATTAAGTATAGGTTGTGGTAAAACGCCTTATCAAGCACAAGTAATAGCAACTAATAGACTTGTAGAAAATAATTGTATGATATGTATTGAGGAATGTAAACCTATGGAAATAGTAGCAGCTCACTTCGATGTAAATGACTTCTCCAGTTTAGTAAATAAGTTAAGTGTATATGATACATATATCGAAGTTGAAAAACTATGCATAGATCTTAGTAAAAGGATACAGAAGCTTGGAGGAATATCACAGTACCTTGGTGGCGACAACATATTGGCGTTTGTCTCAATAGATGTTATTGAAGATATTAAGAAGATAGTGGATTCTATTCCAGGATTAAAGGTAGGAATAGGTGTATCAAATAATACGAGGAAAGCATTAGAGAATGCAGCAAGAGCGTTAGACATTATTCGTCGTAATAGAGGCAAGGAAAATATCAATTACATGGTCATACAAAGCAATGAATGAAGTTTATAGTAACTAATGTTTTTGTTCTACATTCCTTCGATACTATACATCTTTGCCCCTCTCTTATCTGCATGTTTCTTTATTAACTCAAGAACACGGCTTGTCAGCTCCTTTAAACGTTGTCTATTTCTTGCTTCTACGTATATTCTTATTTTTGGCTCTGTCCCACTCTTTCGGACTAAGACCCATGAATAATCATCGTAATCTAGTCTTACACCATCAATGGTTGTTATCCTAACATTTCCCTTTACTGATAATAGGTCTTCTACTACATCCTTATACACATCCGCTATCTTTTCTTCATCAAATTTAATTGATACACGTTTACTAGGATAATTAGGTATATCTTTTAGAAGATCATCTAAACTACCGTGGGTTAAGATTAGGTTCGTTAGCCATGCAGCTTGATATATACCATCAACCCATAACCCCCAATCTGGATCTATTAGCTTCCATGGTTCAGCAGCTAATAGTACATTTGTCCTTTCCTTTAATTTTTCATGGGTCTTACCCAATTTCCACCTAATGATCTTTCCTCCATATCTTTCAACAACTTCTTCAACCGCTCCTCCAACATCTATGGACACTATTATATAACCCTTTCTATCACTTAACTTCAATTTTGCATATAAAGCAATTAATCGATCTTGTTTTATAAATCCTTGTTTTCTAGTTAGTACACTTAATCTGTCAGCATCTCCGTCATGTGCAAAAGCCACTTCGGCGTCAAGCGAACTTAGCAAGTCATTTAAGTAATTCAATACATCAGGTCTAGGTTCTGGTGTTCTTCCCGGGAAGAATCCATCAGGATTACAATGTATGGTTAACGTCTTAGCTCCTAGGCTTCTTAGTATTCTTGGTGTAATATTATATGCTGCGCCATTTGCGCAATCAACTATAACTCTTACACTACGTTTAGGCATCATCTTGAATTTGTCTATTAGTTCCTCTACATATTCTTCTATTAAGTTTGGTATACTTATAGGTTTACCTACACGATCCCATGGCACGTAATAGTCCTTATCGATGTTTTCAAGTAGTTCCTCTATTTCCTCCTCCATCTCAACAGTATACTCCATACCATTAGAATCATAGACTTTGAATCCATTATCTTCTGATGGATTATGACTAGCTGTTACGGATACACCTACCTTTGCATCGGTCTTATGTGTAGAATATGCTACGATAGGTGTGGGTGCTAGACCTAGGATTAGAACATCTAACCCTCCACTCATGGCGCCCGAAGCTAATGCGTAGGCAAGTAATGGTGATGTAGTTCTTACATCATGTCCTAGTACTAGTTTTCCGGAAGAATCATTGTACTTAGCTAGTGCTAGACCTAAGTTAAATGCTAACTGAGGATTCACCTTCTTAAGATACCTTGCTCTTATGCCGGCGGTTCCAAATAATTTAGGCAACTGTTTCCCGTGTTATCAACGCTTAGCTTTTGAGAAAATATATTTTGCTGGTGCAATAGTTATTGAAGCAACTTCAACATGTTTATGTATTTTTAATACCCTAATGTAGATCTCCCATTCATAATTTCTTAGGTCTACCTTTCTATTTATCTTAGAAGCAATATATCTAATAGCCTCGTCTGTATGTGCAATTTTATTATTACGCCAGTATAGGTGTCTTCCTTCCAAAGTTATTCTAAATGTAGCGTTTGGAGGGATCTTTGTATAATATTTCCATACAATCTCCGCTACATCTTCAACATAGGGCTCGATCACAATATCTACAGGTATAACTCTAAGTATGGGTGTATCTTTAGGCAATTTTTCAACGATTTTCTCAACAGCTTCATAGGGATCACTTACCCTTAATAATACTCTAGATTGCGAAACATCAACTATATTGAATTTCTCAAGTATACTCTTTAGTTGATCTAAAGCCCATTTATAGTTGGCATAGGAGGGTTCGTGTGTTACTATTAAGTTGAACGATAGATTGTTCATAGTTATCGCCTAGCGTGTATGTGAGAACATCGTATGTACTAGCTTTTATATCCACCGTTTAACAGATAAATACCAGGTTTAATTACCTTGAGAAGACCTTATGTTGCGGTATATTCTACCATGACTATAGATGGAAGAATTGCTAGCAGGACGGGTTTCAGTAAGCTTAGCTGTCCTTATGATTTAAAGAGACTTCATAGTGTAAGGGCTTCGAGCGATGCCATAATAGTTGGTGCTAATACTGTCATAGTAGATGATCCGTTGTTAACAGTTAGGTATGTGAAAGGGAGGAATCCTGTAAGAGTGATAATAGATGGTAGCCTAAGAACAAATCCTAGTGCAAGAGTATATAATACGCTTAACGAGGCTAAGACAATTGTTTATACTAGTAAAAAATCCGATAAAAAGAAGAAAGAAATACTAAGGAGAAAAGGTGTTGAAGTAGTAGAATTATCCGATGATGTGCTACTTGATGTATTATCTATTCTAGAGGACTTGTACATGAGAGGCGTGAGAAGAGTATTAGTTGAAGGAGGAGGAAGGACTATCTGGTCATTTATTAGTAGAAGAGTTGTTGATGAGCTAATGATTACTATAGCACCCTATGTTTTTGGGAACGGGGTTAGCGTTGTTGAAGGGGGAGGATTCAATGATATAACAGATGCTCTATCATTTAAACTAGCTGAGTTAAGGATATGTGAATGTGGAAAAGAATTGCATGTTAGATATATTAGAGAATAATATTTAACTTAGGTTAGGTAGAATCCCTTTATAGGTTTCAATGTATAATTGGCTATTTTCTAGTTTTTTAATTGGTGGTCTCTTGTATTTTACTGCTTCACCAATACTTTTATCACCGTATTTCTTGGTCCATTCTTCTATCGGTACCTTGTATTTATCTTGTATGTGGTCTCTGTATATATCATTTAGTACATTGAATGCACAGAATGGTATTAGTCTACCATCAGGTACTAAGTAGTGTATATTACATCTCATTACTCTCGCTACATCATAGTTATATAGGTCCATGAAATGCATCATTCCTAGGAACAAGAAGTGATAATGCCATTCGCCTAGTGCTTTATAGTTTCTTCTTACGAAAATGTTGAATAACAGTTTCCATACATTGAATTCTTTCGGTGCTTTCTCATCGTCTATGAACTTCTTTAGATTATATAGTATCTGTGCTATTGCTATGAACTTTTTCTTTCCTTTCTTTATTTCTTCAGTCTTTTCTTCTAGATATTCTAAGAATCCTTCTACGTCTATGAAATCTGTAACTGGTATGAACTTTACTGGTTCGCCATTCCTTCTCTGAACATAGACATAGGTTGCTGCACCGCAATGCGGGTGATTAGCCATTTCAAATTGTGGTTCACCGCTAAGTGCTTCTATAAATCTTGATATGGGAACTGTTACTGGTATAGGATACCAAGCATTTCTATGTATTTGGCCCTCAGTTTGTTCTTCTATTTTCTTTATAGCTTCAGGTATAGTTATTCTATACTTATCTCGTTCGTGCTTGGGCATCATTCCGGTTAAGCTAACTGGTTGGAAGTTTACTCCTCGAACTATATCCATGTGTTTTGCAGCAAATTTTATTATTGCTCCAAGTTCATGGTCATTTACGCTGCGTATGATTGTTGGGACAAGAACTACACTAGTCATTCCTCCTTTACGGAATGCATCAAATATGAATGGGATTTCCCAATGATTCTTCCAATTAGTCTTACCAGTTACACCATCGAAGCTTAGGTATACGGTGTTCACTCCTGCATTTCTAAGTGCCCTAACATATTCTACTGCTTTTTGCGGATCTTGAAAATATAGTTCAGCAAACTTTATTCCATTAGTATTTAACTGTACATGTCTTACGCCTTCCTCTTTTAACATTTTAACTATTTCTACAAGATCTTCCCTTAGTGTTGGTTCGCCACCAGTTAATTGTACGGCCATAGTTACTCCTTGTTGACTTAATCTTCTTATCATGAATCTTATTTGTTCTATGCTTGGTTCGTAGACATATCCTGCCGCTTCAGCATAGAAGAAGCAATACCAACAACTAAGATTACATCTATTAGTTAAAACTATGTTAGCTAATGCCGTGTGATTCTTATGTACGGGACATAAACCACAATTAAATGGACAAGGTGCAGCTAGCTTTGTATAAACGTAACGAGGGCCTCTTCCCTCATATCTTCTCCACCTTTCAAATCTGTAATATAATTCAGCATCTCCATAGTATACTTCTTCTACTTCGCCATGCTCAGGACATATCCTTCTTATGTAGATCTTGTTGTCACGTTCAAATATCATAGCTGGAAGAAGTCTATAACAATATGGACATAAACTGGATGTGTATTTTACAAGTTTTTCGCCGGTTTTTAGTTTAGGAGCGGGCCCACCTACTTTTATTTCTCTATTAGCTATTTTTACTGTGTTTGTTTGTCTGTCAAATATAGCTGGTGACTCCAAGATAGTATCTTCGCTTATATTAGTCTTCATAGTTATTTGCCTCAATCTTAACATTTACTTTATATAGTTTTAAAGTGTTTTCCTTTTTTTCCCGGTAAATAGGTTCTACTGTACAGTGAGATATTTTATTGAGTATGGATTAACAATGTTCTTGAGTTCATTGAATGTTTTAATGGGTCTTCTCTTAATTATTTCCAATACTTCTGTTTTACTTATACCTGGTACTAATTGTAGAACCCTTAGGGGAGCTGTATTCACGTTTAAGGGACAAGGTATACCTGTTACGCTCCTATAACCGTGATCTACAATCACTATGTCAATCCACTTATGTAGTTCTAGCTTTAATGGAATATCTACTAATAGGGGATAGCTACCTACTTGACGTGCAAGAGTATGTTCTCCTAGACGTTTCTCTGTAAAGACTTTACGTAGTATAATTCCTGTAGGTACAAGCCTCCTAAGCATAGGTAAATCTATTTCTCTTCGTATTTTTTCTTTATACACTTTAAATATAGCTTTATGTCTTCTTATTATACTATCACCATACTTCCACATACGTGTAGTAGGAAAAGCAATAACTTGTCTAATATTAATTCTTCTAATAAGTAGGCCTGCGTTAAGTACTTTCTTCAAGAACTCGTAATTCAGTCTATAAGTATCTTTTGTCTCACCGATAAGACCGTAAACAAAGTTTATGCCTGGTAATAGCTCGGGTAATCCGTTCCATCCTCTTCGTGAACCTATCTTGTTTATTATTTCTATAGCCTTAAATGCTTCATCTGGATATACTTTAAGGTTGTTTAATTTTATTACACGTGGATCAGCTGATTCTATTCCTAATGCAGCTACATCACCAGGGGTGTGATATTCTACAATTATTTTCAGTGCTTCTACACTCTCGTGTTCGTGATGAGCTATTGTACCAGGGTTAACATTGTCTATGTGCAAGGTTTCTATGTTTGGGGCTATACTCCTAATACCATGAAATAGTTTCTTTAGTACTTCTGTATTTGGTTTAGGAAATTCCTCCTTTCCGGTATCAAAGGCTTTATAGGCTAATAGATCTGGTTGTCTGCCAAGTCTGAAGTGCCTTACACCCATATCATATAAGGCTTTTACTTCTTTCACTATATCTTCTGGTTCTCTAAATACTGGTAAACCATATCCTGGTTCTATACAAAAACTACATCCACCTGTAATAACTCTAGGGCATCCACGATATGTTTCTATTTCAGCTATAAGGTTAAGCCCATAATTAGGATGTTGTTTTACTATCTTTGCGCCTATTATTGCAAATCTATTCGTTAATTCATAGTCTTCTCTAATAACGAAAGGATTTGCTTTCTCTATTCCATACTTAAGTAATTCGTATACATAGAGTTCTGGATCACCTTTAACTATAGTATCGAAATTCTCTTTTACTTTGTTTGGTAGCTCAGCTATTCTTCCTCCTTCTATTCCTATTCCAAATTTAGCTGCAGGACCTACTAGTACTTTTACAGGCTTAGAGATAATCCTAAACCATTGCTCTAATTCTTCTAATTTTATGGGGGTTCCTCCAAGGTATTTACCAGGAACAGTTACGCCTGCAACTACTATAATTAAATCATATTCTTGTGCAGTACGTAGGAAGTTGTGTACATCTTTTCGAGCTTCATCTACAGTTATGTATTTGATGTATATACTCTTATCAATACTCCATATGGCGCCTGCTATGTATCTAGGATAAACATCAATATAGGGTGGTACACCTAATCCTGCAGGTTCATCGGTATATCCGTCAAGTATTAATACTCTTGTCACGGTCATGTTGCTACTAGTCACCTAAGTTCTTAGTAGTACTCTTAAAATGATCCCATCCAGTATAATCTATTATTCTGCCACGGTAATATACACCTTCACCTTTTCTAACCTTACCTATAATACTAGCATTATACTTGCTGATAATATCTTCTAATACTTTATCCTCTATTCTTGACGATACTATAAAAACTATGTTAAATTCTTCACCTCCATATAGTGCTAAATTTAATGGGTTAAGTCCGAATTCTTGAGCATAGTCTAGAACTTCTTCGTCCAAAGGTATATCTTTTAATTCTATCGCTATATTGTTTATCTCTGATAGAGTCCATAGGGTATATGCTAACCCGTCACTTACATCCATAGATACTTTAATGTATTCATGTAATTCAGTAATTAGATCCAATACCGAGAGTTGTACTTGAGGTCTTTTTGTTGAATAGAATATTCTATTGTATTTTTTTATAAGCTCTTGCCAATCTAGGTTATTATAGTATACATGAAATGCTGCACCAGTTAAACCATACTTTCCTGTTGTAATTACATAATCACCATCTTCTATCTTATTCCTTCTAGGTATGGGATATTTCACCACAAGTTCTCCAATACCTACAACATCAATCCAAATATCTTTCTGCGAGGAATTTGTATCACCGCCAATGAATTTAGAATTATAACTATGAGCTGAGTCTCTTAATCCTTTAATCGTGTCTATTAAATTCTCAACATTATCAGATGGATTAATCCCTAGGGACGCAGCAAAAACTATTGGTTTTGAACCCTTTGATACTAGATCACTGGTAACCATTGTTATTGCTTTCCAACCCATATCATAATAGGTGTTCCATGGTAACATGGAATTATGGAAAGAAAAACCATCTATTTTCAATAAGAATCCCTTATGAAACATGTGGGCATCATCATTCTTTCCTGGCGGTATCTCGTCAACGAAGTTTAGAATCATTTTTACTACTTCATGTTCACCTATTTCATGGAGCTTCAATTACTCGCTCACCTAAATAGTAAGGGTAAAATACTGTGGTAAAAACCTAAGTAGTTTGTAGAGGAATAAGGTCTTGTGCGGTATAATAGGTATAGTGGTTTCTAAAGGGGCTATAAAGGAACGCTTAGGCTCAGTTCTTCGTAAATGTTTAAAGAATCTTGAGTATAGAGGATACGATTCAGTAGGTTTTGCAATAATTAATTGGAATAACGAGTTAATCGTTAGGAAGAGTAAAGGAAAAATAGATGAAATCTCAAGAAAACTCGGTTTTGATGATTATGATGGACATACGGGAATTGCTCATACGCGATGGGCTACGCATGGTAAGCCAAGCGATGTTAACGCTCATCCACATATCGATTGTACTAAGAAAATAGCAGTAGTACACAACGGTGTTATAGAGAATTATCAAGAGCTTAAAAGAGAACTATTAATGAAAGGACATGTATTTACAAGTGAAACAGATACGGAAGTCATAGCACATTTAATAGAAGAGTATAAGAAGAAAGGAATTGGTACTTACGAGGCTTTAAAAGAAGCTATAAGGCATTTAAAAGGAGCGTATGCGTTAGCAGTAATAGATAAAGATGAACCAGGTAAGATATTCTTTGCGAGAAATACTTCTCCACTAGTAATAGGTATAGGTAAGAATGAAGGTGTAATGTTTATTGCTAGCGATATACCAGCATTCCTAGAATACACTAATCATGTAATAGTATTAAATGATGGTGAAATAGGCTTCATAACTTCTTCTCAAGTATTCTTGGAGCATATCAACTATGGAATCGTTAATGTTAATGAAAGAATAAGAGTAGTTGATTGGACTCCGGAAATGGCTAAAAAAGCTGGATATCCTCACTATATGCTTAAGGAAATACATGAACAACCGCTTGCGCTCTCAAGCACATTGGCAGGTATAGGTTCTGAAGCACATAAGCTTGCTGAATTAATAGCTTCGTCTAAGTATGTTTACCTAACTGGCGCTGGTACAAGCTATCATGCTTGTTTAATTGCGGAGTACTTGCTTAATGATTTAGTTGGTATAAAAGCTACTGCCTTCATAGCTTCAGAGTATGGTAGGTTTAGAAAAAGCATAGCACGAAACGATTTACTAATAGCTGTTAGTCAGTCAGGTGAAACAATAGATACATTAATGGCTGTAAGAAGAGCTAAAAATAAAGGTGCAATAATAGCTGCAATATCAAACGTAATTGATAGTGCTATCCCAAGGGAATCACATATAGCCGTATACACTAGAGCTGGGCCAGAAATAGGTGTAGCAGCTACAAAGACTTTTACAACACAAGTACTACTATTAACTTGGATAATAATTAAAGCAGCAGAGATTAAAGGAGAGCTTTCACCTAAAAGAACCAGTGAGATGTTAGATTTGCTTAAGAAAATACCAGACATAGTTAATACTACAATAAGAATAACAGAACCCTCAGCAAGAAAAATATCAAGTGAAATAGCCCTTAAAACAAATGCATACTACTTAGGTAGAGGTCTTGCTGTACCAATATCTATGGAGGGTGCATTAAAGCTTAAGGAAATAGCTTATATTCATGCGGAAGCATACCCAGCAGGTGAAAGTAAACATGGCCCAATAGCGCTCGTTGAAGAAGGATTCCCGGTATTTTTTACAATACTTAGTGATGAGTACAAAGACCTAATAATAGCTAACATTGAAGAAATGAGGGCTAGAGGTGCATGGATAATAACGGTTGCACCTAAAGATCACGAGAAAGCCTTTAGCATATCATCATTTGCATTTAAGATGCCGAGATTAGAGTACTGGGCTGAGACCATACCCTACATTATACCGTACCAATTGATAGCGTATTATACATCCATAACACGTGGATATGATCCAGATAAGCCACGTAACCTTGCAAAAACTGTAACAGTTGAATAAGGTAGATAGTATGAAGTTACCAGTTATGATATTAGCTGGTGGTGCTGGGGAAAGAATAAGAGATATAGCTGATAATAAACCTAAAGTAATGCTAAAGATCGCGGGCAAACCCATAGTCGAATATGTAATTGAGAATATTATAAACATAGGACTAAATGATATATACATAGTAACAGATAAACCGAACTATTTTGAAGACCTATCAATAAAATATGGTAAAATAGCCAGAATAGACATAATCAAGCAAGAGTTGCCAGAAATAAGGGGTGCTGTTCTATCGGCAAAAGATGTTATTTCCCAAGAATACTTTATGTTAGTTTACGGTGATATATTAGCGCCTAAACAGTTTTACAGCGATGTTATCGATGCTTTCAACGTATATTCTAAACCCGTTATGGCCTTAATTCCTGAAGAAGATGTAACTAGTTATGGTGCGGCAATAGTAGATTCAAAAGGTGTGGTAGGGAAGGTTGTAGAGAAGCCTAAAGAGGTGCTACCTGAGGCTTATGCTATAGGAGGTTTATACATACTTAACAAAGACTTCTTTGATGTATTAGAGAAATCAGAAGATATGGGTGAAGCATTATCGGAGTACTCGTCTAAAAGGAGCATCATAGCGTCTATATGGAGTGGATGGTGGATAGATGTAGGCTATCCATGGGATCTACTAAAAGCTATATACTTTGTACTCAAGGGATTGGATAGAACAATAATATCACCTAAAGCAGACATTGCTTCTTCAGCTATAATTAAGGGTCCAGTAATAGTAGAAGATGATGCAGTAATAGATGAATATTCAGTAATTAAGGGTCCAGTATACATAGGTAAAGGTGCCTATGTAGGTAATTACGCGTTAATACGTGAATACGTAGATCTTGAAAGGAACGTGGTAGTGGCAGCAAATGCCGAAGTGGTATGGAGTTGCATTCAAGACAAAGCAACCATAGGTCGTAATAGCTACTTGGGCTTTAGTGTTGTGGGCGAAAAAGCAGTTATAGAACCAAATGTTATTACACTTACACTTCTGAAATCAATTAAGGAAAAACCAATAATAGTAAAAAGACGAGGGCAAGAGTATGCTAAGTTAGGAGCCTTTATAGGTGCTAGCAGTAGGGTAAGAGCAGGCACAATACTTGAGGCAGGAACTCTTGTTAAGAAAAAGACTATCTACGATAAAAGTTAAGATTACCCTCCACTAGTCATGGGCATTAGTACTACTTCATCATTATTCCTAATTAAGCTGTTTTTGGTAGCAGGTTTACCATTTACAATTACTATTACGTGTTGTTCACTAATAGACTTAAGTATGGGTAAAAAATCCTCTAATCTTACAGGTTTTTCTAGTTTGAATTCTTTTTCCTCGAATCCTAATTTATCCTTGAGCCAGCCTATGGTCTTTATTCTCGCCATGGTTCTCACGGTGTTAGTTTAACATAATTCTCAAGTTCATTAGCTACATCGCTTAGACCTAGTGACTCTAGAGTTGACTTCTTAGGTATACCTCGTTCATCCCATCCACGAAGTTCATAGTACCAGCTTAACATTTCATCGTATTTGTCTTTATCTAGATGGGCTCCCTTAAGTGGTCCCTTAGTTAGAGGTTCCTCGAACCAGCGTGCTGGTGGGTAATCCATAGTTCTATCCCATTTACCTCCATACTCTCTTACCCAGAATGCTCTGATTAAGGCGTATATTCTATCAGCTACCTTGTAGAAGTCATCTAAGGTCATAGCAACTCCTGTGGCTGTTTTGAATAATCTTACATAGTAATCGAGTTTTAGTCCAAGCTCTATCCAAGGTAATCTACATGATACCAATGACTCAAAGATACCACCTCTAATACGCTGTAATTCTACTACTTTCTCTACCTTCTCTTTAGTATATTCTAATCTACCAACTTTAACTTCCCAAGCAATAACCCAGGCATCTTTGTGATGAGCACCTATGGGTGATGTACTATACGCTAATGCCATTGCTGGTGCTGCATGACAATCATATGCTGATATTTCTAATCCTTTAACATTCATAGCCCATTTCCAGGAATCTCCTTTTATCTTCTCGGAGATCCTCTTTGTTCCTTCAGCTAGTAGATCTCCAATACCTCTTCTATAAGCTATATCCTCTATTAGTTCTTTGTATTTCTTATAATCTCCCCATTCTATTTTCTCATCTATGAGTTTCTTCTCTGAAGCTTCGGTAGCAAACCCTAATACGTTTCCTAACGATATAGTATCTATGCCGTATTTATCGGCTAGTTTGTTGAGTGCAGCCACTTTACCTAAGTGACCTAAACCTATGTTTGAGCCAAGCATTGCTACATTCTCATAATCTAATTCGCTTAGTTCTCCTTCGACATCAATTACAACGTTTCCACAAATCATATTACAGTGGGGACATCCTCGCTGTAAAACCTTCATGGCCTCCATTGAGTACCCGTCTATTAATCTATATAATTCGTACACTCCTTCTCTATAGTTAAATGTTGGTAGTACGCTGTTAGTATTGCTCCATTCTATCGTAGCCATTGTTCCTTGTCTCATCCAGAAGTCATATGCTGGGGCCTTCTTTATTTCATTATAAGCTTCAGTAGCAACTTTGGTTAGCTCTTTCTTATCATCTACTGGTATTTCCTTGGTTCCTCTAATTACTATTGCCTTTAACTTCTTAGAACCCATCACTGCACCAATACCTGGTCTACCACCACTCCTTCCTTCTTGAGAAATTATCGTTGCATACCTTACCAGGTTCTCTCCTGCAGGCCCTATCAATAATATGCCAGCATCTTTTCCATGAACGTTTTTCAATATTCTCTCTGTTTCAAAGGTATCTTTACCCCATAGTCCTTCAGCACTAAGTATGCTAACATTATCATTTTCTATGTATAGGTATACTGGTTTCTTTGCAGCTCCCTCTATTACTATCGCATCATAACCAGCTCTTCTAAGATTTACTGATGCCATAGTACCTATGTTTCCATCACCATAGCCATTAGTTAATGGGCTCTTAGCAGCTACTACTAATTTACCAGTACTCGGACCTACCAAACCTGTTATTGGTCCAGCAGCTATGACCAGTTTATTCTTAGGTGATAACGGGTCAATACCAGGTTCAAGTTCATCCCATAATATTTTGATAGCTAATCCTCTACCACCGATGAACATTTTGAGAATTTCAGGGTCTATTTGTTGTACAGTTACTTTATTTTCACTGAGATTTACGCGTAGAAGTTTACCCCACCAGCCCTTCAAAGACTACACCGCTATATAGTAACCAAAGCGTCTCGTTATTTAAGATATCTACAATAAATTTATCTACCAGTATATATACACAATTATAGTGCGGACCTAGCCTTGGGTATAAGGGTAAGTTCTTCATTGATAAAACCTAAGGATATAATTGATGCAAAAATAGTTAAGGATAAAGTGTTATTTCTTACAAAGAAAGGTATAATAGAGATAGAGTTAAGTAAAGCCAAAGATCTTTATTGGAAAATTAAGTTAAGGAATAGACGGAAAGCATTTGGATTATGACGAACCTATCAGACGAGTAGATAAAGGCTAAGAACTTTAATAGTTAGATTTATTTAAGTTAACTTATTGTTGCCAACGTGTGTTAAATATTGCGTATATTTCTCTTGCTCTTTTTTCACCTATACCTTCAACCTTCATTAGCTCACTGATACTTGCATTAGCGATATTTCTTAATGTACCAAAATGTTCTAGTAGTTTTCTTGCTAGGGTTGGTCCTACAAGACCTTCTGCGACATATAGTATTCGTTCGTTTAATGTCATAGGCTTCTTTTCAACTCTTAGTCTGATAATCCTTTTTTTGTTGGTTTCACCTAAGCTTTTAGCTTTAGCTACAAGCCATTGTATAGTGGCATTCTTATTTGGTGATGGTAGTATAGGTACCTTGTATTTCAATGTTATTTCATCAAGTGCTCTTAATATAGAAGTTATATTCCATTTAGTGTATTTAGTAAGTGAATAGAAACTACCTTCAAGTAACAATATTGGTTGTGCATTTTCTTTTGCAGCTGCCTCGCGAAGTAATTGCACCTGCTCCCAGATTCTATTATCCCTAATACTATTAGCTAAATCAATTATAGTTTTTCTTTCTACTAATACCGGTTGTTTGTTTTCTGCTGCGAGAAGATAATAGTCGCCAACATTTAACGCAATCACTGCTACTCGTAAGCCTTTCTTCTTAACACCCTCAACTATATCAGCGTTTTTTGCCGCTTCCCTGCTATCAATTATAATGTCAACAGGTGCGAGTAATTCACTAGAGATAATGCCACTCAATCCTCGAACACCATATAGTTTCTTTTTATTCTGCTTCTGCTAAAGATATCCGTCAAACATACATTTTATAACATTATTAGCTGGAATCAATTTTAGATAAATAGATCTTGTCGCCCCAAGGTGGTATAATGGATAAGAATAAAAAAGATGTAGTTGTATATCGTAATGAGGATATTGAGCGTGTAATAGCATTTATTCCTCCAGGACACATGCATGTAAGAGTTCTTATTGAAACTAAGGATAAGATAATAGTGTTCCAAGAGGCAACAATCGCTGGCATCATAAGAGCTTATGTAAATGTAGGCATGCATCCATATAAGAAGGCATTAGAACTTCAGTGTACTCGTTTAAGGAAAGATTCACGTAAGATAGGATTTGCTGAATATCAGTTGATGGAGTCTAATAGATCCGAAAAAAGCATTTTAGATGAAGTAATAAGCATTATAGGTATAGATAAGTATTGACCTATCTAAAGATAAGCTAAAGTTTTTATGTCTCAGCAACAACATTATACTGTAATAATCACCTCAAACTAGAATGGTCAAGGTGCATGCACATTATGGAGTATCATAGAATATTAGGCGAGCCTGGTAGAAAGGTTCTAATGATGGGTAATGAAGCCATAGCACGTGGAGCCATAGAGGCAAGTGTTAAAGTAGCTTCAGGATATCCAGGTACACCTTCAAGCGAAGTACTCATGACCTTGATGCCTATCTCGAGAAAAATAGGTATGTATGCTGAATGGGCGGTAAATGAGAAGGTAGCATTTGAAATAGCGTTAGGAGCGGCTTTTGCCGGCATACGTGCACTTGCAACAATGAAAGCACCAGGTCTTAACGTTGCAGCGGATTCAGTTGTATCATCAGCATACACAGGTGTTAATGGTGGATTAGTAGTATTAGTAGCCGATGATCCAGGTCCACATACCACCCAAACAGAGCAAGACAGCAGATGGTATGCTAAGTTAATAAAGATCCCAATGATAGAACCATCTAATCCTCAAGAAGCAAAAGATTTCATTGTAAAAGCCTATGAGTTATCAGAGAAATTGCAACTCCCAGTACTATTTAGGACTACTACTAGAGTAAACCATACTGTTGGAGATGTAGTACTAGGTGAGATTAAGAAAATAGAACGTGAACCAATGTTCGAATTCAATCCTAAGAGATACATAAGAGCATCGATGCAATGGAATATGGATAGACATAAATGGCTTCTAGAACAACTCTCGCGCGCTGAAGAAGAAGCATCAAAGTTAGGCTTAAACAAAGTTGAAGGCGAAGGTAAATATTGTATAATTACTTCAGGAGTAAGTTACGCTTACGTCAAAGAAGTATTAACAAGATTAGATGTTGAGAACCTAGTACGCGTAATTAAGTTAGAATTAACTTATCCCTTACCTGAAAAATTCTTACTAGATAACATTAGTGAATGTAAGAAGATACTAATAGTTGAAGAACTAGATCCTTACCTAGAGGAAAGCGTACAAGCACTATTATATAAGCATAAAATTAATGTTGATATATGGGGTAAAGATAAGGCTCACATACCGTTGGTAGGTGAACTTAATCCATCAATTATAGAGAAATCTATCCGTAAATTCCTGGATCTAGGCATGCAGGATAGGGTAAAAGATGAAAATGAAACTATAAGCATACCTGATTTACCTCATAGACCTCCTCCGCTTTGTCCTGGTTGTCCACATAGAGGTTCATACTTTGCATTACTTAGAGCTATTAGGAAACTTGGATATAGAAAGCAAGATGTCCCGATAATGGGTGATATAGGTTGTTACGCTTTAAGCCTTGAACCACCACTTGAAGCCATATGGACGGAGCACGCTATGGGAGCCAGTATAGGACTTGCTTTAGGACTAAAATTAGCAGGCTATAATAAACCAGTAATTGCAACAATAGGTGACTCGACGTTCTTCCATGCAGGCCTACCTGCACTCGTAGAAGCCGTAAACAAAAACATCGACATCCTAGTATTTATATTGGACAATATATCTGTCGCCATGACTGGACATCAATCAACGCCCGAGTTTACATATACCGAGAGCGGAAGAAAGGTGAAGCCTGTAAAGATAGAGGATGTTGTAAGAGGTATCGGTGTAGAAAATATATGGGTTGTAGATCCATATGATCTTAAAAGAACAGTAGAAGTTTTGCAAGAAGCGTTGAAAAAGCCTGGAGTAAAGGTAGTAATAGCAAGACGTGAATGCTCACTCCAAGCAATGCGTAAAGGAGTTAGATATAAGCCACCAGTAATAGACTATGAGAAATGTACAAATTGTATGACATGTATACGTTCTTTAGGATGTACAGCATTAACCATAAGAGACGATGGTAGGGTGGCAATAGTAGAAGAAGTATGTAATGGATGTAACTTATGTGTACAAGTTTGTCCATTTAATGCAATAATACCTCGTGATGACCCATTAAAATCTATGTAGGTGTAAACCATGAGTTCCGTGGGTAAGTTAAATGAATACAATATAGTTATAGCTTCAGTAGGTGGACAAGGAGGTCTAACGTTATCAAGAGTTATAGGTTATGCAGCACTATTAGAAGGATACAATGTTAGAATAGGCGAGACATTGGGCATGTCACAAAGAGGAGGAGTTGTACAGAGCTATGTAAGATTTGGTACGAAAGTACTTTCACCCCTTATACCATACAATAAAGCTAACGTAATATTAGGTCTAGAGCCTCTTGAAACCCTTAGGGCAGCTATCAAATTTGCTAACGAAAACACGTTGGTGGTAGTCAATACTAATCCTATTCACACAATCACTACACTTGTAGGTAAAGAAAAGTATCCATCAATAAATGATATTCTAGCAAAATTAAGACAAATATCCAAGAATGTTTATACAATAAATGCTACAGATATTGCAAGAAAGGAAGGATTACCTATGGCAACAAACATAGTAACATTAGCAGTATTTGCTTCCATGAAGCAAAATCCACTACAAAGGGAGTCGTATATAGAAGGCATTAAAACCTTCATAAGACGTAGGGTTGAGGAGAATATTAGATTATTCAATAAGGTAATTAATGAATACGGTGTTAAGAGTTAACATCTATAACATTGAGTTGAGTATTTACCTGATATTTTTCAAATGAATTTTTACCTCTTCATATAGTTCTACAATTGCATAATACCCCCATGCTAATGGACCTGGATTAACCATCACTGTGTTTCCTATTTTATCAATACCTCTAGATTCATGTATGTGTCCACAAATACATAGCAAGGGTTTTCTTTCCTCGATGAATTTTCTTAAACTCTTACTACCAACATGTAACCCACTTTTTACAATGTCGAGTTTAGTATTATATGGAGGGGTATGGGACAACACAATAACCTTTTCATAGTCTTTAATTGATTTTGTCGCGTTGTCTATTATAGTGGAATATTCTTCCTCGGTTAGCTCTATCAATGTATTGAAGGGTGAAATTAGCCCGCCACCAATTCCTATAACAGTTAATCCATTTAAGCTATGTGATATACCATGTAAGTTTATTACGCGTTCATCACCTGGCTTATAGGCCAATAGTTGGGGAGGGTCACAGTTGCCAGGAACAAATAACACCTTACCCGTCGTGGCATCAACTGCTTGCTTAAGTATTTCTTCTGCTTCCTTTAGTGTACCAAAATGGGTTATATCACCTGATATGAATACATGGTCTGCTTCTTCTTTCTGGAGCACTTCATTTAGTAATCTTTTTCTTCCATGGATATCGCTTATTACTAATATTAACATAGTCTTCACCTAAATTCTCTGTAGTCTTATACCTAATGCTTTGAGTGTAAGTTCTATGTGGTCACGTAGGTATGTAGGTTCTGTGGTTAAGGGGGGTCTAACATAAGGTTTAAATTTATCGTCAATTATGTTTAATGTTAGCTTTACTATACCGGGCATGCTTTTTGCATAATTGTACAAGCCTCTAAGTAGTGTTAGTTTATAGGTTAGGTAACTAGGATTAGCTGGTGTTTGGGTAAATACTTCTGGTGCTATAGTAATGGCTGGAGCAATTACTCCAAAACATTTTGGCATAAGATATTGTAGAAGTAAGCCTTCATCACCATAGCATATTATTTTGAAATCTCTTCTTACTTCAATGCTTATTCTTAATAGATTAATAAGTGTCTCCATGGCATTCCTCGTGCAATCGATAACTATGGTATTTATTTCAGGTAACAGCCTAACTGTTTCTCTAATAGCTTCGATTAATTCATGATTCAGCTTACCTAGAATGTGTATGTATATTTTCTTATCTGGTATGTGTTCAAATATAGTTCTTGCTAAAAGTGTAAAGGAGTATGTATTATTTAGTACTACTTCATCTACTTCGATTATATATAGGATGTTGTTTTTGTCAATTCTTTTAATTAAACCCAAAAATTCACGTAACCTATTAAAATTTATGCTTAGATAAATATTATTTGATGTAAGTTTTGATAAGTTATTAACTATAGCCACACATTCATCTAGTTCTAAGGAGAACTGTTCCCCGATTATACTATCACATATCATGAAGTCTACACTAGTTTTTGAGAGTTTAAGTATGCGTTTAACTAATTGTTCTAGTCCCACGTTATCGACTCTGAGGTCTTTGTCGAATAGTGTTGGGAGGGGTACTATGTACTCTATTACTTGATTATCCAATTTCTACCCCTTATTTCATAGTACGTTGACATTTATTTCCAATACTTCTAGTAGGACAATAAAATATAACACGGTTAATATGATTACATCTTCTGGGATGTAATTAGTGTATACTTGTAATAATTTGAAGCTGATAGTTACAACTAAGCCTGGCAAGGAAAATGTGGTTGAGCTTCAAGTCGGGGATGCCATATATTTTCACGA
>Ga0190363_1000568_pt1 | contig 21993 bp, 18 predicted proteins | sample 48721867_MG_FD_161272 | JGI IMG/M metagenome (GOLD analysis project Ga0190363, IMG submission 161272) | Hydrothermal vent microbial mat bacterial communities from Southern Trench, Guaymas Basin, Mexico - 4872-18-6-7_MG | ecosystem: Environmental > Aquatic > Marine > Hydrothermal vents >... | reverse complement strand
CCAACCCTTTAGGAAGAGGAGGGTTGCCAGGGCTATGAGGAGGGTGGCTGAGAGGCCGATGACTAGATGCGTATAGGGAAACCTTAGGGTCTCAAGCCTCATCAGGGCCTCCAGGTGGGGTAGGGCGAGATATATGGCTGCCAGCATCAGAGTTGAGGCTGTTAGGATTAGGGTGAGGTAGACCATCTGCCCCCTGGAGATGGCGTCGACATCCTCTGGTTCAGCCCCCCTCCCTAGAAGCTCATCCCTCGTATATCGGATGAGGAGTGTAGATCTGATGGTTAGATATGAGAGCTGGAGTAGTAGGCCTGTGATGAAGGTTAGAAGCGGCATCTCAGCCCTAGGGGTGTAGGGGAGTATCAGCATAACCCAGTTGAAGTGGCTGTAGTCGAGGATAGCTGGGAAGAACATGAGGAGGTTGAGGCTGAAGAGCTTAGCATAGGCCGATTCGCTTCCCCTTCTCCAGATAAGCAGCGACAGTAGCACGGCTGCTGCGAGGGGCATCAAATCGAGATAGGCTTCAAGGGGTAGACCGAGGAGGCCTAGGATTGGGAAGATGAGATTCTTAAACTCCATGTAGAGGCCGCTCTTCACCAGGAGGAGAGCTGAGAGATAGCTGGGGGCTACGGCGAGGAGGAGCTCCACACCCCTTATGGCCTTTTCAACGCCCATACCTCACCCTCCTAGCCAGGATCTCAACGAAGCTCTCATCCCTCGGATTCCAGGATATGACCTCAACCCCCAGCGCTCTTAGAGCTATGTAAGCCGTCTCCAGCTCCCTCTCAACGATCCTGGAGGCCAGCTCCTCCTCCCTCGTCCTCACCGCCAATTTGTCGCCTCTCACGTCGAGCAGCATTATACTCGGCCTCCTACCCCTCAGGGTATAGCGGTAAAGCGCCTTTATGCCATCTAGAAGCCCCTCAAGCTCACCGGCCTCCACCATGGTGATGATTATGAAGAGGGGTCTAGACCCCTTCAGATGCCCCCGACAGCTGTGAACCACCTCCCTCAGCGACTCTAGGCTGTATCCGATCTCGACTTTAACCATCTCCTTCGTCAACCTATATCGCTGTCTCCGGCCTACATCGGGGAAGATTATCCGGCTTTGAGGCATCTTAACCCCCTCCGCCTCATCAGGCATCTCCATCGGCGGCTCTAAGGCTTTGAGGCCTGAGAGGGCCTTGAGAAGCTCCGGTGGAGGCTTAACCCTCCTCTCGAAGGGGCCCTCCCATCGATAGGCATCATGATTGTAAATGGCTAATCCAACTCTACATCCACGGCTTAGATAGAAGTCGGCTAGCCCGAGGGCGGCCTGGACGGCGTAGTCTAATGCGCTTCGAAGCGTGGTTCCAGCCGCCATGTGGGGGGCTGAGTCTAGGAATATCCATACGACCTTCCGCCCCTCCCTCTCATACTCGTTTACCTGAAGTGGACTAGGCGAGGCTGAGAGCCTCCTAGCCGTCGCCTTCCAATTTATCATCCTATAGGGATCCCCTGGGGCGTAGTCCCTCACCTCGAGAAAATCGGTCGTGGGAATTCCGAATCGATACTTAGCCTCGGCGGGCATGGGGATGGCTGAGACGGCCTCCCTATGCCTAACCCGCCTTACCAGTAGGGGTCTCGGCCTGACGGTGATGGTTCTAGGAGCCTCCACCAGCCCGATATCGGTTTTCAACATCCGTAGGAAATGCCTGGCCTCATAGTGGACTCCCTCCAGCTGGTATAGGCCTCTCCTAGCGCAGGTGGCTGTATAGCTGATGGCTGCCTCCACGTCGCCGACGCCCTTCCAAAGAGCCTTGAAGTTGGTTCCATCCTCAAGGCTGAAGGAGGCTGGGAGGACATCGCCGATGGTTACGATGCCTATGCCTCCTCTAACCCTAATCCTAATGGTCTCGGAGAACTGTTCATCGACTAATAGGCTTTGATCCTCCCCCATACGCTCCACCTCCACCTCCTGGGGCGGAGGGATGAGCAGCGAGAGGACGACGAAGAGGAGGGGGAGGAGGCCGACGAGGATTAGGATCACGTTGCCTAGAAGCATTCCGAAGACTATGAAGGCGAAGGAGGTGACCGCAGGCTCCAGCGCCTCCCGAGTTGACAAGCGGGCTTCACCTACGTAGGAAATCCCTGGGAACCTCCATCTTATCGAGAATCTCCCTTATGACATCCCCAGGCGTCACCTTACCCTCAAGGGCATACTCCATCCTCAGGATCAACCTATGCCCAAGGGCGTCGAGGGCGAAGAGCTTCACATCATCAGGCGTGACGAAGTCTCGACCCGAGATGGCGGCGTGAGCCCTTGAGAGCTTAAGGAGGGCGAGGCCTCCCCTTGGGCTGGAGCCGACCTCGACGGCGTAGTGGCTGCGGGTAGCCCTGACTATGGCGGTGATGTAGTCGATGATCTGATCGTCGACGTAGATATTCTCCTCTATGAAGCGCTGCATCTCGACGAAGGTTCTCTGATCCGTCACAGGCTCCATCAGCGATGTTGGGTCATCCTTCTTCCATAGGATTCTCCTCTTCAATATGAGGCTCTCCTCCCTCTGGGTATCGACGTAGCCGATGGAGAGCTTCACCAGGAACCTATCCAGCTGGGCCTCGGGTAGGGGGTAGGTTCCCTCCAACTCTATCGGGTTCTGGGTGGCGATTACGAAGAAGGGCTGCTCCAATCGATGGGTCTCCCCCTCTATGGTGACCTGACGCTCCTCCATCGCCTCCAACAGGGCTGACTGAGTCTTAGGCGGTGAACGATTGATCTCATCGGCCAATAGGATGTTAGTGAAGATAGGCCCCTTCTCCAGGACGAAGCGGGCCTCCCTTATACGCCAGACCCTGGTTCCAAGGATGTCCGCCGGCATCAGATCCGGAGTGAATTGTATGCGTCTCCAGCTGCATCCCGTCACCCGCGCCAGGGCCTTGGCGAGCAGCGTCTTCCCAAGTCCAGGGTAATCCTCGAAGAGGACGTGGCCGTTGGCGAGGGCGGCTGATAGAAGCTTCCTCAATATCAATCTCTTCCCAACGTAGAATCGATTCACCTCGTCCAGGATCGCCGTGGCTAGATCCCTAACCTTCTCAACATTCACCTTGCCTCTACCTCCTCTACGCTGATGGGTATATGACTTAGGGTTGTGATCCTCTCAACCACCCTCTCCAGAACTCTGCTACGCCTCTCGATGTCCCTCCTCTCCAGGGATTCTACTCGTCCCTTGACGGAGAGGAGAGGCTTGGGCCTATCTCTATGCTCTAGGAGGGGGGAGAGGATCTGCTCTACCTCCCCTTCGCCTAAGCCCTCATCGTGGAGTATGAGGCTTAGGAGTAGGATGAGCCTCTCCTTCCTACCCTGAGTTATGAACTCCTCCATGGCCGATGTCAGCTCCGACAGCCTCTCACCCCTATAGGTGGAGACCTCCTGTATATGCCTAGCCCAATCCCCAACCCTGTCGAGGGCTGAAATCTCAATGGATTTCCTGGCGCCCCTATAGACGAGGGCGGCTAGGGCTGTGATCACCATCCACTCCAGATAGGGTGAGAGGGGGGAGAGGCTCGGCAGAAGCGTCGACAGATTCTCCCTATAATAGCCGAAGTAGAGGGCTGCAACGATGGCGGAGGGGATTATGATATGATACTTCGATGAGGCCTCACCTATCGATGCCAGGGTATTACTCCTAGATCCCTTAAAGGCGGAGGGGAGGGTGAGGAGGGCTGAGGCCGTCATGGCCATGTAGAGCAGCCTAGAGAGATCCGGTGGTAGCGGGGATGGGGGATTTCTAAGGGCGATGTCGATGATCCTGGATATGGCAAGGCCCTCGATATAGATGGCGGCGCTGGCGGAGAGAGCCCTGAGGGATAGGAGGCCCCTAAGCTTCAGGAGGGTGGAGGCGACGTTGTATAGGATTAAGGTGAGGAAGGAGAGGAGGATGTAGAGGCCGAGGGAGCTATAGACCCCCGAGCCTGGGGCATATATGAGGGGGAGGCTTAGGAGAAGGGCGAAGCTCGCTGCGTAGAGGCTGCCGACGAGGAGCTCCTTGGCGCTGCCCTCGAAGACGGCTCCGATTATGCTGCCGGCGTAGAAGGTGGAGGCTGAGGCTAATAGGGAGAGGAAGAGGGGGGAGAGCTCCATGGAGGCCATCTTAGCGGGCAGATTTGGGAGCAATGAACTGAACTCCCCGAGGGTTGGCCTCCAGATCAGCATGGCCCAGAGGAGGGGGAGCACTAGAGAAGCGTAGAGCAGGGTGTTCCTGATGACGACTCTCTTAATCCCCATGCTCCATCAACTCTACTAAGACATCTAAGGCATCCTTACAGCGCTCAAACTCCCCAGCCGTCGGCTCCACCCCACCGTAGTTGGCCTTCTCAAAGGTTGAGACTAAAACCTCAAGGGGATATGCAGCTCCATCGGGTAGATGCCTCAATAGGAAGGCTTGGAGCTCCCGAGGCGTCAGGTTATCCCCTACGCCGAATCGCCTCTTAGCCCTGATATATAGGCGATTATAGAGCTTTACAACCCCCTCCCTATAGGTGTCATAGGTGAGAGGTGGCTCCTCTAGGGGGGACTCCACCTCTACATCCGGCTTCTCCTCAGCCTTAGCCTCCTCCTTACCCCTCCTCCCAATCATCAGCGCCACGGCTATTAAGCCTCCAGCCGTCGCTATTATTAGATTGTTGGGGAAGCTGAGTAGAACCGCTATGGGGGAGCTTCTCCTAGGCTCTATCTGGAGGGTGACCCTCCCCTCCGATGGTAGATAATACTCAGAGGGTGGAATCGAAAACCTGATGGTCTTCTCCCCCTCCATTTCAGGTGTGTAGGTGAAGGTGAAGTATCCCTCCCCATCGGTCTTCACGAGATAGGTTTCGCCGTCCACCTCGACGGTGAGGGTGATATTCGCTATCGGCTTACCCGTCAGGGGGTCCTTAACCCTCCCCCTGATGACGGCCTCCTCACCCATATAGGCCTTATAGGAGGACTCCACCACCACCTCGGTTCTCGACATCAACTTAAGCCTAGGATCACTCCAGGACTCCATATAGACGGCGTTGCCTACAGCTCTCGCAACCACGTGGTAATCGCCGACATCAGCCTCCGGTGGAACTCGACAGGTGATGTTGAAGAGGCCGTCGTGGACGACTCCCATGCCTACGAGGAGGCCCGTCTCATTCTTATTCGGCGTCAGGAAGATCTGAACCTCCATATCGGAGACCGGAGTCCCATTGAAGGTCTCGACGACTCCCACGGTGATGAAGCTTCCACCCCTAAGCGCCGTGGGGCTACACCACGTGATATTCGTCACCGTTGGAATGCGAGTCGACTTACCTGGAGACTCCCTAGTCTCCTCCGGAGTGGCGTCGAAGATGATCCATCCTAAACCCTCGAAGGGAGCCTCCACATAGGTGTGAGCCTGCTTAGGCGTCACCACCTGATACTCAGCGTCGGGAGAAACGAGATAGCCCATCACAACCCTAGTAGGTATGCCCAGGGTTCGAGCTAGGAGGGCGAGGGCGGAGTTGAAATGGCTGCAGGTTCCCCGCCGCTCATAGAATAAGAACCACTCTACGGGATCTAAATTACTGGGTGAAGGCGTATAGTTGGCGTCATAGATGTAGTTCTCCTTCAGATACGCCTCTAGAGCCTTCAGCCTTTCATAGGGGGTTGAGGCGCCGCCCACGGCGTTCAGCGCCAGCTCCCTAAGCTTCTCCTCAATCTCCTCTGGAATTTGTAGACAGTGGGTTACAGGTTTGACACGAGCCTTTGAGAACTCCTCCTTCGAGTATTGATAATGCCTGTGGGTTACCCAATAGACCTGGGGGAAAACCTCCTCGGTGTAGAAGACCTGGAGGGAGGGGTACTGAAACACATCGCCGTCGAAAACGAGGCTCTCAACGTTCAAAGTGACCGGTATATAGCCGGTGAGATTCACCAGGGGCTTCACGTAGAAGATATAGTCCTCATAGGGGAGGGGGAGGGAAACATTATGCTCAACGGCTCCCCCCTCATAGGGGAAGGCCCTACAGCCCTCATGGGGACGCCACACGCCTTCGTCATATATCTCCCCAACCTGACATCGGAGATACCTCGTCCCCGTCTGCATGTGGATCTCGAAGAGGGCGCCTCCACCGGAGGGAAGAGTCTCGACGGGGACACCACCCCGCCTCCTAGGCCCCTCCTCCCCGACGCTAGCCTTACTCGTCTTCCATATCCTCAATCCACCTAGATCCACCTTAGAGAGATCTCCGAGGAGGTGGATGGTGGAGGTCAGCATTATGACCGATAGGAGGAGGACTGCGAGGTAGAGCGCCGCCCTCCGGTAGGCACCCATCGAAGGTGATCTCCCCCTCCGCCTCATTTTATCCTTTTTACACCTTCATCATCAATTTAGGGGAGGGTGAGGGCCTTTAGAGGGGGAGAGCTTCATCCATATATGCTTATACATCGATGGAGAAAACTCGATCTTTAAAGGCCCCTGTATAACTTGCAGGCCCTTAAGGCTCTTGAAATCGTTTCTAGAGGCTTTTGGCCTTATATTAGAAGTGTCGGAAGCAGCGTTCATCGGTGAAGACCATGGCGATCCCATGCTCATTACAGGCCGCTATGACCTCCTTATCCCTGATGGAGCCTCCAGGCTGGATGCAGGCTGTGACGCCATACTCAGCCATCAGCTCTATCGAGTCGGTGAAGGGGAAGAAGCCATCTGAGGCGAGGACGGCTCCCCTAAGCTCATCGCCATGCCCCTGAGCCACGGCCTTCTCCAGGGCCAGCCTTACCGCTGTCACCCTATCCTGCTGACCTGTGCCGACGCCGAGGGTTGCTAGGTCTCTGGAGACGACGATGGCGTTGCTCCTGACATTCATGCAGATATACCAGGAGAAGAGGAGATCTCTCATCTCCCTCTCGCTTGGCTGCCTCTCGGTTACAACCCTCACATCCCCTGAGCCTCTAACACCGGTTAAGAGGGGGGTGGAGAGAATGATGGAGCCGTCGGCCAGAACCCTGAGGCGGGGATAATCGGCCTCGTCTCCTATGTATCTTGGAAGCAGCCTTGGGTCACCAACCCTCACAACCCTCAGATTCTTACGCCTCTGGAATATCTCCAAGGCCTCCTCCTCATAGGCTGGGGCTGCGACGACCTCCACGAAGGTTGAGACTATCTCCTCCGCCGTCTCGGCGTCTACCTCGACGTTGAAGGCGACGACGCTTCCGAAGGCTGCCTGCCTATCACAGTCTCTCGCCCTGATATAGACGTCTCTGAGGCGGTCTCCAGGCCTACCGGCGGCCACGCCTGAGGGATTTAAATGCTTCATCACGGCGCAGGCAGGCTCCTCGAAATACTTCAATATGTTGAGGGCGTTATCCACATCCTCCACGTTCGTCTCGCTGAGACCTCCCTTCCCAGTCTTCAGCAGCTCTAATCCTCCGACGATGGCGGAGGCACTCCTCGGTCTATATAGCGCGGCAGGCTGATGGGGGTTCTCCCCATATCTTAGGCTCATCGCCTTCTCGTAGACGAGCTCCCTCCCCCCGAGGATCAGCCTGATCTCGCTGGGGTAGCTCTCGGGGGTTGGAGTTCTGTAACGCTTCCTCATCGACCCCATCCCAAGGCCTCCAGATAGCTGACTATCATCTCATCATATCGAGACGTCCTCTTAAAGGCCTCTAGGGTGAGACGCCTCCTCAGATCATCTGGTATCCTACCCCACTTCTTAAGGGCCTCAGCCACCTCCCCATACTGCGCGGGATCGACGACGACGGCGATGTCATCCCTCAGCATCGAAGCCTTGGCGGCAGCCCTAATCATCGCTGGGCCTCCAATATCTATAAACTCGGCGACCTCATGGGCCTCAAGACCCCTCGAGGCAGCCTCCTCGAAGGGGTAGAGATTCACGACGACGAGGTTGAAGGACTCTATCCCATAGCGCGCCATATAGGCTCCCTCCTCAGGGTTGTCTGGATCCAGGAGTATGCCGCCGTGAATCTTGGGGTGGAGGGTCTTTAAAAGCCCCCTCGGACTCTCCGGCTGCCCGGTGTAGGCTGAGACCTCCACGACATTGTCGTAGCCAAGCTCCCTTATCCTCCTAGCCGTCCCCGAGGAAGCGACGATCTCGACGTTTAGACGCCTAAGCGCATCGATGAGGATTTCGAGATCACTCTTGTCGTAGATGCTGATGAGGGCGCGTCTAATCATGTCATTTAGCATAGGGATAGAGGAGATAAAACGTTCCCTCTTTAGGGCCTCTTCTCCGAGCCTGGTAGGAGGATGTCATGAGGCTTCAGCTCATCAGCACCCCTCTCGGTGACGAGGGCGAGCCTAGCCTTCTCCCACATCTCAGGTATTGTTCTGGCGCCGACGTAGCCCATAGCGGCCTTAAGGCCGCCGACGAACTCGGCGACGATCTCGGAGACGGGGCCACGGTAGGGAACCCATCCCTCAACGCCTTCGGTGATAGTCTTCGAGGGCTGTGAATAGCGGTCGAGGGCGTAGCGCTTCTTCCTCGCCGCCGCGCTCCCCATCCCATAATACTCCTTATAGTAGCGGCCCTCAAGGGCGATGAGGCGGCCTGGACTCTCGGTGCACCCTGCGAAGACGTTTCCCATCATGACGCAGGAGGCCCCCACGGCGAGGGCGACGGCGACATCCCCTGGATTCCTTATGCCTCCATCAGCCATCACGGGTATGTCAGCCCCATAATCCCTCACGGCGTCGGCCGCCTGGGCGACGGCGTAGAGCGTCGGAGAGCCGGCTCTGGTGACGATGCTGGTGGTGCAGATGGAGCCGCTTCCGATGCCCACTCTCAGTCCCGCGATGCCATCCAGCTTTGTTATACAGTCTTCAGCTGCCTCGTAGGTTCCGATGTTTCCTACGATGAGCTCGGCTGAGATCTCCTTTAGAAGCCTCTTCGTCGCTTCGAAGCAGTTTTTGTTGTGGAAGTGGGCGACGTCGACGACGAGTATGTCGACATATTTGTCTAGGGCCTTCGCTCTCCGGAGGTCGAAGGGTGAGATGGCGGCTGCGCAGATGAGCCTTCCCTGATCGTCTCTCACGGCGTTTGGGTATGTCCCCTTCAGGGTTATGTCCCTCATGGTTATGAGGCCTCGAACACGGCCCTCCTCATCGACGATGGGAAGCTTCTCGATTCGATGCCTATGGAGAATCCTCTTCGCCTCCTCCAGGGTTATGTCCTCGGTGGCTGTTATGACATCTTTTGTCATGACATCTCTAACCTTCAGCTGTGGATCAGCGAGGCGGACATCCCTCCAGGTGACGATGCCTACGAGGCGGTTGTCATCCTCGACGACGGGGAAGCCATGTATGCGATGATGCTCCATCATCCGGAGGAGCTCCTCCACAGTCGTCTCCGGCGTGACGGTGATGACATCCCTGATGATGAGAGACTCAGCCCTCTTCACCCTCCTCGCCATCTCCACCTCCTCCTCGACAGAGCAGTTTCGATGCAGCACCCCTAGGCCTCCCTGCCTGGCGAGGGCTATGGCCATCTCACTCTCGGTGACGGTGTCCATGGGGGAGGAGACGAAGGGGACGTTGAGCATCACATCTCTGGTGACATGTGTTCTAACATCCACCTCGGAAGGCTCAACGGTTGTCCAGCCGGGGAGGAGGAGGACGTCGTTGAAGGTGAGGGCGTGTTCAGCATCCTTAAACTTATCTCTAAACCCCATCCTAAACACCGGTTTTAATTCGATGTGCGGAGAGAGGGCTTATTAACGTTGCCCTCCCCTCCGCCCCTCCTCCCGGGATGGGGTTAAATCGGTAGGTTTAGGAGCTCCTTAGCCCTCTCGAAGTATTCCAATACGTTGAGGCCTCGCTCGGTGATGACGTATCTCCTCTTAGTCCTCCCATCCCCCTCCGTCTCAACCACCTTGAGGAGGCCTCTCTCAACCATCATCTTTAGAATCCTCTGCGTTGGCCTCCAGGAGAGATTTGCGGCATACATAATTCTAGTCGGCTTATCAACCCCATCCCTAACCACGGAGAGGACGTCTAACACGATATCAAGCATGGATCTCCTCTTGGACATTCCAACGCACCGACGGGATGTATGTATATACAACTATATTTAACTGAAATTCACCTCTAATACATTTCCCGAATAAAGATGACTACATCATGGAGTTAGAATATGAATCATAAGTATCCTCAGACCAACGGAGATTAAGATGAATCCGCCGATGATCCTAGTCCACCTCCCCAGACTCCGACCGATCCTTCCGCTTGCGAGGGCCGCGGTAAAGGTGAGGAGGGCCACCACCACCCCTATTAGGAGGGCTGAGGGGATTATCGGAACCTGTTCCAGGTAGAGGGAGATGCCTGCCGCTACGGCGTCTATACTCGTCGCGATGGATAGGGCTAGGAGATTTAAGAAGCCTAAAAGCTGCGGCTCCCTCTGCTCCTCCCCGAGGATCATCGTCAACCCTATGAGGGTTAGTAGTAGGAAGGCCACCCAGTGATCATAGGCTGAGATGAGGTCTATGATGGATAGGCCAAGCCACCAGCCCAGCATCGGCATGGCGATATGGGATAGGCCGAAGGCCATCGAGAGCCTAGAGGCTTGGAGCAGCCTATCGCCCAGCTTCAACCCCACGGCTACGGCCACCGAGATGGAGTCCATCGCTAGGCCCACGGCGAGGAGGAAGACGGCGACAGGGTCTAGCATGCTCTAGTGGATTTCTATTAGATGGGAATTAAACCTTATGGCGTCTTTTATCATCATAGACAACTAGCTCTAAAAAGATAAATACCGAGTGAAATCAATAGAGATCGGGAAAATGAAGATAATCGATGTCAACGCCTATGTTCTACCAACATTGGGCAGAATAAGTGGTGGATTAAATTATACTGCTTATGTTGACTTGGAAATAGATAAGCATATAATGAAGTATGGAGGGGTGGAACATAAAGTTAGAATACATTGTTACTCCCCAGAGAGGTTAAGTCGAGGAGAGTTGGAGAGGATCGCCAGAGCCTTCGACAACGCCTTCTCAAGATACTTCGCAGATGTGGAGAAGAATAGGAGGATATATCGATACTGGAGGTTGATGGGGATTATCGCTTACTCCATCGCCACCTTCGTGGCGATCTCCTCATATCTCTTCCTACCCCACCCCTACAACATCTACGCCGTCTGCGTCGACGTATTCTTCTTCCACATCCTAATCTTCGGCCACTGCTTCAGACCCCTATATCGATGGCTGCTAGACGGCTCCATAGAGCGGGGAGTTCACAGAGCCATCAAGAGGCTTAAGGGATGCGAGGTGGTTGAGGGGGAAGACAGGGGCAAGTTAAGACTCGTGGAGATGATGCGGGAACGCTTCTCGGAGATCGATGGAGGAGAGATCAACCTATACGGGAGGTTGAGGGATTACGCGAGAAATCTGGGATTCCAAGCCGCCGTGAGGTTCTACGACTGGCTGATCAAAGAGCTACGGGAGGAGGAGAGCTTCTACACCAAGTATAATCCAGCCAGCCTATGGAGGAGGATTAAGCTCTACTATCTAGGCTTCAAGGTTGAGGTGCCTAGGATAACGGCTCCCATGAGGAATATGGATGTGGGAGCATGAAGTGGCTAGTCTACAGGGTTCCCAGGAAGGATGAGCCAGACCTATTCTACATAGACCTACATCCCTTCTGGTTCCTAGAGGCCGAGGGGATGTACACGGAGCTGGAGGAGAGGAAGGAGAGATTGACGATCCAACTCCTAACGGCGGATGGGAAGGCTGAGAACATCGAGAAACAGGTGAAGGAAGGACTTCTCGACACCTTCTACAGGGATAAGAAGCTCATAAGCGAGGTTTTGAAGAGGCTTCTAAGCTACTACCTCAGCCTCCTCGACCCGTTATGGCTGAGACTCTTCCTCGGCCCAACCTTCCTTGCCAGCGGCCTCATCAGGGGATACCTCAGCGGAGGGGCAGCAGACTTCCTCATCGGCCTATACCTCCTCATGGGAAACAACCTCCTCGTCAAGAGGATAGTCAAGGAGATCAGAGACTACTACGAGGAGGTTGAAAGTGGGATAGAGAAGGCCCTGAAGGGCTTGGAGAGGGTTGAATGCATAGAGCATCCAGGGTTGAGGAAGCTCAAGGAGATCATGGAGAGGGCTAAGGATAAGACCGAGGCCTACATAGAGGCCCTCCACACCTGCGACAAGGTGGGGCTTCCAGAGCTTAAGGAGTTCTACTGCTACAGCGCCCCCATCACCGAGTGGAGATACCGAGAACCCCACCTGGGATTCCCCCTATACGATGAGGGGCGAAGCATCGAAAGTTTCAAGCGGCGACGTAGAGCAGCCACCAAGCCCTCAAGGATGAGAGACGAGGAGATGGAGCTCTTCGACTTCAATATAGGAGCCAAATACCTCTACCGCCTCTCCACCTATCGGGAGCTACACAGGGAGCTGGAGCTGGCAGCCGAGCGGATAGGGGCTGAGAAGATCACCGTCTATGAGACGGAGAGGGGGTATGAGATAAACGCCTATGAGATCGGCGATGGCGACGAGGCCCGAATCCTCATAAAGGCTGGATGCCACGGGAGGGAACCCGCAGGGCCACTGGCGATACTCCAGATGATGAGAAGCTTGGAGAGGGAGGGGAGATACACCGATGAGGTTCTCAGCCGAAGCCGAATCGCATTCATGCCCGTCGACGACCCAGAGGGATACAGCATGAGAGCATGGATGGGAGTCGACATGGCTGGGAGAGAGGAGCACTGGCCCCCACAGGGAGGCCCCTACAGCCTACAGGGCGAGGCGGAGCTCCTAGCACTGAGACTGCTGAATAGGGGGAGCCTACACCCAGCTCAGCTATTGGAGTATGCCGTCAGATTTAGAGACCCTAATGTGGTTTGGGGCGACAACGTCAAGTCGCCCAGGATAGCTGCACTCCAGGAGTACCTTGAGGAGTTTAGGCCAACCTTCGCCGTCGACCTCCACGAGACCATAGGGAAGATGGCTGACCTCATCTATAAGGGGGCGGGAATTCTCTCCATAGAGAACTTCTACATCCCCCCAGAGATTCGAGACCGATTGGAGAATATGATGAAACGCCCCGAGAATAGACTGGCCAGATATCTCTCCAAGAGGAGGATACTGAGGAGACTATTGGGCTTAGAGTATGTCCGAACCCTGATGGCGGAGATCCCCGAATTCGAGATAGGGGAGGCGATGATGAGGCACGTCGCTGAGAAGGGCTTTAAGGTCTATAGGGGGGAGTATCAGAAGCTCCTGGATAAGCCATCGCCGGATTGGCCTCCACAACTCATCTCCATCGATGTAGGCCGAACAATAGATGGGCCGCTACTCTTCAAGCTCGATATAAGGGTGTGTCCAGCATGGCTCCATCACAGATTTGGAACACTCAGCTATACCACCGAGACCTTCCAAAACCCAATCGATGAGAGAGTTGGGGAAGACCTCGCCTTCGTCGAGGGAGGCATATTAAAAATACTGGGGATTAAGGATGGAGACTAGAGGCGAGATCCACTACTACCTCATAGAAGACCCCCTAGATGAGGGGGAAACCATAGGCTACAGTCGACATCAACTATGGAGAGCCTTTGAGGAGTATAAGAGCGGGGGAACGGTAAGACGCATCCTATACACGCCTAGAAGAGGTGGAAGGGATATACTTAGGAGATTCGAGGAGAAACTGTGGAGGAGATATGAGAAGAGAGCTGGAAAACGCATGGATTGGGCGTGGTTCCTTAGATTCTGCGGAGCAGCAGTCAGCGTCTACGCCTTCGAACCCCTCTTCAAGTTAGCCTACATACCTCTGGCATATCATCTAAGTAGATACCTCTTCCTGACGAGGGAGCTTATAGAGACTGTCCTAGACCCCGTCGCCATCCCCTTCACCACGGCTCTCGGCTTCGTCCTAGGCCTATCACCCCTAATCCTCACCCTCATCATAACGCATCAATACATAGCTAGAGAAGCGAGAAGGGAAGGGGAGATCGCCGAGTGGCTTAGAGAACTCATGGAGCAGGAGGCTGAGATAAGGGATAGCCATGAGCTTGAGGACTTCAGGGAGAGTATCCAGGGATTGGTGGAGGAGGTGAGAAAAAGCCTCATAGACCTCCATTCACCGGCTATTGAGGCTAGGGTTAAGGCCTGTAGGAGACTGATTAGGAGACTCGCTGAGATGCAGGCGCAGGCTAGTTATTATGGCTTAGAGGCCCTCGTCGACTATTATCACAGGCTTAAGACCTCTTTCTACAGATTGAGCAGGGAGAGGCGCATACTGGGGAGGGATAAGGCCCTCAACCGCTGGCTGAGGGAGCTGAAGACTTGGAGGTGAAGGAATTGAGGGGGGTTAAGGGAATAGCCGCCGGCCTCCTTCTACTACTAGGCGTCTACGCCCTCACAGGCTTCATACTCCTCGGTAGAGGCGAGGTGGCGGTGATACTCACCTATGATCTGAGAAAGATTAGGGGGCTGAATGGTCTCATCCTCCTAATCTATGGGGATCTACCTGAGAGCGACGTGAAGACCCTACGCTTTGAGGATAAGCCTCTCCTCTCCACGCCCATGGGAAGATTATATTGGCATCTACCTAAGCCCCTCCACACGCACTATAAGTTTAGAATGGGAACCCAGGATTATGAGCTGCGAACCACCGTCATACTCCCCCTGGCGACGGATGAGGAGGGGAGACTTCTATACTGGTCTCTATTGACGAGGGACGGATTCAAAATCTTCAGCCTCTACAACTACATCAGGGACATCTTCAGCGGTAGAAACCCCTATGAGGGATTGGAGATACCCATCATCATCGTCGATGGCCGATATAGAATCGTCAACATAGACCGCTTCACCCAGGCCTATAGGGTCGAGGAGAATGAGAGTCAACGTTACCCCTGGCTATACCCGAGGCATAGGGGACACAGCTTGATAAGGGAGCTGCTGGAGAATGCCTTTCAGGTCTACATCATGAACAAGACCTATCAAACCTACAGGCATATAGCTGAGGCCCACCCAGAGCTAACCATCGAGGAGAGGGTGAGGGAGACCTACGCGATAATATCCAGCGATCTACCTGGATTGGTGGAGGGGCTATTAGAGAATCGGGGAATCACCACATTAGAGGAGCGTTACGGAATAGAGGTCTCCCGAGAGCTCCAGATAAGGATAGAGTACATCACACCCTAACTCTAAGGTTCCACCTCGATTCTATAGTCTACCTCCGCACCAGCCCTCTTCAGAGTTATCGAGGCGCTACAATACTTCCCAAGGCTAAGTTCCACCGTCCCCCCTTACCCGATCAGGGTCTACATCCCCCTTAACCCTATAGACGAATCTCCATACGCCTATAGATCCGGGGATAATCCTCCCTCCTCTCGCCCTTTATCTCCACCTCCAAGCCCTCAACGCTCTGCTTCATCCGACCTAATAGACGGGAGACGTCTATGGCCGTACATCCCGCGGCGGCTATAAGTAGGAGCTCCATCGGCGAGAAGCCATGATGCCCCTCTGGACTCCGAGAGTCTATTAGTAGCAGCCTTCCATCCTCCGACTTAGCGAGGAATATGTCTCTCCCTATCAAATCTAACCGAGTGCCTCATGGCGCGTAGCGCTTCTAACCCCTGGAATCTATTTAAAACCTTTTAAGAAGGATTGAGGTGGAAGTATTAATGTTTGGGTCTCCTAAACCCCAGATCTCTAGTGATTATGCGGAGAGGAGAGGCAGGCTGATCATAGCCATCACCGGCTCGCCAGGTGTGGGGAAGACGACCATCAGTCATCTTCTGGCTGAGAGACTTAAAGCTCACCATATCGATCTCTCCAAGCTGGCCCTCGAGGAGGGATTGGTGGAGGAGTGGGATGAGGAACGTGATACGGCCATCGTGGATATCAAGGCCGTGAAGAGGAGGGTGGAGAGACTCCAGAGGAGGTATGGGAGGCTGATCATCGAGGGCCACTACGCCCACGACGTAGCCCCTAAGGGTTCCTGGATCTTCGTCCTCAGGAGGGCGCCCTGGAGACTTAGAGATGAGCTGGAGGAGAGGGGATACGATGCGGGGAAGGTGAGGGAGAATGTGGAGGCTGAACTCCTAGACATCTGCCTATCGGAGGCTATAGAGACCCATGGATCGGGGAGGGTGCATGAGGTGGACACAACGGATAAGACTCCCCAGGAGATCGTGGAGGAGATCTATGAGGTTTTAAGGGGGGTGCGCCCTCCACGGATTGGAGTCGTCGACTGGCTTGGTAGACCTGAAGCAAAACAATTATTGGAGTGGCTGGAGGATGTATCTCATCGTTAGATGTCCAAAATGCGGAGGGCTATTATTAGCCAACACGAGATACAAGACCAGAACATGCCCCCATTGTGGAAAAAGAATGAAAATTACGGCGCTTATACCATTAGCGAGGGCATATACACCTAGAGACGCCGTCACCATCATACAGGAGCTTAAGAGAAGAGAAGGAGGTAGAGATCGAAATAAATATAAGAGACATAAGATAAATTGAAGGTTTCAGTGTCAAAACATGAATGAGGAGGAACTCGCCCAGCTGAGAAGATATCTCGAAAACGAGGATTATAGAAAACTACTATCCTTCTGCTGTGAGCCGAGGGATTGGAGAGAGTTAAGGAAGGCTGGGGTTAAGCAGGAACGCCTCTTCGACATATTGAGGGACTTGAAACTGGTGAAGGCGCTAGCCTTCGCCGACGGTAAATACTACACCACTGAGACGGCTAAGAACCTATTGGAGAGCATTTAAAGAACCCCTTTTTATAGCTCACCCCTAAATCTCATCTGGGATCGAAGATGGCGGTAGCGAGCAGGAGGTTCTTCGAGGAGCTGGGACACCTCATCAATAGGGTTATACAGGTCGAGGATGTGAAGGGAAGGGTTGTAGAGGGAAAGCTGCTGGGCTTCGACACCAACACCCTCAGCCTCTGCCTAGGAGACGTGAAGGGGGAGAGGGGGGAGAGCCTCCACAGGGTCTTCATCTACGGCCCAACCATCTCAAGGATACTCGCCTCAGAGCGCCCCTTCAACCTCGAGGCCTTAGCCGAGCGTCTGGAGAGGGTCTTCCCAAACATGGTGAGGCTCTTCCCAGAGGCTGGAGTCATCGTCGTCATGGATAAGATCAGGGTTGACGAGACTGGAGTCGTTGAGGGAACGGGGCCAGCCGCGGAGAGGGTTAGGAGAGTCTATGAGGAGTTCATAAGGGAGATGAAGTAAACCCACACACCCTTCTTTTGACATAAAGTGAATATAGAGGGGAGAACATCTCATCGGGGAAGATGTCCTTCGAGATCGTCGATAGAGACCTCCTGGGCAGGATAGGGAGGCTGAGGACGAGGAGAGGCGTAGTTGAGACGCCTCTCTTCCTCCCCGTCGTCAACCCCCTAACCCAGCCGATACCGCCGAGAAGGATGCTCGAGGAGTTCGGCTGTAAGGCGCTCATAACGAACGCCTACATCATCAAGAGACGGCTCGGCGACCAGCCAGACCTGGAGGTTCATAGACTGCTAGACTATGACGGCGTCATCGCCACCGATTCGGGAGGGTATCAGATACTCGTCTACGGCGATGTGGAGGCTGATCCCCTGGAGATCGTCGAGTTTCAGAAGCGTATAGGGTCTGATATAGCTGTGATACTCGACATACCCACCGGCTGGGAGACCTCTAGAGAGCGGGCTGAATGGACGGTGAGGGAGACCTTGAGGAGGGCGGAGGATGCGCTTCCCCTCATCGCTGAGAGTGATGCCCTATGGGTTGGCCCCGTCCAGGGGGGGAACCACCTAGACCTCGTGGAGTTCTCAGCCAAGAGCATGAGTCAACTCCCCTACGACATCTACGCCCTCGGCAGCCCGACGAAGGTGATGGAGCAATACCTCTTCTCAACCCTAGTGGACATGGTGATGACGGCGAAACTGAACCTACCGGTGAACAGACCCCTCCATCTCTTCGGAGCTGGACATCCGATGATCTTCGCCCTCGCCGTAGCCATGGGCTGCGACATCTTCGACTCAGCCGCCTACGCCCTCTACGCGAGGGAGAACCGATACCTGACGCCGAGGGGGACGATGAAGCTAGATAATTTAGAGTATCTACCCTGCTCCTGTCCAATATGTCGTCGATATGATGCCGACGAATTGAGGGAGATGCTGAAGTTTGAGCGAGAACGACTGCTGGCGGAGCATAACCTCTACGTCTGTATGGCTGAGGTTGAAACCGTGAAACAGGCCATCTCGGAGGGAGGCCTATGGGAGCTCCTCGAGGCGAGGAGTAGGGGTCATCCAGCCCTGACCTCAGCCTTTAGGAGGCTGACCGAATACCGTGAAGCCCTAGAGCGGTGGAGTCCAACGCATAAGTTGAGGGGACTCTTCTACTTCGATCACTACGACCTCTCCAGACCCGAGATCATGAGGCATAGGAGGAGGCTGACCATGAATTATAACCCACCGAGGAGGGCTTCAATACTACTCTTAGCCCCAGCTCCAAGGGAGAAACCCTACATACGATCCAGCGACTATAGGAGGCTTAGAGAACATCTGATGGGCTTTGAGAAGCTCCACCTATGCTTCTACGCCCCACCCTTCGGCGTCGTCCCCCCAGAACTGTCGGAGACCTACCCCCTCTCCCAGATCGAGGTCGCAGAGCCTCTAGACCCAGAGACGATGAGACGGACGGCTGAGGAGACGGCGAGATACATAGAGGAGAAACCCTATGAGAGCGTCATCCTCTACAGGGGGTCTACAGACCTCGACATCCTCATCGAGAGATGCTGCAGGGAGATCTGCGACAGCCTTGAAAAGAGAATTTGGGTTTTAGAGGTCTCTAACCCTTATAGCGAAGCATCGCTGAGGAGATTGAGGGAATTTCTCGAGGATAGATTTAAAGATCATAAATCATAGTGCATATTGATGTCTGATAATAAGGGATCGAGCTACATCTCCATGAGGCTTATAACAAAAGAGGAATACCATGAATTCATAAAGAATCATGGTTCAATCTCGATCGAAGATTCTATGATCAAGATCGGATCGAGCCATGAGATCGATGAATATCAGCCGAGGGATTTCGCCCTTGAAACCACGACGGTGTGGTCCTTCCCCACCAGGGGTAGATGGGCTACTCATAGGGGGGATTATCGGGGGAATTGGCCTCCACAATTGGTTAGGAATCTCCTCATCAGATACAGTAGGCCAGGTGAATGGGTGCTGGATCAGATGTGTGGGGGTGGAACCACCCTTATAGAGTGTAAACTCCTCGGCAGAAACGCCATAGGGGTGGACATAAACTATGAGGCGCTCATGCTCACTCTAGACCGATTAAACTTCACCTACGCTCCCGAGGGGTTGGAGGAGCCTGAGATCAGGGTATACCATGGAGACGCGAGAAATCTAGACCTCATAGAGGATGAGTCCATAGACCTCATAGCCACCCATCCACCCTACATAGACATCATCCCCTACTCCAAGGGTGGAAGCCGTGGAGACCTCTCCAAGACTTCGAACATGGGGGAGTATCTGGAGGCGATGAGGAGGATAGCGGCTGAGAGCTATAGGGTGTTGAAGCCTGGACGCTTCTGCGCCATCCTCGTCGGAGACACTAGGAGACATAGACATTACGTCCCCATAGCCTTCAGGGTTATGCAGCAATTCCTCGACGTAGGCTTCATCCTCAGGGAGGATGTCATCAAATGTCAGTGGCGTATGAAGCGGAGTAGAGAAAAGTGGATAGGATTGGTTAAGGCTGCGGAGGAATGCTGGGTTGAAAAACCCCAGGGCCGAAAACACTGGACGGACTTCCTATTGATAAGCCATGAACACCTCTTCATCTTCCGTAAACCTCTTGAGGATGAGGATACATCGAAGTATGTCCTCAGTATGAAGTGGTGGTGAGCAAAAGGCTCATAACATTAGGTGAAGCTTAGAGGAAGAGATGAGAGGGGCCATCCATAAGGTCGCCGTCCTCATCCTCATCGCAGTTCTCATCGCCTCCACCCTGCTCATCCTCTACACGAAAAATATCATCAGGCCCCCAACGGGGGAGGTAGAGGAGAAACCCGCGGAGAAGCCCATCGTCGAGGAGAAGCCTAAAGGGATTAGAGGAGATAGATTCGGCTTCGTCTGCTTCGACGAGGAGGCCCTCGAAGACCTAAATCTTGGATGGGTTCGCCCCCATCCAGGCCCCTTCATCTGGGGCCACATCGAGCCTGAAGAGGGGAGATACGACTTCTCAGAGGCCGATGAGGTGGTGAGGAGGGCTCAGGAGATGGGCCTCAACATCCTCGCCACCATCTGGCCCTATGCCAACTGGGATCAGGAGAGATGGAGAGACATAGAGAGATTCGTCATGGAGGATTTCCCAGAGCTCCCGAGAAGCCGCTATAAGCCCTATGACATGGAAGCATACAAGAGATTCGTCAGGACTCTCGTCGAGCGCTATGATGGAGACGGCGTAGATGACATGCCAGGGTTAGAGAGACCCATCAAGTATTGGGAAGTTCTAAACGAGCCCTCGACGGGCGTCAAGGCGAGGATGCGTGATAAGGCGAAGGCCTTCTTCATGGGCGACGCCGAGGACTACTTCGAAATTCTTAAGGCCACCTATGAGGCCGTTAAGGAGGCCGATCCGGAGGCTAAGGTTCTAAATGGGGGGATGATCCCCCTCCCACCCCCTGATGACCCCTTCTACAAGTTCTGGGGGAGGGTCTTCGAACTCGGCGGAGCGGAGTATATCGACATCCTCAACTTCCACGCCCTCTCAAAGATGCTCGCCGAGTCCATACCCCTCCTCAGGGAGAGCTTCGGGGAATACATAGAGGGTAAACCCATCTGGGTCACAGAGTTCTCAGCCGAGGAGGCGGAGCTCTACGTGGAGGCTGCTAAGGTCTTCGCCGAGGGGGTTGAAAGGATCTTCCTCACAGCCTACAAGGCTGAGCCCTCTATGCCTGAAGACCTGATCGTGGGGAGCCTCATAGACTTCGATGGAAACCTCAAACCCTCCTACTACGCCGTGAAGACGATGGTGATGCTCCTTGGAAACTTCGAGGAAGCCGAGAGGCTCAACCCCAAAACCTATAGGTTCAGGGCTGGATACCTCACCATTTATCTTCTCTGGGGCGGAGCCCCCAAGACCCTGAGCGGCGAGGTCTTGAAGGTCACCATGCTGGGAGAGGCCGAGATGGTGAGGGTGGAGGAGCTCCGTCCAGAGGAGGAGCCATACTACCTCGTCGTGGGAAGCCGTGAGGAGCTGGAGGAGCTCCAGTCGAGGCTGGGGGAGATCGCCCCAGCTGGAGGGGTCGCCGTGAGGACTGTGGGAGAGGGGATTGAGGGGGCCTGGGCCATCCACTTCGGCTGCTGGGGGCATAAACACGATGAGTATGCTTATGTCGTCGGATACGGCTGGATGAAGCCCCATCCAGGCCCCTTCAACCGCCTCTTCATCGAACCAAGGCGAGGTGAATATGACTTCTCCACCGTCGACGAGGGGGTGCGGAGGGCTTTGGAGAAGGGGGCCGAGGTGGTGGCCACCATCTGGCCCTACGCCGAGTGGGATGAGGAGGCCTATAAGGGGGTGGAGGGATATGGAATGGCTACAGGCGACGGCCCCTTCGCTGAGGTTCTCCCCTCAACGAGGTTCAAGCCCCACGACATGGAGGCCTACAAGGCGTTTGTCAGAGCCCTCGTTGAGCGATATGACGGAGACGGCATCGATGATATGCCTGGATTGGAGAGGCCCATCAAGTATTGGGAGGTCCTAAATGAGCCTGAGTCTCAGTCGGTTGAGAAGGATGGGAGGATTAAATGCTTCTTCCAGGGAGGCGGCTCAGACTACTATGAGCTTCTCAAGGCCACCTATGAGGCTGTAAAGGAGGCCGACCCAGAGGCGGTGGTCATCATCGGAGGCCTCGCAACCCTCCAGGGAAGGGGGGCTGAGGAGTTTCTGAGGGAGGTCTTGGAGCTTGGGGGAGGGGAATACTTCGACATCGCAGCAGTCCACAGCTACGGCGACGAGATGGATGACTTCA
>Ga0190363_1000566_pt1 | contig 22018 bp, 24 predicted proteins | sample 48721867_MG_FD_161272 | JGI IMG/M metagenome (GOLD analysis project Ga0190363, IMG submission 161272) | Hydrothermal vent microbial mat bacterial communities from Southern Trench, Guaymas Basin, Mexico - 4872-18-6-7_MG | ecosystem: Environmental > Aquatic > Marine > Hydrothermal vents >... | reverse complement strand
TGAATACCATATCAAATTTTCCTTCAAGCTTTGGTATTACTTCTAAGGCATCTCCTATAATGACTTTTACCATTGGTCTGATTTCAGCTTGTTTGATATTTTCTTTTGCTATTTTTGCTTCTTCTTTGTCGATTTCAATTGTTATTATTTCTGCATTTTCATCGAGCTCTTTTCCCATTATGATTGTTGAGTATCCTATTAGTGTTCCAATTTCTAGTATGCGTTTAGGCTTAAATTTACGTACTAATTCTGCTAATATCCTACCCTTCTTTGGACCTATTATTGGGAGATATTTACTTCTAGCCATTTCTTCAATGCGTTTAAGAATAATTTCAGCCTTATCATTTACCATCATAATATCTCCTTAATTAATTTCGTTACCTTATTTTAGTGTAGCTAAATTTTTTACTACTAAGTATGCTATCATTAATAAGGGTATTAACGGAATTTGAATATAACTCCAAAATTTAAAGACTTCAATGAAGCTATAAATGTCCACTAGGAATCCTGATATGATGCTAGATGTGAAGGCTCCTATTGCTCCAATAGAGTTTATTATTCCAGCTGTAATTGATGAATGTTTTTCTCCAACTATCTTTATGGGAATAACTGCTGTTATTTGTGATTCTATTGAATATAGGAGTGCACTTAGAATTATTAATGCTATTATTCCAATTTCCCTATTTGACTGATAGATGAATGGAAATGAATAGGTTAGAATCATTGTAGTTAGAGACATGGTTAATACGAATAGTGTTTTCTTCTCGATTTTTATTTTATCTGATATTATTCCAGTTGTTATCATTCCTAAACTGCCTGTAATAGGAAATGTTAATGCTATGAAGGTTGAACTTAGAGTTGATTTCTCAATTGAGAATATATATGCTGGTAGATATACTGTTAAGCCGTATCTTATGGAATCTATTATGAAAAATGATGTTGCCAATAAAAATATTAGTTTTACGTGCATTCCTATAGTTTCTCTCTTAATGTTCTTTTTAAGTTCATTTCTCGTTGAAGTATGTTTTCCATTTAATTCTTTCATTCTTTCAATCAAATATATTGATGCTGGAATTGCTATAGCTAGAAATAGTAGACCATTAAGTGTAAATCCATTTCTCCAATTCATACTAGATACGACTATGCCAGTAAATAGCCATGAAATAGCATGTCCAATAGCCCAACTCGTATTAAATAAACCGAATAATACACCTAATTTCTTCCCCCTTGAAATTATTGCTACAACTTTAACAAGTGTCGGCCAACCTAGTGATTGGAAATATCCATTTAACATCCATATTAGCAATAGTGAAGTGAAGTTTTTATTTAGACTAAAAAGTATCGTCATAATTCCTGAACCAATAACTCCTATTAACACCATCTTTTGAGGTTTAAACTTCATACTTAGATAACCATTCAATATTTGTCCAGTGGCATAAATTATGAAGAAACCTGATGCAATGGCTCCTAGTTGTGAGTGTGGAATTCCTAGCTCTAAATTGATTAAGGGAAGCGCAATGGAAAAATTAACTCTACATAAATAGAATGATGCATAAATAATCCAAGTGGCAATCAGAATACCTATAACATTCAAATCTTGCTCACTCACTATTTGTCTTGATCTTTCCTATTACTCTATTTATCTTCAATTTAATCCAATGTTTTGATGCATCACTTATTAAAATGCTTTCTCTCTTTTTTACTTCTAGTTCTTCTGGTGTTAATGGAATGACTTCTATATAGGGTGATATTTTTTCTTTCCAAATTATGTAATTGATGAAGTCTAGTCTTTCTGTGAATTTCATTTGCTTGAAATCTGGAGATATTACTATTAAGTCTATGTCGCTTGTTTTAATCCATGTTCCTTTAGCATAGCTTCCAAATAGATAGACTTCTTGGATTCTAATTTTCTCTGATAACTTTTTAATTAGCTTTTCAATAGCATTGACAACTTTTTCTGGAATATTCCTTAACATATTCTAGAACCTCCTCTGCAATTTTTAATGCTCTTTCAGCCTCAATTTTATCTACTGCTTCACTTGGTAGACCATTAGCTGCATCGGGATATCTTGTTATAGTATAGTACTTATTTAAGACGTATAATTGATTTTCAAGTTCACTTGGTAAGTTAAAATCTGCCTCCTTAAGTATTCTATAGAGCTCAGTTACTGTATGGATGTATGGTGGATTTTCTCTCTTAACTATGAAGAAGAGTGCCTTTAAAATTTTTTCAACAGCTTGTTGAGAATAGAAGGCGGCTCTAAACCATCTTCCTCTCCTTATTGCTTCTTTCGCATCATAAATGTCTTCTTCAGCAGCTTTTATCCATAATGTAAATCTTCTATTCATCTCAATCCTCTATAGCATTTATTGCATTCCAATAATAAATTGTCTTCCTTCTTATAATCTTTTAACATGCTTCTTCCATTAGGTTGCTTTGAATGGACTAGTGAATTTTATATAAGATTGTCTTATTTTTATTATGATGAAATATGACTCGGAGTAGTGGTAGGCTTCTAGAAAGAAATGCAATCTCGCTACTATTAACGGTGATTCTAGTTAGTATTCTGCCTTATACTCCTGGACTTGTGTACTGTGAGTCTTCTAGTATTCCCTACTATGCTGATGTTATAAAGTATCCAACACCAGGCCTACCTGAACCAGTTTTAGATGGCGGTGTCTTTAATGTTACAGTTAAAATTGATTCTAATATTGTTTGGCTTGATGCTGTGGTTTATAGTGAAGTAACTCGGGTTACTGCAACATTATTGAATGCAGAGTATGATGATGTAAAGGGTCTCTGGAATTTACAGTATAAATTGCCTAGTGGCTTAGGTGAGGGTGCATACAATTTAAATATAACATATAAGTCTTCGACTAATGGTTCAGCTGAGGTTTTAACTCAACCAAGAAGCTTATGGATCTTGCCTAGTTGGCCTGAAACTCTAGAAATTTTAGTTTGTGGTGATGTGAAGGTTAATGGTATTCCCTATTGGAGGGAACTTGTAAGAGAAGCAAACCTGATTGACCCTGACCTAATAATCTTCCTCGGCGATCTAGTAAATATCCCAACAATACGGTCAGAATGGATTAAGTTTCTTGAGCCATTCAATTTAATTTTAGATCCAATTTACATGATCCCAGGTAATCATGAATATTCAAGTATTGGCAATGCTGAGTTTTATGAGCGAATAATTGGGCCAGTTAATTACTCAGTGGTTATAGGTGATTTTCTATTGATAGGGTTGGATACTGATCTAGATGGCTGGATTAGGATGGATAGACTTAAATGGATTGAAAAAATTTTAATGAAGTATAGGGATAAGACTAAGATAATATTCTTCCATCACCCGTTATTTGATCCAAAAATTAAATCTCTAGAATCTGGCTACTTTAATATATCTTCATGGACTGATTTCGACTATTTCATAGAGAATGGCTTAATATATTCTGAGGAAGGAAGCTGGATCAGCCATCTAAATGAAGCTAGAGAGCTCTTTAGACTTATAATTGAATATGATGTAAGGCTTATTTTAAGTGAGCATATTCACACCGACCTAAACGTGATAATTGAAAATACCAATACTGGAAAGAAACACTATTTCATCTCACCAGCAGCATTAGCATATGATATTCCAGATTATGATTTAAGAGGCTTCAAGCTTATCAAGATTAGTGCCAATGGAACTGTTGATGAGACTTCATTATATTATCCTGGAACTGGAATCTTCACCTACCCTAATTCAATTCCAATCGACATTGGATGTACAGTGAATTATCAACCAAAGCAACCATATGAAATAGGCTTCCTAGAGTATTATTATACTCCTCGAAATAATGGAACCAGTCATGCTGTTAGCTTCATAGTAAAGAATAAGCTAAACATGACATTTAGTAATCCAAGAATCGTATTTAGACTTCCTGCAGACATCCCGATAGAAAACTATGAATGGCATCCCTACACTCCTGAATATGAATATATAGAGAAAGATGGTATCTACTATGTATTCTTAAAGAATATTCAAATTCCTGCAAATGATATAATCTACTTTACAGTGGAGGCTGAAGATGATACTGACAAGCCAACTGTAAACATCATTGATGCTCCAGAGAAAGTTAATCCTGGCTCATGGATTAAAGTTAAAATTGAAGCTTTTGATGAGGGTTGGGGTATAAAGGATGTAGGCATAATGTATTCTGTCACTGAAGGAAAATGGGTAGTTCCATTATCTCCATTTATAGACTTTATAAAGTTAAGTAATGGTCGAGTAGTCTATGAGGCATGGATACAAGCACCTAAAACAGATACTATCCTCAAGATTACTGCATTTGCTGTAGATTGTTCTGAGAAAACAAGTGACTATGCAACTGTAGAGATTATTGTTGGTACTCCTCCAAAGCCTAAACATACATTAACTATAGAGTCATCACCAATATCTAATATTGAACTAACCATTAACGGTTCAAGCTATACCACGCCATTCTCAGAACAATTAGAGGAAGGACACTACTCTATATCTGTGCCAAAGAAAATTACTGTTGAAGGCGAAACCTATAATTTTGATAAATGGAGTGATGGTAATACTAATCCCACTAGAACAATCTACCTTAATGAGGATATGTCATTAACTATAAATTATGAGAAGGAAGTTCCCCCTCCACCGCCACCATCATTCACTCAATGGCTACCAATGATTACCGCAGTTATCATAGTTGTAATCATAGTTATACTGTATCTAGCCAGACTTAGAAAATCCAGTACCTAAACTCCTTTTCTTTATTTTATGATAATAATGTAGGTAGAATTTAATGTTAATTTATGATTTAACTTTATGGAAAACTCTTCTTTCAATGTATAAGTCTATTTTTTCAGGTGACTTTACTATGAATTCAACTGGTGTTTTCGTAGCGCCAGAGAGAATGTAAAACTTAAATGTCTCTAATTTTTCATCTTCAGGTATTAATGGAATAGTTACCTCTCCAAATGAATCTTTTCTTTCTAAATATAATAGTCCTCCTCTATTAACGATGTTTATTCTTATTATTCCTTTATATGTTTCATAGCTTCCTGAAAGCATATTTAATTTCTTCTCAATTTTGAATGTTGGAATTTCTTTTTCTGGATCTCTACCCATGAGTGCAGCTAATATTCCCTGAACAACTGTGAAGTGTGGAAAGTCACCTACATTAGATGCTATGGCAACTCCAATTTTTAATTCAGGTATAAAGGCTAGATTTGCACTTGACATTCCAGTAGACCCACTATGAGCCACCAGTTTGTATCCGAGGAAGTTTTCAACAACTCCCCAACCATAACCATATCCCTGTCTTCCAAATGGTCCAGGTGGTCTTTCCACGTGAATTTTCTGCATTTCCTCTATTAACTCTGAATTTACAAGCTCCACTTCTTCAAATTTTCCTTTATTGATGTTTGCTATCAGATAGTTTGAAAGTTCAATTACTGAACTTAATAGTCCTCCTGGAGCATATATTAATTTGTGAAATGGATGCTTTACTGGTATCAGCTTTCCCCCTTTATCTCTCCAATAGGGTGTCATTTTATCTGGCTCTTTTTCAAATTCCTCCCTTGTGAAGGTGGATCTATGCATTTCTAAGGGCTTCAATATTTTTTCTCTAATGTAATCTTCAAATTCCATTTTAGTAACTTTCTCAATTATATGTCCAAGCATGGTGTAGCCTGCATTAAAATAGAAAAATCTTTTTCCAGGCTCGTCTACTATCTCATTCTGTGCACCATTAATTAATCGATAAAAATCATTGTAGCTACTTAGTGGAATCCATTTTTCATCTCTTCCCAGCATTTTGGGAATCAATAATTCAGCTGTACCAAGTGATGGTATTCCAGTAGAATGGGTTAATAAATGATGTATTGTAATAGGCTTATCCTTTAATCCTATTTTTAATGGGATATATTTACTTGCTGGATCGTCTAAACTTATTTTTCCATCTTGAACTAGTTGCATGATTGCAAGAGCAGTAAATGATTTAGTACATGAACCTATGCCATATAACGTGTGAGGTGTAGCGGGAAGATTTTCTTCAAGATTTCTTGCTCCAAAACCCTTGGCATATAAGAGTTTTCCGTCCTTTACTATTGCAATACTTAGCCCAGGTGTACGAGTCTTAGTCATTAAATCTGTAATGATATTCTCAATTCTGCTCATCATCTTTTCAAAATCCTTCGACATAAATAATCAACCTCTATCTGTATATGTTTCTTTGATTTATAATACTTCGTATGTCAATTTATATTAAAGGTACATTCAACTAAGCTATTTCTAGTGACTTTTAATGTGATTATGGTGATAGTTAGATGATGCTAAAAGAAGAATGGTACATCTTTCCAAGCCATATCTAGCCAGTCAAACTCTGTTACTACTTCTCTCTTAGAAATGACTTCCTGCAGACCTTTAAGTAGTGCGTGATGTCTTTTTTCATCATCTAAGATGTACTTCAATATATATGCAATTCTCTTTTTCTCTAATTTCTCAAGTAAATTGGTAATCGTCTTAATCATTTCACTTTCTATTTCAATATGCTTTTTAATTGTACCTTCAAGCTTTTCATACTCTTCTTCAGTAAGAGGCGCGCTTTCTCCGCGAATCAACTCTACTAATGCTTCAAATATCTCTGCATGCTTTCTTGAATCATGGGCAATACTGCGCATTAAAACCTTAATCATCCTATTACCCAAATCAAATGTAGCTTCTTCAAGCATTCTAGCATTCTCTTTTTCAACTTTTAATCTAGATTTTAAATATGAAGATAAATTCTCATATATATTTTAAAATTAATTTATCCTCTACTATATGTATTTTGTTAATTGGAAAATCTTACATTATTACCCTATTAATGAGAAATTTTTGTCCTCCACAATATCTCAAGCTTTGTTAACAAATCTTTACTTAAATTTAAGTCGCTTAACGTTACCTTATACAGGGTATTTTCACGTTTAATATGAACAACTAAGTCTTTAAATGGTTTAAAAATTGTCTTTTTAATTTCAATTAACACTACTTGTCCGATAATATTCTTAGTTCTATGTCCCAGAATTGTTTCATGTTTAATTGTTATTCCATTTGAATATGCAATATATGTTAACCCATATTTCCTAAACAATAAAATAAATGTAATTAATATAACTGGTAATGTAATCCAGAGATTGATGGGTGATGGAAGAATTGTAATTGCAATGGCTAAGAAACATAATGAGTAAATTGAATTAATTAAGATAGTTCTGTTATATTCTGGCTTTAAAATTATGATGTCGCTTCCAGTAAGTGTAGGATGCATTTCAATAAGCTTATCCTTAAACTCTTCACATATTTTAAAAGCCAGCATGCCTAGTCTTGAAAGTCGGTATAGTGAGGCGTCTTTATCAAGTAGTAGTTCCATTTCCTTTAAGTGGTAATTTAACGTGCTTCCATCCTTAATTTCTAGTTCATTCATCAAGTCTTTAAATGATATGGTTTCATATGTTGCAATTAATTTGAGTATTTTTCTTCTAATTGGATGTGACAATGCACGGAAAATATAGGATAACTGGTCTTTATCATTGTTTTTCACTTCTCTTTCTCCTCTCAGTATAGTAGTCTACAACTATTATACCTAATCCAATTAATGAAATTAAACTTATTCTTGGAATAGCTTTTATTAAATTGATTTTGAATTCTTTAGATGTTATCATTTCAATATTGCTTTCATATTTTTTCTCCTTAAATGCTATTAGTATTATGCTATATGATGTATAATTAGAAATTATAATTTCACCATCAGTTGATATGTTTTTATCAAAGCGTATGCTGTTTAAAATATTGTTTAATTGTTTTTCATCTAGATATTTTGAAAAGTATTCCCTTGGAATTGACAATATTCTTTCTATTTCTATACTTGAGAGGTTTAATACTGGCAGTATCTTACTATTTAAGCTGCCTCTATATAGATGGCATTCAATTTTTAATGGCGGTTCCATTTTAATTTTAAATATTTTTTCACAGTCTATTATTGCATCTGAAAATAGTATTATTCCTTCTGGAATAACTGTTTCATATTTAGTTTTTTCTGTATAATTGAGTAATTCAATGAGCTGTTTTCGACCAACCATTATATATGCTTTAGTCTTGGTTGTATTTATTGTCTGTGAGCTGAAGGATTTTCCTCCTGTTGTGAAGGGTGATATACTAAATATTACACATGAGATTAAGATTATTATCATTGAAGTTAAAATTGCATATCCAATTCTCTTCAATTATTTCACCTCAAAATATTTTTCAAATAAGAATATTGAAACGATCATTAGAATTAATGTGAGTATAATTTGGACTAATAGCATTTGAAAAGCATTGTTCAATAGTATTTCATAGTGATAGGGTAGGCTATTTATGTTGGCATATATGGCGCTTGCTAAATGACTGCTTGGAATTAGGCTAAAGATGAGGAATTCAATTAAGCTGGTTATTTTTGGATCTAATGGCAAGAAATAATTTATTGAAGGTGCCATTGACGTCAATGCTATGAATATCAACCCTGTTATAATATATATTAATCCCACGCCTTTTCTTAATAGTAGGAAGCATGAGAGTATTATCACCAGGGCATAAATTTGTGTTAAAAATAATGTCATCATTAATGTGTGGATGCTCATGCATGGTATTAGATTTAATGCATAGCTTGGAGATATTATGATGGAAACTAGAGTTGCTGGAATAATCATTGTTGCTAGAATTGTTGGAAATATAGTTGAAGTCCAGAGACAAACTACATATTCGCTTCTTCTTATCGGTTGAATTAAATTGAAGTTAATGTTTTCTCCAAATTCTATCAATAGAAGTGTTGAGCAGATGACTAATGACAATAACGTGGTTACATAATATGTAATGTTCATGCCAGCCATGCATCTTTCAAGTATTATGTTACTTTTTAATGGCTCAGTATAGCTGGAAATCACTACTGTTGATGTGTTTAGCATGAATAAGTATACTGTTGGGATGATCATTGCATACCATTTATTTTTGAAGTTAGTTTCTATTTGGAGGCTTATTAGGTTGATTATGGCTTTTAATCTATTCAATTTCAACATCCTCCATTATCTTTAAGTAGAGTTCTTCAATTGATGGTGGCTTTATTTTTAGAATATTCAAGTCTAAATCTTTAATGAAGTCTTGGAATTCAGAAAGTTTACTGCTTTCAATTTGAGCTTCAATTAACTTATTCTTATAATCAAATAAAACTCTGCCAATATATTCGAGTTTTCTGATTTCATTTACTTTTACTTCTAAGTCTTTTCCAGTTAAGGTTAACGATATTGGAAGCCCATATTTTATTGCTAAGTCTTCAAGCTTACCCTTTGCTATTATTGAGCCTGAGTATATTACTATTAACTTGTTACATGTAGCTTCTATTTCTGATAATATGTGTGATGAAATAATTATTGTATGCTTTCTCCTTGATAGTTCCTTTAGATAACTTAATAATAATTTTCGGCCCACTGGATCTAGGTTTGCTGTTGGCTCGTCTAGTAGGAGTAATTCTGGTTCTCCAATTAACGTTGTTGCTAATAATACTCTTTGAAGATAACCTCTAGACAACTTACCTATGCTTACGTTAAGATAATCTTTGAAATCTAATGTTTGTGAGAGTTTAATAATCTCTCTTCTAGGGTAGCTTATTCCTCTAATCTTAGCAACTTTTTCTAGTAGAAAGCTAACTTCAACTCCAAGTGGTATAATGGGTTTTTCGGGTAGGAATCCTAGTTTTGATTTTACTTCTAAACTGTTCTCCCATGGGTCTAAGCCTAAGACTTTTACTTCTCCGAAATCGGCTTTAATTAACCCAGCTAAAATTTTCAGTGTAGTTGTCTTTCCAGAGGCGTTGGGGCCAATATATCCTACTATTTCTCCGCTATAAACTTTGAAGCTTACACCTTTTAATGCTTGAATTTTACCATAGCTTTTAGCTAGTTTTTCAACTTCAATTACTGCTTCTATGCTTATCACCTAGATTAAAATAGTACTTTTATGCTTATTTGCTTCCTTTCTGTAAAGATTTCCTAAATACTATTAGAGGTTTCTTCATTTTAACAAGTCTTAGCAAAGTATGAAAGCCTCTCTTATTCGCTGGAGATTAATTTTAAATATTTTCTGAAATAGACGTTGTGGAGGGTTTTATTTGCTTGCAATTAAGGATGGGAAAATTTTAACCATAACTAAGGGCGTTATAAAGCGTGGTACAATTCTAATTGAGAATGGTAAAATTGTGGCTGTTGGAACTGATATTAAAATTCCTGAAGCTGCAGAAGTCATTGATGCCAAGGGAAAAATTGTTATGCCGGGGCTAATTGACGCACACTGTCACATCGGCATTTTTGAAGAAACTGTAGGTTGGTTTGGAAGTGATGGTAATGAAGCAACTGACCCAATTACTCCTCATTTAAGAGCTATTGATGCAATTAAAGCTAATGCTGATGAAAAAGGGCTTGAAGCAGCATTAAAGACTGGAGTTACAACAGTTCAAATATTGCCTGGTAGTGCAAACGTGATTGGAGGAATGGGTGTAGTTATAAAAACCGCGCCAAAAGTTGTAGTTGATGAAATGGTTTTAAAGGAGCCATCTGGAATGAAGATTGCCTTTGGTGAAAATCCAAGGAGAGTTTATGGATTAGAACTTAAGAAGACTCCAAGTACACGTATGGGTGTAGCTGGTCTTTTAAGGGAATGGCTTCAGAAAACTAAAAATTATATGAGGAAGAAGGAGTTGGGAAAAGAGGATCCATCAAAAATGCCTGAAATTGATTTAAAGCTAGAAGCACTTGAAAGAGTTTTGCGTGGTGAAATTCCATTTCGAGCGCATGCACATAGAGCTGATGACATTGCAACTGCAATTAGAATTGCAGAGGAATTTAATGTTAAATTATCATGGGAGCATGCCACAGAAGGTCATAGAATTGCAAGTTGGATTGCTAAGAAGGGTGTACCTGCAGTTTGGGGTCCAAGTCTTCTAAGTAGAGGAAAATGGGAAATGAGAGAACTCAACTTCAATACTCCAAGGATTCTCTATGAAGCTGGAGTTAAACTTGCAATTCAAACAGATGCTGTTGGGCAGACAATCGCGTTCCTACCAATCTGTGCTGCCCTAGCCGCTAAGCATGGATTACCCTATGAAGAAGCATTAAAAGCAATAACCATAAATGCAGCCGAAATTTTAGGTGTAGCCGATAGAGTTGGCAGTATAGAGAAAGGTAAAGATGCTGACATCCGAATAATAGATGGAGATCCGTTGGATTTGAAGACAAGGGTGGAAATGGTTATCATTGATGGAAAAGTGGTTTACACTAGAAAATAGCATTAAAATCTTCTTTTTATTTTTATTAAACTGCACGTGATCTTTAAGTGACTTATGGTTTGTGTTTTGATGCGTTATGGTCATTAAAGTTGTGAAAATGATTCAAATTTCCCATGGCATTTTATCCTTTATCTTAAGTAGTTTTTTCACATTGTTTATTGATATGAATCCAGCTGAGAATAATGTGTTGCTGAATTCTTTTTCACTTATGTTTGTATGCTTCCTTAATTCTTCTATCATCTTGTATCCTGCGAAGTAGCAGACATTATACCCTCTATTTTCTAGATGCCATTCCACAAGTCCCTTTGAAGTTCGCTCGTCAAATCCCATTACATCCATATACAATTTTACTGCATCTCTTGGAGTTAGCTCTTTAGTATGGAATAATCCTATATCTATGTATATTCTTAATGTTGTTTGAACCCTTCTCCATGCTACTAATAGAGGAAATGCTTCATCATCATATATATATTGGAGTAGTTCCTCCCCTCTATGTGCAAGTCCCTCTGATAATGGTATAGCTATTCCACTACCTATTTTGAATGATTTCGGTATATTGGCTAATCCCACCTTAATTGAATGTATATTATGCCCATAGTAGGCTTCATGTATTGCCATCATCATAAGCCATCCCCTTGAAAATGCTTTATAATTGTATTGGTTTAATGCAACATAGCTTTCCAATCCTCCCTCAAGAGGGTCTGGTCCCCCTGCATGTCCCATTGGGTATATATCTTTTTCAAATTCTTTTAAGCCAACAACTTTACATGTAACTTCATCTGGAAAGTCTATATACTTCCTAGCATGTTTCTTAGCGATTTCCAAAAATTCTTTCATATCTTTGAACATTTCTTCAGGGGTGTTATAGGGAATATGTATTCTTTCCCTTAAGCATTGTAATGGCTCTTTATTTGGACATAATTTTTCAGCTAATTCTTTAAATTTTAATTTAGCCTTTTCAAACTCTTCCTTATACCATTCCAGAACCCATTTTATAGGTATACCATAACGCTTCGCCAACAATTTTTCGTATGGAATGTCTTCAATTAATTCTCTACTAGTTCCAATTATCCCTTCAATTTTTGGTTTGTATTCTTCAATTATGCTTAATATTTTTTTAAGTTCTCTCAGAATTTCGCTTCTCCATCTCTTCTCTTCCTCTACTTTAATTTCCATTTTCTCAACAATCTTGGAGTATTTTTCTAAGTCTATCTTTAACCCCTCTAGACATCTTAATGCTCTTTCAACTCTATTATCATCAACATTTAAGCACATTTCATATACTGTTTGTAGTAACTTGGCAACTTTTTCTGATATCTTCTTTATCTCTTCACTCTTCTCCTTTAAACCCTTCTTTTTATCCTCAATTACTTTTGATATTCTGAATCCAACTCCACGAAGGTATTTGCTTGGATGTCTCATATTTTCTTTTATTCCAACTTCCCAGCAATCCATTAACTCTATTATGTGACTTATCCACACACTTTTTTCCACATCTTCTTCGCTTATGTTTTTTTGAAGTCTGCATGCTTCCTCTCTTATGCTTCTTATATTGTTTAGCAATGAGTTGATTTCTTCTCTTGAAGGTACCAGTATTCTTCTCATTTTTTCCATATATATTTTTAAAATCTTCTCATCTAATTCACTTAATATCTCTTTTAAATCATTGTTTTTCATACAGTCATATTTATATATATTAATTGATATAAGATTTATGATGGAGGTATTCTCCCTTGTTAATTCAGGGGAGAATTGCACAGTTTGTTACATTTCTAATACTTTGCTTCCTAATGCTTCTATCGTTGTGGGCATCGAAGAGAAAGCCGATATTTAAATTGCGAAAGATTGCTCCTCTTGATGCCATTGAAGAAGTTGTAGGTCGATGCGCTGAGATGGGTAAGCCTTTGCTGATGGTTCCAGGAATTGGTGGCATTGATGCTCAAACACTTGCTGGTTTGACAGTTACTAATTACGCTACCCGGCTATGTGCCAAGTATGATGTTGAACCAATAATGCTTATAGCTACTCAGTCTGTGTATCCATTAGCTTTGGAGAATGTTAAATTAGCTTTCCAAACTGAAGGAAAGGCAGATAGATTTAGACCTGAAATGGTTCGATTCGTGTATAGCCAGTTCCCCATGGCTACTACGGCTATGGGAATTATAAATAGGGAACGTGTTGCTGGAACGGTTATGGTGGGTAGTTTTTATGCTGAGACTTTGATGATATTAGAGAATGCATATAGGGCTGGAGCTGTACAAGTTGGCGGCACAGCCAATTATCATAATATTCCATTCTTCGTCGCTGTCTGTGATTATGCTTTAATTGGTGAAGAGATATTTGCCGCGAGTGCATATTTGTCTAAAGATCCTGAGCAGATAGGCACTATTGTTGGTGAAGATTTTGGCAGAATATTTTTGGCTGTAATGGCATTGATAGGTGCCATTCTAGCAAGTCTTGGAGCAACTTATGGTGAATGGTTTATTAGTTTGCTTAGTGCATGAGGAGGGATAATGGGTTGTCTTGGGCTCGTAGACGTGAATTACCCTTACTCCTAACAGCTATACTTGGCATTATGGCTTTTGCAGATTATTTCTTTGCTATCCCAATTTTGCATAGCGCAGTTTCCGATTTACAGATTTGGACTATGATCATGGCAGCATTTGCAATGTTTATGGGAGTTGTAAACTTAACTATTGTGCATGGTAGAGTTGTGATGAGGGAAAAGGATTCTACAAGGAGAATATTAAGTGCATGGACATTATTCCTAATGTACCTTATGGCTATTCTAGGTTTGCTTCCACCTATAACTGTTCACCCAAGCTTTCAATGGCTATACTCTACAACGGTTGCAGCATTGGATCCAACAGTATACTCTATTCTTGCATTTTTCATCACTTCAGCGTCATATAGGGCATTTAGAGCTAGAAATTTTGAAGCAACCGTATTCCTAATTTCTGGAATAATTATCATGCTTTATAATGCACCTATAGGTGGCTGGTTGCATCCGGGCCTTGTGACGTTAGGTTCATGGGCCATGAATGTCCCAATAGTTGCCGGTCAGAGAGCTATAATGATTGGTGCAGCTATAGGTTCTTTAGCACTTGCTATTAGAACATTCACTGGGAGAGAGAGTGCTTGGCTTAGAGCTGGAGATGGAGGGTGAAGTCATGGTGAAAGAATTGGATCCAAGGTTGATGTATCTGCTGCTATTCATAGTTGTAGGTGCTCCACTTATTAGACCATTGGGTTTACCACTACCAATAACTGAACCTGTATTAGCTCTCTACAATAAAATAGAATCGTTACCTCCTGGTAGTATTGTTTTATTTGAGTATGGTGTCGGTGCAGCCAGCTGGCCTGAGCATGGACCTTCCAATATTGCCGTTTTAAAGCATCTATTAAGTAAAGATGTTAAGTTAATTCTAATATCACTTTACACTGCTGAAGGACCAACTTTATTTGCTACTAGAATTAAGCCTGCAATAGAAAGCTACTTGGAGAAAAAAACCTATGGTGTTGATTACGTTGATTTCGGCTATATAACCGGATATGAAACTGCAATGGCAGCTATAGCTGAGAATGTTCATAAGGCACTATCAGTGGATGTTTACGGTACACCTGTAGAAAAAATCCCATTGATGAAGAATGTTAAGAGTGCTGAAGATATAGATTTAGTTGTTGCAACCGCTTATTGTGAACCTTATATTAGGCAATTTTATACACCTTATGGTGTACCAGTAGCCATTATGACTTGGGGGATGAATGCTCCAGGATACATGCCATACATAGATGCTGGGCAATTATGCGGTATGTTGGCAGGCATTAGAGGTGCAGCTGAGTATGAAACCCTAATTGGAAGTCCTGGTGAAGGTATATCTTCTGCAGATGCTCTTTCACTTTCACATCTTCTAGTCATTGCACTAGTCATCATAGGAAATATTCAGTACATCTTAACTAAGGAAAGGAGTGGTAGGTAATGGAATTCCCCGAGCTAGTTTCAAGTTTAATTGCAGCGGCTTTAACATTAATGATTTACAGTTTACTATATAGGGAGAACATATTATACAGGATTGCTGAACATACATTCGTCGGAATAGCCGCTGGTTATGGCGTTGCTTACGCTATAAAGAACATTATGGATCAAGGTATTAGCAGAATCTCAGCTGGAAACTACTGGTTCATCATACCCATAATATTTGGAATAATGTTGTTCTTTAGATTCACTACCAGATATGCTTGGGTTTCCAGATATGCTATGGCTGTAATGGTTGGAGTGGGTACTGGTGTTTCTGTTAGAGCTTTAATTGAAGCCCAGATAGTTAGACAGATTAAAGCTAGCACAATATCATTATATGGTGGCCCCTTCACGTTAATTGACAATGCAATAATAGTTATTGGATTCATATGTTCATTCTTATACTTCTTCTTCACTGATATAAGTGCTATTCGGAAACCTATGAGTTATATTGCCAAAGTTGGCAGGTACGTGTTAATGTTTACATTCGGTGGAGCCTTTGGTGGAACTGTCCTAAGTAGGATGACTTTATTCACTGGTAGAATGCGATTTCTATTGTCCTATCCAGCATACTACATGATTCCAGTATTTATAGTCATACTTGGCGCCATGATATACTATGATATGAAGAAGAAAGAGTAACCTTAAATCCTCATTTTTTATTTTCTTAAGGAAGTTACATTATGATGAATTTATTTTTTATTTCGGCGATAAGTAACATCAATTTAAGGGCTCTATCGAATAAGAAGTATTTCGTTAATGATTAACATTAATGTTCAGCATTGGATTGAATATATTTTAATACATTTAGCGATATGATTGAATTTCTAGAGTGAATTTCTAAACGTATTATTAGGTTAAAGAGTTCAAGTTTTTCGGATTTAATGATAGATAATACTTTGATTATCTAGACTCGATGGGCTTAATCACCCAAAATATACTGCACATAGGTTTAGAATGCATGTTTTTCAATTTATAGTAATATAGCTAAATAATCCTATGCTGCAACTGCTATGGATTGTAAAGCTTAGTTGTAAGAAACTATTTTTCTCCTGCAACCTTTATTTTTGGTATTAGTACTGTTGGTGCAATTGTGTTGTAAACTAGTTTTTGCTTTTTTGTTGAGTCTATGATGTTTAGTATTTGTTTTATGTTTCCTGTTATGGTTGCATGCTTTACTGGTTTGGTTAGGGTTCCGTTTTCTATTTTGAATGCTGTTGATGCTGTTGCTGTAAAATTACCTGATGCTGGATCTGCTCCATGGGCTCCTATTACCGTGTCAATATAGATTCCTTTATCTATTTGACTTGCTAGTTCTTCTAGTGTTTTGTTTCCCTGCTTTATCAGTATACTGCTTATTTGTGGTGTCGGTATTGCTTGATATGGTTTTGTTAGTCTCGGCCATGTTGATATAGGTGTTCTAAATCCATTTCCAGTTGATTCCATTTCTTCAATTTGAGCATAGTAATGGTCGTATAGAAGTGTTTTTACTTCTCCATTTTCAATTATTTTCATCTGTCTTGTTGGTGTTCCCTCATGGTCTATTGGTGTTGAGTTTGGTATCTCTGGATTTAATGGATCTTCAATTATTGTTAACTGTTTTGAGCCTACAGTGTCGCCAGTCTTTATGATTCTTGGATAGAATTTTGCTGTTAATGTATGGTATAGAGTGTAGCTTAGTAATGTCACTAAAGTTCTAGGTGATATTATTGCCGGATACTCTCCTGATTCTATAGGTGTTTTTGGGACACATTTCTCAGTATATTTTATTGTTTCTAGGATTTTGTCAATTGCATCTTCTATTTTAACTAGGTTTCTATTGTAGATGTAATCGTAGTATGTGGCTGTTTGATTATCTTTTACTGCGATGGTTGAGAAGGAAATTGTGTTATGTGTTTCTTTTACTTCATGATTTAATCCTAAACTGTTGATTATTCTCCATTTAATTGATCTAATTCTATTGCTGCAGGAGAGAATTTTTCCAGCGCCCTTGTAATCAATGACTTTATTGAATATTTTTCTAGTAGTTTCGAATACTTCGTCTTCTGTTATTAGATCTACTTCTTCATAGTAGAGTTTTGGTTTGTGAACTATTTTCCTCGGTTCCGGTAGGGTTTTTAATTTTCTTCCAGCTGTTAATGCTATGTTAATTGCTTTTTTAACAGCTTTCTTAATGTCAACTTGATTTATACTGGATGTATAGCTGAATCCTTCCCTTCCATTTACTATTACTCTTACTCCTATTCCCCTTGAAATTGTTGATGATGCTCTAATTCTACCGTCTATTGACATTGAGGTTGAGATGTTTTTATCTTTATAAATGAATACTTCGCATTGCTCTGCATTGTTTTCCTCTGCAAATTTTAATATTTCTTTAAATTTCATGTCTTCATCCTCCAATTATCACTTTCTTAATCTTCATTGTTGGTACTAGTGCTGTTACTGCCATTCTCTGTCCTCCCTTACCACATAGAGTTATGTAGTAGTTTGCTTCTCTACATATTGCTTCAATGTTTTTGAGTGCTTCAAGTATATTCATTGATACTCCTACACTTCTTAATGGCTTAGCTAATTCGCCGTTTCTAATTAGGAATGCTTCACTTGCTTGAAATTGGAATGGACCTTTACCTGTTGTTTGTCCTCCTCTAGCTCCTGCAATATAAACTCCATTTCTCGTTTCGCTTATCAATTCTTCTTCACTCCAGTCTCCAGGTTTTACAACTACATTTCCCATTCTAACTATTGGTTCATATTGGAAGCTTTCTGCTCTTGCATGACCTGTTGGTTTCTCTCCTAACCTAATTGCTGTTTCTCTTGAGTGGATGTATCCTCTTAGAACTCCATTTTCAATGAGTATTGTCTTTTTGGGTTTTACTCCTTCATCATCAAAGAATATTGAGCCCCAAGCATTAGGGATAGTTGGATCTTCATATACAGTTAAGTTTTCAACTGCAACAATTTTACCTTTAAGTCCTTCGAAGGCTGATGTACCTCTAATAACTGAGTCAGCTTCAAAGGAGTGGCCCATTTCATGGAAGAAGTCTCCTGCAGCTCTACTCTCTAAAATTGCTACTACTGGCCCAGTTGGCGGGCTTTCTGCTTTAGACTGACTAATGACTCTCCTAGCCATCCTTGTGGAAACCTCGAGTATTGATTTTTCTAATTTTTCAATTCCAGCCATCATTCCAAATCTCTCTGAATCATAAAATACTCCACTTGGTGTTAAGCCATAAACTTTGAATGAAAAGTAGAATCTAGCTCCATTTTGAACTGCATCTGCACCATCACTACTTAGAAGATGAGTTTTAAACCATAGGTCAAAGTAGCTTATCTCAATACTCTTAAGCTTATCCCCTGCAATTTCACTGGCATTCTCAACACCCTTCACTAAGATTGAAATCTTATCACTTAAATCGACATTTCTAGGATCAACCTTATAGTCGAATTGAAATTTTCCCTTCGTCAATTCAGCTTCAGCTAACTTAACTCCACATCCTCCACCCTGAATTTTAGCAAGCTTTACAGCTCGCTTCACAGTCTTCTCAATTTCCTCTTCAACTAAGTTGTGAGTGTATGAGAAGCCCCAACATCCATTAACGATAACTCTAACTCCAATGCCCTCATCAACGCCCTCAACAACTCCAGTTAACTTTCTTCCCCGTAAATTCATGGCTGCTCTCTCAAATCGCTGATATCTAACCTCAGCATGCTCTACACCAATACGTTCAGCAATTCTTAAAGCTAATTCTCCAAGCTCCATTTTTATCCCTCAAATTTCATTATAAATTTCTCAAGTAAAATAAGTTAATGTCAAGGAGTTTAAAGCTTGACTAATTTAAATGATCGATATGTAGACAAATTTATATATACAAAAATTGCATATACGATTGATGTATTATGAGCGCTGTGATTTCAGTTCGAATACCAAAAGAATTAAAAGAATCCATGAAAAACTTCCCTTATATCAATTGGAGTGAAGTTGTAAGAGAAGCAATTGAAAAGAGGATTAGAGAGGAGAAAATTAAGTGGGCATTAAAAGTTATGAATGAAATTTCTTTAAAAGCCAAACCTAAAGAGGCCTCCGAAGAAATTATAAGGAGATTCAGAGATGAACGACGTAAAAGTAGTAATGGACACTAGTGCAATTGCAAAATGGTTTCTAATTGAAGAAGAATCTGGGGAATGTAGAGAAATAAGAGACCTACACATCAAGAATGAACTAAAAATCTATACATGTGATTTCGCATTAGTAGAATTAGCAAACGTATTAAAGTTTACTCCAGGTCTATCCAGTGAAAACATTGTCAATGCAATTAAGTCAATAAAAGCAATTGAAATTAACTTGACAAGTTTAAATGAAATAATTGAAGATGCAATTAGATATGCATTTAAATTAAACTTAACAATTTATGATGCCCTATACGTGGCATTGTCAGAAAAACTCAATGCACCATTAATAACATACGATAAAGAATTACAAATGAGATTTAAGCAGAGAGCAGTGAAGGCATCAACATTCTTGATAAACTATAGGAGAGGAAGGTAACTTGGCATTATAACAGTGAAATTCAATTAGTTCTGCCAAAAACTTTAATCTTACAATTAAGTATGCTACTTGGTGATTAAACGTTGAGATTAAGGTTAGTGAGATGGCTCTTTTCAAAATTTCTAGGCGGTTTTCTAATTTGCGTTTTACTATATTGGATTTTTCCATTACTAGGTTTAGATTGGAGATCAATGAGTTTCTGGGAATTCTATTCATGGATAACATCCACATTATTCCTCGCTGGAATAATCTCCTATCTTCTAGTTACTCCCCCAAATCTCCCTTCTATCAAAAATTGGTTAGCTGGATTGATTAGCAGAAAGGAGTAATTCTGCAGTTTGTTGCTTGTACTTCTGTCTTAGACAGGCTTATTATTCTTATATATTAGGTAATATTTATATCCTTGATATAATATCTATATTTGATACCTATGCCTACTCTTCTAGTTAAGAATATTCCAGAGGAGCTTATGAGAGAACTTAGAAAAATGAAGGTGGAGTTAAACTGTAAGACTTGGGTTGAATTGTTAGAAAAACTAGTTAGATTTAGAAGGGTCATATTAATTGAAAGGGATGAACAAGAGAAAATGCGAAAAGCAGTCAATGAATTTTTAGAGTTGAGAGAAATTGTATCCAAGACTTGGACTGAAGGAACCGTGTTGGAAGAGATTAGGAGAGCTAGGAGTCATGAAGCTGAAAATTTTAACTCTTGATGCAAACATCTTTATAGCTGCACTGAAAGCTGATGAAGAGTATAGTAAATGTGCTGATATCTTAAAGAAGATACCAGATAACTTCGTTTTAGCTGAGCCAAGCATAATATACCAAGAAGTTTGTGGTACTCTTGCCAGGAAGGTTGACTTAGAAGTAGCTGAAAAGGCTAAGAAGTTTTTAGATACAATATTACATCCTGAACTCATATTTGAATGCGACTGCAACTTCTGTAAATCAGCATTCCCTTTATGCGGCAAATACAACATATATTCAATAGACGCCCTATATCTTAAAGTAGCATTAGATATGCATTCAATACTAGTGTCATTAGACTATGAAAACTTCATAGAAAGAGTTAAGCGTAGAAATCCACCAATAGAAGTATACCACATCTCCAAGTTTCCCTACTAAGAAGAATCATTTCAATTAAATTATCAAATGAACTTGAATGCCTAATTTTCTAGCTATTTCACCTTGATTTTCATCACTTTTAATTAAAACACTTACATTCTCCCAATTATATTCATGAAGAACATACTTCACGAGAGTTGATGTATCAATAATTACCATGATCCTCCCTCACATATTTAACAGCTGTTCCCTTAGGCATCACTTTAATACTCTCTATCATACATTCAAGTTCCTCAATCACCCTTAACTGTTCAAGTTCTCTTACTCTTCTTTCAATAAATCTTCTAATTTCTTCACTCCAATTCACTAAACCACGAAGTCTATCCATTTCCTTCTTCAACTTTTTTGGTATACGAAAAGATACTGTCACACTCATATTTATCACTACAAGATTACAAGAATGTAATACAAAATTTATCTTTTCTGCAATACAGATCTAATTAATAACCTTTAGACATCAGATAGCATTAGCGTACCAAAGAGTATGATTAAAATGGTAATTATAAGTAGTGTCAGACTACATAGGGAAGATTACCTATTAATTCGAATGCTAGTGGAGGCAATAGAAACCTTCAAAATAAAAAAGAAGCATCCTAAATCAGAATACTAAACCCTCAATGGAATCACCTTTACCCTAAATTCTGGTAGAATATTAAGCATTCTTGATCCAAATTGAGCTGGAAAACAACATTAATTAAGATATTAACTACACAGCTAAAGAAGACTTCAGGTAAAGCTAAATCTTTGGTTATGGCTGGGTGATTAAGTTGATAAGATAAGGTTTCTTATTAACTATGCCTCCTTCACAAAACGTTACCATTTTATATTTTGGAATATTTATCGGATCTCTATTGGATTTGCGTTATTGAGAGATATGCTATTATATTTATATTCTTAAGTTTATTAATTTCATGAGTATTGGTGGTTGATTGAATTGTCCTTTGAGGAAGCTGAAATTCTTAAAGAGCG
>Ga0190363_1000565_pt1 | contig 22025 bp, 20 predicted proteins | sample 48721867_MG_FD_161272 | JGI IMG/M metagenome (GOLD analysis project Ga0190363, IMG submission 161272) | Hydrothermal vent microbial mat bacterial communities from Southern Trench, Guaymas Basin, Mexico - 4872-18-6-7_MG | ecosystem: Environmental > Aquatic > Marine > Hydrothermal vents >... | reverse complement strand
ATCATTATTTGCTTCCCCGCATGAATCGCTTTGTAAACATCTTTTCAGATAATATTCGTTTCATCTCTTTTGTTCTTCCAGACCCTGTGGGCATGTGGTGGGCGAGAATTGAGATTACAGCTGGAAACCCAATCGAAGTGAAGATCATTGCAAGAGGCCCTGTTCCTCAAGAAACGATAAACAAGTTGAAAGAAGATCTTTTTATTGCCGTTCAGCTCTTTGAGGAGCAGGTTAGGAAACGCAGCTTCTACTTTGCGTGGGTGGAAGGGGAACCTGTTGTTCCGGAGAGCGGCCCCCAAAAAAGCAAAAAGGTCATTTATCGGCTATTCTCTGAGAGCATGCTGCTTTTTTTCATCATTTTCATCGCGATCAGCATCTTTTTCTTCATGATTTTTGGAATGTACACTCCGATTCTGCTAGTCGCATTACAATTCATCATTCTTCTTTTCTCCGATAAAATCATTATGAGAATGGGGAGCTGGCAGGTCACATCTGAAAAGCCAACTGTTCACATATTTCACTATCATCTTCAAGCTGACGAATACAGAGATTTCACCCGTAGATTCAACAGGGATACGCTCATGAAGATAAAAGCGGAGATTTACAAAAGAACCATAGCTTTGGGAAGAGCGGTTGATTGTGAGACGGCTAGCGAAGTCTTTTCTCAATACGGTTTTAGATGCAGGCCGGAAAGCATGTCAACAAAAACTGTGAATGTATATAAAATTGTGCAGAAAGCCGCGGAGAAGTTCGGCTTACCAGTTCCAAAGATAGTCATTGCAAACACGATTGTTCCAAATGCAGCGGCCTCAGGTCCCTATCCAAGCCGCGGGATAATACTTATCACAAGCGGACTGCTCGTGCAATTGGAAGAAGACGAGATATTAAACGTGATTGGTCATGAATTCAGCCACTTAAAGGGAAGAGATCCCCTAATGCTCTTTGCACTGAGTGCAGCGGAATATCTGCTAAGAGTCTACGTATTCTGGCCTTTCCTACTCATCTTCGGCTACTTCTATCTGTTCTTAGCCTTAACTGCTGTTTACTTCATAGCGAAATTTTTTGAGGCGAAGGCCGATCTTGAGGCGGCTGCTAAGCTTGGACATCCAGAGGTCCTAGCTGAAGCATTAAGGAAGATAGGGTTCCGCAGGCTTCAATTCGAAAGGATACCTGCTTATAGGCTTCAGGAGTGGTTAGGCTGGGATCCGCATCCACCGCTATATTTCCGTATTGCCCGTCTGGAGAGAATTAAAGATCCAACAAACATTAAGCATCCCTTTATTCAGTCCATAAAGGATAACATATCCGGATTCTTGGAGGCCCTCAGCTAAGTGGATCATATCGACCTAGACGTCCTAAAAGATATAGCTAAGAGAATCCAGCGAACCGTACATCCATTTCTAGGCTCACGTGAAGGTGGGAGAAGAGTCGGCATCGGCTTCGGCGGAGACTTCACAAGATTCATCGATCAACTCGCTGAAAAGACATTAATCGAATATCTCAAAGAGAAAGAGCTCTCTTGCATACTTGTAGGAGAGGAATGCGGAGTCCAGAGAATAGGTAGAAACCCTAAAGAATACCTTATTGTCGACGCTGTTGACGGTACAACCAATGCTATTAGAGGAATAGGTTTTGCTTCAGCCTCTCTAGCCGCCGCTCCCAAAAATAGATTGAAGGATGTAAAAGTAGCGGCGGTGATCAACCTTTTTAGCGGTGAGCTTTATGTAGCCGAGAAAGGAAAAGGCGCAGAACGCGACGGGAAAGAGATTACGCCCTCAATGACAGCGGCTCTGGAGAAATCGATTGTGAGTCTCGACGTCTCCTCAACTCCTGAAAGGTTAAACTTAGCTGCTCCCATAATGAGAGCGGCGAAAAGAGTTAGGTCTCTGGGTGCGGCGTCATTGGAGATTTGTCTCGTCGCGTCAGGCGTGCTGGACGCCTATGTGGACTTACGTAGTAAGATTCGAACGCTTGATTTTGCAGCTGCAATGCTTATTCTGAGAGAGTCTGGAGGATTCTTTGGTATTTTAGACATAAATGGAAATAAGGAGATACCCTTAACGGAGCTAAGACGTTTCTCAATAGTCGCAGCGGCAAACAAGAATCTTTACGATAAAATAGTTTCTCTTCTTCCAAGATTCTAAAATGAATTTTTCGCCTCATAGATTTATGAGATTGATTGAGGAATATTCTGATGAAGATTCATGACCAAAAAGGATGGAAAGATAAATCTACTTAGTCCCTACGCGGCTCTCATCCTTAATGCCGATTCAAAGAAGATCCTTGTTATCTCGGATCTTCACATAGGTTGGGAGATCTCTCTAATCGAAGAGGGAATTTACGTTCCTTCACAAACCTCAAAGCTTATCGAAAAACTAAAGCGATTAATCGCTTTAGAAAAACCTGATAGTCTCTTGATTCTAGGAGACGTTAAGCATACAGTTGCAAAGATCGAAACTGAAGAATGGCGTGACGTCCCGAGATTCTTCGAGGAGATCTGTGAAGTTGTTCCTCAAGTTCAAATTGTGCCAGGAAACCATGATGGAGATATAGAAGCCCTGCTTCCAGAAGAAGTCACGATTTTGCCGCCTCGAGGCATAATCATAGGGGAGGTAGGACTATTTCATGGCCACGCCTGGCCCATTCTAGAAATGCTTAATTGTAAAACTTTAGTCATCGGACATGTTCATCCCGTTATCACATTCAAAGATCCCATAGGCTTTCGGATAACCCGTCAAGTCTGGGTTAAGGCCCCCTGCAACACTCGAATTCTCGCGAAATCTATGCTTAAAGCACATAATTTAAAGGTAAAGAGAGAAGAGAAGATTGAAGATCTCTTAAAGAAGCTCAATATCTCCTTGAATGCTAGAAATCTGATCATAATGCCCTCTTTTAACGATTTTCTTGGAGGACAGTCAATAAATTCTTATAGTTTGATGAGACAACAGAAGTTTAAAGATTTCATCGGTCCCATATTACGTTCCGGAAGCATAGATTTCGAAAAAGCAGAGATTTACCTTCTAGACGGCACATTCCTTGGATATCTCAGCCGACTTAGAGAGATCGCTGAAAGATACTAACCGATTGGATTAATAGAGTACTAATTAATTTTATGAATTCGACTTAATCATTATACGGATGCAAAATTGATGAAGAAAGACGAAGCGGAAATCGAATCATTAAATGCAGCATGTAAGGAGGCGAGGTTGAAAGGTAAGCTAACAAAAAAACATATAGACTCTCTGAAAAAAGCGTTCGGTTCAAGATTCCTAAATGCATGGAAAGCTGTGAATGACAAGAGAGTTAAAAAGTATATCTTCAAGCCTAGTGGGAGAGTTGTTTGGATAGTTGTTGGAAGAAAAAAAGACTATTTAATTATGCCAGCTGCAGGTTACTGCTCATGCGACGATTTCTACTATCATGTAATGGATGAGAAGGCGCATCTATGTTATCATCTAATCGCACAAAGATTAGCTGAGAGCCTAAGACTATATGACACAATCGAGGAAGAAGACGCTTTCTATGATATACTCATGAGAGAATGGAAGAGGGTTACATCTTAAATATTTGAGATTACAAAGATAATTGCTGGTTTGATGAGACTTGACAACAGAAGAATACTTTGGGATGATCATTAACATATTAATGGGGCTTACACTTATCGTATTCGCAGCGATCTTTCTTTACATGGTTTACTGTGAAAAAGAAGAAAAGCCTCTGGCCTCAACAAGAAGCCTTATGATTGGTCTTTTTCAAAAAGTTATGATCTGTCTGCAGAGACTTTATGTTCTAGTCTAGCATCTTTAGAAATGCTGCTTCCTGAGAAAAATAAACATAATTATGCCAAGCACTGTTAAGATAAGGGCAAGAAGAATCGCTAACAACGAATACTTTCCAGAGCCCAGAATTATTGGAATAGGACCGACAAAGACGACGAGACCAAACGATTGAGAGATTCCTCCCATTAAACCAGCAATCATTAAGATTAACATACCTATGAAAATCAGTATAAAACCCGCTAAGAAAACTTTCATGAAGAGCGGGAACGATATTAATTGTGCTTCAGATTCATACTCTACAGGCTTCCGCTTTCTCTCACGATCGCACTCGATACAAATCCATCTGTCAGGTTCGAAACATTGATGGCAGACATTCCGTCCACACTCGCCACAAACATAGGCTGCTGGGTTATTTCCACAGATTTCGCAAATCTTCTTCAATTGGAATCCCCCCGCTTAGATAATTAATCTTGGAAGCAGCATGATGATCACGGCGAAGATCATAAGCGCTATGGCGAGGCCTATTAGAATCTTAATTGTCTCTTTATCTGTACCGAAAATTATGGGTATTGGGCCGATCATAAGGATACCTCCTCCCTTTGTTTTCCCTTTTAAAGAGATGTTCTTAATTAGCAGGAGGAGCACAGCGGCGAAGGTAACGATGAATCCTAAAATTATGAAGGTGAGCCCCAACGCGGCTAATGCTCCTTGACCTACCAACGTGATTAACCCATGCTTATTGATTAACACCGTTTTAAATAAGCTTTTATTACTTCGTATCATAGAAAGGGTTTGAATAAAATATGCATGTTGAGGAAATCATTAACAGAATTCTTTCATTCCGGAAAGATCTTACATGCGAAAAGATTCGTCAGATGATCGACGATAAGATTAAAGAAGCAAAGGGATTTTTAACACCTGAAAGTGCAGCTCGAGTTGTCGCAGCCGAGCTAGGTTTAGAGATCGCCAAAGTATCATTGAGAAAGGGTGCGGCAATCCGTAATCTTGTCTCCGGATTAGGCGATGTGACGATTGTTGGACGAGTATTACACTTGAATCCTACGCGTAAATTTATCAGATCGAACGGCGAAGAAGGGAAGATGAGAAGCTTATACATCGCTGACAAAACTGGCATTCTAAGAGTGGTGATTTGGGGAGAGAAGGCGGATATACTCAATCCCTCCGAGATCATAGGCAGAATTGTCAAATTCTCACATGGATATGTACGTAAGGGGTATAATGGAAAATTAGAGTTTAATGTCGGTTCAGAGGGAAACATTAAGATCGCGCCTTATGGAATATCTGAAGAAGAATTTCCACCGATCAACGCGTTCTTTAAAACGATCAACCAGATTACGAAATCAAAAGCTAGGGTGAATACCTTTGGACGTATCGTGAATATTTCTCCAACAACTACTTTTACAAGAGAAGACGGCGTCTCTGGAAAAGTGAGAAGAGTCGAGATAAAGGATCACACAGGAAGAATAACGGTCGTCTTATGGAACAACAAGGTGGAGGAGCTGGCTGAATTAGAGATTGGAAAAATTCTTGAACTTTTTGGAGCCAAGGTACGCGAAGATCTTAATGGGCGTCTGGAACTTCACGTCGATGGTTCTGTAGATTCAGCTATCCTCTCAGATTATCCATCAGATTTTGGAAGGTTTGCAAAAGAAAAGGAATAAGCCCTATCAAAAGACGCTTGATATCCCAATCTACTTTCTCATTAGCGATATTTCTATTGTCGACACGCCAATTAAAGAATAGCCATGATGAGGACAAGAAGAAGGATGATGGAGGGAAATAGGATAATCGAGATTCTCTTTATCTTTTTTGAAGCTTCATCAACGATTAAGCAGAGATTATCTATTTGACGCTCCCCTATGACCTTCACTCCTGAAATAATCTCCTCGCACCATGAAGCCTCTGCAAATTCAAGATTATCTAAGGCTTTTCTAACACATTCCTTTATATAACGTATCAGCTTTTCATGACTGATGACCTCTCCAACCGGATGATATCCTAGATCGCTTATTACAACAGCATTTACCGCATGAGTATCAGTAGTCATAACCTCCCCGTTGTCTATACCAAGCCTCTTGATCTCGGAAAGAATCTTTTCTCTAAGTCCTGAGACCATGTTATTCCCATCGATCGTGATGTATGCAGTCTTCTCTCCATCGACATCCACGATCATGACGGTTATTCCCCCCGGGCCCATCCCTTCTCGAATATTAAATTCTGATGGAACGATCTTTGCGGCTCCCACTTTAAACCTCGATGAGTAAGTTTCTGATATTTTATCCAGAGCTGAAGAAACAGCATCAAGGATAGGTTTCTTGATTCTCTCCGGATCGAAATATCCACTTATGCTATTGTGAGCATCAACAGTTAAGGCAGAGGATAATCCCCGTTTTTTGGCTTCTTGCGCTATCAGTTCTCTAAGCTCGAGAGGGAGATCCTCCATGGTGTTCGGTGCGAGAGTCAATATGATAAGTGCGCATTTGCCGAATATTTGGCAGTTAGCTGTGGCACTATTCTTTACGAGACTCAAAAAGGGAGATGCATAACTTTCAAAATCCGTAAACTCAGCTTTGAGGATGCGATCCAGAATCTTCATATTCTCAGAATGCGAAGCCAGGTCTAATTCGTGGCCTGAGATCCCGTGGGGAACTGAAACCACACATCCAAACTTCTTCTCTAAAGCTTCTTGAATAATACTTGGAATCTGGCTACTCCCAACATTCTTGAATGGGCCGGGATGGAGGCCTGGAACAACAATAAGAGCCTTCATTTCCTTTTTAGATCTGAACGCGATCATTGATACCTTTATGTCATGTTCTTCGCTTAAATACTCAAATATCTCTTCTAAAGGCTCTACGATCCCTTCTGTCCAGTCTGCAAAAAATGCTTTAAACAACTTTATCGTGGGGATTCCGACTCGTTGAATGCCTATAATATTTAGCGATCTAATTAGAATTTGAATACAGATAAAAGCAGCTAAGGTAGAGATGCTTAATCTTACTAAGATATTCTCAAAGGATTCTAGAAATGGAAGCTGAGGAATAAATAGTGAGGCTAGAAAGAGCGAAGGTTGAAGAAAAATTGCGATTCCAATTCTCCACGCAACCACAAAAGAGGCTGATTGAAACACTAAAATCCTAAGAGCCAGTGATGCGAAGACTCCTATTGAGGTAGCCCTTAACTCAATGACTGATGCTCCGTATATACTAGAAATTAGAAAATCTAAAAATATGAATACAGATAGGATAGAATTCGAGATTAAAGAGAGGAAAGAGATTCTTCTAAAGTCTAATACAAGATCATGGCGCAGCAGCCAATGGGATGAAATATAATTACAAAGGTATGTTACAAGAAAAATGATTGTTCCAATCACAAGTCCATATAAGAAACCATAGAGTGAAGTGGAAGGGAGTAGAGAAGTAGAAGCGCCAGTAAGGATACATTGTAAAATTAGCAAGGCATAACTTTTTTTAGTTGATGGAAGCGTGAATAAAGAGGAGTAGTGGCTGACTGCCCTTTCTCTATAGGTATTTCCATGCTTATTTGTCATTGTTTAAACGCCCCATTTTATGGTCTTATTGATCTTCAAAATTGTTAAAAAAGATTAGGGTTTTTAACAATTCTATGTTCATTTCAAGAATTTCCTATGGCTTTTATTTGAGTAAGACGTCTAAATCATTAAGGCTGAATATAGAAGTTTTCAGATTTATAAGGAGATTTTTTCGCTTCTAGAAGATAGAAAAACTTATTTGCGAAACGCTCTTTATCTTTCTCTGAATACTAATGTCAGCGAATACGCCGCCGCCAACGATTTTTCATATGCTTGAACGTCACTTAGGCCGAAAAATTCACGTAATACTAGATCAGTCATATGGATATGAGGGGATTCTAGCCGCGGTGACGCGCGATCCTCCTGGAATATGGCTTTCAGAAGGAAAAGCAACAGTTCTTAGATCAACGATCGCTCAACCCATCCCCCAAGTTGTAAGTCGAGAAGATCGAAGCGAAGTTTTCATAAATCTAAACTCCGTACATCGAATAGAAGTTCTGCACGATTAGTGAAGGAGCCTGTTTCTACAGCATTAAATTCGCTTTTGGAAATAATCAATGTTATAAACTTTATTGGTAGAATAGATCAGAATATGGAGGAAGAGACTTTATGATAGTTGATGTTCACACTCATGTTTCTTCATTTCGTAAACCCGTCAGCGAAGAAGAGGCTACATATGTTAACTGGAGGCCTAACCATCCAGTAAGAGTACCAGTAAGCTGGGAGGAACATTACGATGCTATGTCGGATGTCGACAAAGCAATAGTATTCAGCATAGCGCATGGGAAGGATACACCAAATGACTTCATTGCAGAATATGCCCGTCTCCATCCTGAGAAGATAATAGGCTTCATGTCTGTAGATCCAAACCAAGAAGACGCGGTTGACGAGATTGACCGTGCCTATAACGATCTTGGATTAAAAGGCATAAAGCTGGGTCCGGCCTATCAGAACTTTCATCCCTTCAGCGATAAGGCCTGCGCAGTTTATCGGAAAGCTCAGGATCTTGGACTTCCAATAATCTTCCATATGGGAACCACTCCTGGACGATGGGATCCATTGGAGTATACTCATCCGAGACTTTTAGAGAAAGTCGCTATTGCTTTTCCAGATTTAAAGATCGTGATAGCTCATATGGGGCATCCTTGGTTTGAGGATACAATTGTCCTAATCCGCAAGCAGCCTAACGTTTACGCGGATATATCCGCCCTGTTCTACAGGCCATGGCAATTTTACAATGCTTTGGTACTCTGCAACGAATACGACCAGATGCATAAGCTTCTATTCGGCTCAGACTACCCTGTGACCACCCCTAGAGAAACAATCGATAACCTTAGAAGGATAAATAAATTTACAGAAGGCACGAATCTTCCAAAGGTTCCGGAAGAAAAAATAGAAGAGATAATAAATAGAGATTCACTTAGACTGCTTGGAATCACCTAATTTTGAAGACCTTAAGAAAAAGGCTAGAATCTATTTTCCTTTTTCAGTCCGGCATAAAAGCATTAAGTATTGCTAGAGTTGCATAGATCGCCTCTTCTGTTCGAACAGTCTTCACTCCCTGGTTTGGAATAGTATTAACAATAAAGTGAGCGGCCTCTTCAAGTTTAACGTGCTCCTGCCCAAGGATTTCTTGAAGCCCTCGCGTCGGAGAACCGAAGGCAACAAGTACTCGTCTAGATCTCCTCCAAAGATCCAAAATTTCATCTATGATCTTTGTAATAGTGTCGCCGCGTCTAGATGTAGCTATAACCAGATCGTATCTTTGATCTTTTAATATAAGGCTAAGTGGAAGATCAGAAACATTAACCTTGTAGCCCCAGTAGATCTTAGGCTCATCAGGATCTGTAATTCCACCGATTAAGCGTTCACCCTTTTCCTTTATTTTAACGGTTACTCTCGAATTGACTTTGAGATGAACATTAGGAATTAAAACTGGTCTTTCAACGCCTATATCTACCTGAACTCCCTTATCATTTGATGAGACCACTACTCCTTCTCTGTATTCTCCAATCTTCAAATCTTTCTCTCTACTCCACGTGGGATGATGAGGAGTTCTTAATGGCGGCAGAATCCCAACATAGCGAAGTTCAGGTCTAATTTTGAAGAGGCGGCGTCGTAGATACTGTGGGGTCTCCATATACGACAGAATAGCCTTTATCAAAGACGCATCTCTAGTTTGATTTTGACCTAAAATATCTGGATAGATTATTATCTCATCTACACGAAAGATTGCTAAAGCTCGTCCAATCAGCCCTATCCTAAGCGTTTTTTCTCTCAAATGTGGAATATCAGATACTAAAGACGCTGGAATGGCGACGGAGATCTTTATACGTCGCTTCAGAGAACTGGACTGCACGAATCACCGCCATCATTACGTATTTTGTATAAACTGTCTTTTTATCTTCTAAAATTTTTCAGAGGACTTCTCAGTTTGATAAGAGAAAAAGGAGTGATATCTATTTGTTTCCTATATACTCTTCGAATAGCTCTTCTGCTTCCAAAAGTGGAAGAATTTTTGTAGGGTGTTTAAAAGCGTATGCAGAGATTGGTAGAACATGTCCAGAATCTCCTTTCTCTAGAGCAATCCTAACTCCACGTATTACATCGAAGAGCACCGATCCTGCATTTGGAGCGTCAACTGTAGAGAGCCTTATATCTATCTGAAATGGAACTTTGCCGAAGTATAACCCCTCAAGCCAAAAATAGCTGTCACGGCTGTTCTTTAAAAACTCAACAAAATCCATCGAGCCTGCCACAATCTCCGCCTCATAGGGCAGAACGGAGATTACTGATTTTGTCTTTATTTTACGTTTGGCTTCCCAAGCACGTTCAAGTGTTTCAGCTGATTCTGTTCCTCCTCCAACATCGAGCTGATAAGTTTTAGAGATTTTAACTCCTCTTCTATTTAATGTCTCAAGCAGAACTTTATGAAGAAAGGTAGCTCCAACCTGATCGGTCAGATCATCACCAACTATTGGAAGCCTAGCTTCTGCATAACGTTCAGCCCAAGAATCGTCGCTTGCAATTAAAGTTGGTGTTGCATTAATAAATGCGCAGCCAGTCCTTAAAGACTCTTCGGCATATCGAAACGATGCTTCTCGAGCTCCACTTGGAAGAAGATTTAGAACAATCTGGGCTCCCGCTTCTTTTAAGCTCTGAGCCACATCGACTTCGGGCGACGAATCCAGCTTAATAATGTCCTTTGCATAACCACTTACGCCGTCTAGAACCGGTCCCTTCAAGACCCTCACTCCGAGTTCAGGAACATCAGCGAACCTCAATGTATTATTTGGCTCGGCAAATATTGCCTCAGAAAGATCTTTCCCAACTTTTTCTGAGGATACATCGAAGGCGCATACAATCTCTATATCGCTAGGGTGATATTTGCCAACATATAGATGTCTTAATCCTATACATTCTTCCGCTCTCTGAACATTTCTGTAAAATTCTATTCCCTGCACGAGTGCGGAGGCGCAGTTTCCAACGCCGACTAAGCCGACTTTGATCTTAGACAAGAAGCCCACCAGCCTTAACAAATGATAAATGCGCTTCATATATAAGTAAGTTAGTATCCTCATTAGAATCCATTATGAGGGGTTTAGAGGTTGAATAATCGAGAGCGGACAATGGCGGTTTTTGAGCATAGAAAAGCAGATCGTTTGGTGTGGCAGCCGAGGCTTCATCATTGGTATGAAGTAAATAAGGCGAGGGGAACCCTTCCAAAAGAGTATGAAGGATGGGATCTCCTCGCAATATACGATGATCTGGGCGCTTCACCACGCGCGTATCATTATTTTAATGATACAATAAAGATAATTGAGGGGGATAAGGTTCGGGTAAAGATAAAGAGAGATGAAAAATACATCTATACGAAGTATGACACACCTAAAGGAAAACTTACACAGATTGAGAGAATAACGGAGTATGGAACAGCCAGTCTAAGAATCGAATATTTCTTGAAAAGCGTAGAAGACTTCAAGGTGCTGAAGTACATATTGAAGAATCAAAGGTTCATTTTCGATAAGGAGTTATATAAGGAAAGGTTGAGACTTTTAGGAGATCGCTCCGAACCGCTCATCTCGGTTCCATGGGGATCGATCCAGAGATTCTTTATAGTCTACATGGGATTTCAAAGGGGAATAATAGCACTTTGGAAACATAGAGAGGAAGTAGAAGATCTCCTAAGAGTCTTCGACGAAAATGATGATGAAAGATTCACCTTGATCAGGAAAACTCCTTTCAGACTGGTCAACTTTGGCGATAACATTGATGAAGGCTTATGCTCGCCTCCACTATTTAAAAGGTATATGATTCCATATTACAATCGAAGGACGAAGGAGCTTCATCAGGCTGGAAAATACTGCACTTCACATTGGGACGGAAAAATAAAGAAGCTCTTGCCTTATATAAAAGAAACTGGTTTAGATGGACTTGAATGCGTTCCCCCGCTTCCCCAAGGAAACGTAACATTAGAAGAGCTGAAGGAGGCATTGGGAGATAAGATTATGGTAGATGGTATACCCGCAACTCATTTTCTACCCCCCGTCAGTAGTGATGAGCTGAGAAAATTTGTGAATAAGCTTCTCGAAACGTTCGCCCCTAACATAATAGTCGGAATATCAGATATGCTGCCTCCGGATGGAAACATAGAAAAGGTGCGAATGGTCGGAGAAATCGTCAAAGAATATCGCATATAAACTATTACTTGTAGAGAAATCAGCATTCTCATGAACTTGATTATTAATTCAAAATAAGTATGCTTAGCCGAATTGTAAGGATGATAAATCTTTTTAAAACATTGCAAAATACATATAGACATATTCACGTATAATAGTACCATATTAGGCGCGAGTATACATCACTCACTTCCAGTGTATATTAAAACTATGCAGTGCAGCTGGCTAAGAAAAGCCTTCCTAGAGAGGCAGCTATATGGAAAGTGAAGAAGATCCCTTAGAAATATTTGCAAAATATAGAGACCTAGAAATTAGGTTTAAGGGTAAACCGGATGAGGTTATAAGATCGCTTTTAAGGCTTATTCAGCAGATTCTTCCAACCTATGACCTTGCATCCAAGCTCGTTCTTACAGTTGATTTGGAAGATCTCCTAGAGAATGTGAAGGGTATAATTGCTTTTACCCCTGAGGGACCTGTAGTCACCATCCCTAAAGAGAAGATTAGCGGAGAAAGAGATGCCATCTTACTCCACCTTATTAAAACATATATTGGATATAAGACGGGAAAGCTGGAAAAGGATACTTTAGCGACTAGTGAAATCACGTCGTTAACTGGAGGAAAATCGAGTAGTGTTGGCGCTCGCCTAAGCGAACTAGTTAGCTCAGGCTGGATTGAAAGGGTGGGACGCGGAGAGTATAGAATAACGACTCTTGGAGTGAAGAATTTTATTGATGATGTTCTACCAAAAATAAAGAGTGAGGAAAGGATATAATTGGGAGATAAGGAAAAACTTAAAGTTCATATCGAGCTTGATAGGACTAAAGCGGATTTTGAAGGAGATGTAAACGAAGTTTTTGAGTTAACTATTAAATTCTTGACTCAGATCTGTCCCAGCTTAGAAATACTTCAGAGGATAATTTACACGCCGGACATAGTTGATCTTACAAAGAAGATTGAAGGGCTAATAGAAATAACATCGGAGGGACCGATCTTATCGTCTAGTCTCGATGTTCCTACAAGAGATGCTGTCTGCCTAGCTCTCCTCGGAGCCTATTTAGGAAGACTCTTTGGAAAGCTCTCCAAAGATACATTATCAACTAAAGATCTTGCGAGAATCATTGGAAAGGCACGAAAGACAGTATCTAATGAAGCCCCGCGATTAATCTCTGAGGGACTAATCGAAAGAACATCCGAGGGAGAATATCGCCTTACGACTCTGGGAATAAGAAAAACGGAGATTCTCATTGAAGAATATAAGAAATAGACTCAACGCTTCGTATAAATTATTTTATGAGGCTCCCGATAACATTAACAAACTCTTGAGGCTTATCAAAATCGATCCCCACAATTGGAATTTCCAAATTTACTCTTCTAAGACTTCTAAGCAGTAATTCAATGAATATTCCTTTCTTTTTCTCATATCGCTTGTCCATGCCCATACCGACGGGAACACATTTAACGCCGCATGTCGGCGATCGCTCCACCCCTACTATCGCTAAGATTTTAATTGAGGGTTCGCGTGCGTTATCTATTAGATTTCTAAGGTAATTAGCAGTCTCATCTGCAAGTTTTACGCAGTGCTTTAGAAAACCTGGCAGATTTAAGTATTCATCTCTTGTTCTTGGAGGGCGTGGATTGCCGCAGAAGGTGAACTCTGGACACGGCATCTGTATAACGCCTATTTTCAGATCTAACAATAATCTGAGAAAATTTATGTTCATACCCAAATTTTTACTTAAAGGCTTTCCTTTTTGCCACCATCTTGTTGCCTGGTTTAATATGCAGTGAGAAAGAACCAGAATCCGCGGATTGCTACAGTCAACGTCATCCAGCGATTTACTATTCAAGTGGATCCGCCTCACATCGAACTTGTGTCGGATCATGTGCTTGGAGGTCGTTTCTGAACATAAAGGTATCTTCGAGGTCTTCCTTCACGAGTTAATATTCCGTCTCTAACAAGATCGAGTAGAACATGTGCTACTGCTGTTCGATCGTAATGGTAGCCTATCCTTGTCATCTCTTCATGCACTTGACTTAGCGAACGTGGCTCCGCGAAGAACCCTTCTTTCCAGAGTCTTTCAAGAATTCCTCTGCAGGTTTCAGCTCGGCTGGGATATGCGGTTTCCGCGATAGAGATCGGTTTCTTTGCGTGCTCTGTTATTGTTGAGAGAACTTTCTCAACCACGCTTTGTATCTGGTCTTCTCGACATTCTATTTCGAATTCTATGTTTCCGACCTTCATTTTTACGCGAACTATCTGTTTTTCCTTGGTTGATGGTTCCTCTGCCATTTTTCCTCACGTGTGGTTCTGCAGCTCGTACGCGCTGGCTTTTTCTCGCATATTATTGTTGTTGTTTGTTGTGCATCTTGCGCATGCACAACATTTAAATACAACATCGGTTAAGATTTGCAAATTGGTGAATGTTGTTGATTGGGCAATTACACTATGAAACAACATCAAAATATAATTTTCCTCAAATCCTAAAAGAGGCAGAGTTCTCGAAGAAAATAGTAGAATTAAGTCTTAACACAATGCATACAATTAAAGGAAAGATTTTCCAACTAGAAGATGTCGATCTCTTAGAATCATTCATAGAAGCAAGGCTGGATAACAATCCAATCAATATAAAAGGAAAAATCATATCGACCTTTCTAACGCCTTTAAAACCGATCTTTGATGGAACACCAATAATCGGAATAGATGTCTCAAGCATAAAAATCGGAACTACAGAAGCTGGAGCAATATACGCTGTAAGAGGCACCATCGTACTGAAGGCAAACAGCAGATATAAATACCTTCGCTTCGGGCCTCTTCCATTTCATGTAACTGGAGAGAACATCTATGAGATTTTTAAGGAGCTAAGCAAAGATTTCCTTTTAAATTCAAGATCCCCGCAGGTGGAGCCGCAAAAACGGCTATGCAACCTTGTTGAGAGATGGCTACAAGCCCAAGTTTCGCATCTTGCGAGAGACAGTATAATTCTTTGGGATGGTTCCCTAACAGCAGGAGTTTCCAAAAGCTCAGCTGCTGACCTCTCAAAAATACTAAAGACTGCTAGAGAAAACTCCAACATCATCATGGCTTTTTCCAAAGACACAACATTAAGATTTTTGGATCAAAGAATCACGGATCTCGTTGCGAGGTATGAGTCACCATGCTTATTTGAGATAGACTCTCTTCCTTTATCACCTCAAAATTTTATGAGGCTCTTAGGAAGAGTATACGTAGCAAAACTTGCCAAACGAGGCTGCGCGTTCCGTCTTGATATTGACAGAACCATTTCTAGAGAGGAGAGCATAGTTGCAGTTGAGAAGCTGTTAGGGAACGACATAGTCTATCAGGGATATCCAGAAACTTTACGTTTAGCACATATTTACTCAACATTCACTGCTGGCGATGTTATAGGAATCGGAAGATTTTTAGTTCGAAGATATGGCCTTCGACTTATTCCAAAATACAATATGCATAGAACTCTTTTTGGACCTTATGGAACGAGGCTTGGAGATTAAAAATGAGACTTTTCAAAAAAACTGGAAACACACTTCACATCTTGAGCTTTCCAGGCGAGGAGATAGAGAAGGGAGAGTATTTGCTTATAAAAGATGAGAAAGCTGGCAAAGCGATGATTGCACAAGTGATAGATATTGAATTTGCTAATGTGCCTGGTGTATTAGAGGAACTTCTACGAACACCGGACACTGAAAACTCAATTCACGGAGAGGATGACGACCCTCTTAATATAATGTCTCATATACTCTATATTCAAGATGCCCGTTTACTCATCTGCAAGATCCATGGAACCATTGTGAATGATAAGCTTAGACAAGAGAATTCTTGGCTTCCCTCCAGGATACACTCAACCATATGTAAGCTTCCAACAAGACTACTTGTCAAGCTGGCAGAGATCAATGGTGATCTTCCCATAAAGATCGGGGAGACACAAGATTCCTTTCCCTTAGCTATCGACGCTTGCCAATTAGATGGAAAATTAAACATAATCACTGGGAAGAAAGGGACTGGTAAGTCGCACCTATCTAAAATTCTTGTTTTAGGTCTTGCCGACTATGGAGCAACCGTCGTAATCTTGGACCTTAACGGAGAGTACACTAATCTCGGCTACAATCAGGACGGATCAAAGAACAAGTATCATAATAAGATTCATGTGCTTTCTCCTGGAAAGACCTTTAAGGTGACCTTGTACCAGACGAAGCTTTACGTCATTATGAGGACGCTTACATATGCGTTGGGGCTTCCAGGAACATCCGCCCGCGAATTCAGGCATATATGGAAGTTTCTAGAGAAGAGAGGGAGGCTGACATTACATGAGCTTGGAGAGGCTATTCAAAACTGGAAATGTAATCAGCATGTCAAGGATGCTTTATATTCAAGATACTCTGCGCTTGTTAACTCTGGATTCTTTACTGATAATATGGCTGAAGCAACAGACTTTGAAGAGCTACTCTGCAAGACTGAAAGGAGCGGCGGCGTAATAGTCATAGACCTAAGTGATACGTCTCCCTCCGATCGCCAAATGGTTGTTGAGTATGTTTTAGCAAAGCTCCAAGATGCCTTATCTCAATGGAAAATAAGAGCTGTCTTCTTATTCGCCGAAGAAGCGCACTTATACCTAAAGGAGACTTATTGGGACGACATAGTCACGAGGATGAGACACTTTGGACTGTTCACAACCTTTGTGACTAATCAGCCTAATACAATTCATGAGAATATCTATCGTCAAGCAGACAACATTTTCCTGCTGAACTTCGTCAATGAACATGATCTCCAAATAATCTCCAGAGCTGCCAGGGTCGATGCTGAGACGGTAACATCTATAGTGAGGGATCTGCCTCCACACCACTGTCTCCTTCTAGGAAAGATAGTCAAGGACTTTCCTATAATAGTGAAGATAAGGCCTCTAGATGTAAAGACTATGGGACAGACAAGATTCTTCTTTGCGGATAGGAGAATAAAACAGCATGTATAAGATCATACGTTTTACGTTAATGTACAATTTTGTACACAAATAAAACATAAAAAACTTTTCCAAAAATTAACAGGATTATGGCAATAATAATTTTTAGCGGGTTTCTTTCTCTAAAAATAGGTTAAATTAGAGTTTAAAAACCTCAATTAGACATGGCATTTATAATATTTTCACAGTATAACATTAAAAAATAATAGTATGAAAACTAAAGATAAGGAACTCGTAGACGAAGATTTCATAGTAAAGGAAGCGAGAGGACGAGTTTTAATTTTCTGTTAGATGGCGGTGAAGCTTTCCACTCTCTTTTTGTCCAGCCTTTTCACAAGTTCAATAATGAGTTTAATTGCGTTATCGACGTCTTCTAGACTAAGTAGACCTACGTGGCTATGAATGTGTCTTGTTGGCACGCTTATCACAACGCTTGGACATCCAGTTCTATACAGATGTATTCTCCCAGCGTCTGTTCCTCCACGAGCGACTTGTGAAAGCTGAAGCGGAATTCCAGCTTCCTCAGCCGTCTTTATGACGAATTCCTTAAGCGGCTGATTTGGAATCATACTTCGATCAAAGGTTAAGAGACTAGGGCCTTTACCCATCTTAGCAGGAGCTTCAAAAGGTTTTATGCCAGGCACGTCTCCGGAAATATCAACTTCAAGAACCAAGCCTACGTCCGGATCAACAAGATGAGAAACTGTCTGCGCTCCCCTAAGCCCAACCTCCTCCTGGACCGTTGCAGCTCCATAGATCGTGTTCGGATGCTCTATTCCGTTCTCCTTTATTCTACGAATAGCCTCCATCATGATGAAGGCTCCGATGCGGTCATCAAAGGCCTTCCCCATAGCAACTTTTCCATCATTTATTATGGAAAATGGCGACCAAGGAACCACTGGATCTCCTATCTTTACACCAGCCTTCTCCGCCTCTTCTTTAGATGTGACACCTATATCAATGAACATTTTATCTTTCGTTAGAACTTTCTTACGCTCCTCCTCAGTCAACAAGTGTGGAGGTTTCGCTGCAATAACGCCCATAATATCTCCCTTAGAGGTTCTCACCACAACCCTTTGAGAAAGAAGAACTTGATCCCACCAGCCTCCAAGAGTGTTAAAAGTTAGAAAACCTGTCTTTTCATCTATGCCTGAAACAACGAAGCCAACCTCGTCTATGTGTCCTGCTAAAAGCACGCGGGGCCTCTCACTTTTTCCCTTCGCTACATAGACCACGGATCCCAGCTTGTCGGATAAAATCTCATCTGAGTATTCCTTCATATACTCCTTTATTATGCGTGATGTTTCTCTCTCGAAGCCTGAGGGCCCGAAAGATTCTGTCATACGCTTCAGGATGGATAATGATTTTTCGTCAAGCATACCTTATCACCTTTTTGGCGGTTCACCTATGCTTTTTTATAAACTCTTCCATCCTTTTTATGCCTTCAGATATTGTCTGCGTATCACTTGCATAGGAGATGCGGATATGCCCCTCACCGCTTTCTCCAAAGACGCTTCCAGGAGTTGTGGAGACCCCGGTTTCCTCTAAAAGCCGCAGGCAAAACTCCGAGCTAGAAATTTTTAGGCTTGATATGTCAGGAAAGACATAGAAGGCTCCTTTAGGCCTAGCACATTTAACTCCCTCAATCTTATTGAGTCTTTCAACTATAAAACGTCTCCTTCTGTCATATTGCTTGATCATCTCCTCAACTTGGTTTTGCGGGCCTCTCAGTGCGGCTATTCCCGCCTTCTGCACAAAGCTGACGGGGCATGTGGTTGTTGATTGCTGAATCCGCGTCATAGACTCGATTATATCCTTGCTAGCACAGGCATAGCCAAGTCTCCATCCAGTCATCGCATAGGCTTTACTGAACCCATTTATCACGATTGTTCTTTCCCTGCCATTTTCAAGCGAAGCTGGGCTTACGGGTTTAAAATCCTCATATACAAGCCTGTCATAAACCTCATCTGAAAGGATTAGAAGATCATTATCTGCCGCGACGTCTACGATCGTCTTAATATCTTCTCTACTTAAGACCCCGCCAGTGGGATTGTTTGGTGAGCCTACAAGAATCATCTTTGTCTTGTCTGTGACTTTCGCCTTCAGCTCCTCTTCATTTAGACTGAAATCCTCGCCGCATGAAACTTCGATCGCCCGCGCCTCCGCGATCTCGACGCATTGGAAATGAGTCGGCCAAGTAGGTGAAAGAACCAAGACCTCATCTCCAGGATCAAGAGTAGAAAGACAAGCGCAGTATATCGCATGTTTTGCACCTGGAGTTACAAGGACCTCATCGTTTGGATCGGCATAAATTCTTCTTCTTTCAAGATCCTCAGCTATGGCCTCCCGCAGCTCCAAAATTCCTCTGCTAGAAGTGTAATGAGTATATCCTTCCTTTATGGCTCTGATAGCAGCCTCTTTTATATGCGCTGGCGTGTCAAAATCCGGCTCACCCATATCTAGATGATAAACCTTTCTTCCTTTCCGCTCCATCTCCCGCGCCTTTTCAGCCATAGCTATAGTTCCTGACGGCTTAATCAGCCTCATTCTTTTAGCAATCTTCAATCTTCATCACCAAGACTTCATTCTTAACAAGACAAACTATGCGAAGAAACTTATAAGACTAGCAATAGACAAGCCTAGTGATTAACATTTTTATTCTTCTCAAGCATTGCAACCACGCTTGGAAACCGCTTCAGCTCTCTATGAGGCAGATATGTTGCTTTAAGAAATTCGTTTTGAAAGTTTGGATCCGCACCCAGCTCCACATATCCTATTTTTTTAGCTATCTCCATAGCGATCTCTCTCGCTTCGGTTGAGAGCAACACCATTCGAACTCCTGACCCAGCAGTGTTTCCAACAAACTCGACTCTTTCTAGAGGTACATCCGGATACATCCCGATAACCTTAGCGTTTTGGGGATCTACATAGTTTCCGAATGCTCCAGCTAAGTAAACCCTTTGAATATCCGTAGTCCCGATCTTCATATGCCTCATCAAGATAGAGGCGCCAGTATATATTGCTGCTTTTGCGAGCTGAACTTCCCTTATATCACTTTGAGTCACGGTTATATCGGACTTATTTGCCGTTTCCTCCCTCCATGCTATTACAAACTCAAGAGACTCCTCACTCCTTCTCAGCCTAGGCGTGTCAATTCCAGTGTTGAATCTACCACTCGAATTTATCAAACCAGCCTTCAGCAATTCAGCAACAGCATCAACGATGCCTGAGCCGCATATGCCTCGAGGCTTCTCATCCCCTATCGTCTTGTACCCAACTTCAAACGTATCCGGATCAATCCAGACATGCTCGATCGCTCCATTGAGAGCCCTCAAGCCATGCTTAATATGGGCGCCTTCAAAGGCAGGGCCAGATGCGCATGAACAAGCTATTAGCATATCTCTATTTCCTAGGATTATCTCCGTATTAGTTCCTATATCGATCAGCATAGAAATATCATCGGCTTTATAGATCTCGGTGGCCAATACGTCTGCGATGGCATCTCCACCAACGAATCCAGCTACTGTAGGCAATGCATGAATGTAAGCTCCAGAGTTTATCCTTACTCCTACCTCCCTTGCCTTGACATCAACGGCCGATTGCAGGGCAGCGGGATACGGCATTAACGCAACGTAGTTTGGTGGGATGCCCAAGAAGATATGATGCATAGCGGTGTTTCCAGCAACGGTCATATCATATATTTTATCTGGAGAGACTTTAGCTTTCTCACAGGCTTCGTCGATAAGCTTGTTAATTCCCTCAACCACGCTTCTGTGTAGTATCTTGAAATTTTCTTTCTTCTCCATGGAAAACTTAATTCTTGTAATAACATCTTCGCCGTACGCTATTTGAGGATTCATCATCGAAGCCGTTGCTATGACTTCTCCGCTTTTTAAGTCTACAAGATATCCGGCTAGCTTCGTCGTTCCCACGTCTACTGCAAACCCGTAAAGATCCGAGGAGAAGCCTTGCTCAATTGAGATTATCTCTTCATCTCTCCACAACACAATGGATACTTGCCATTCTCCTAATCGTATGGTATGCGGAGCTTCTTTCATCGCTTCATAATCTATCTTAACCTTAAATCCTGTCTCAGATTCTACGGCTCTTAAAAGCCTATCTACATCTGCAACAACATCAGTTAAAGAAGGCTTCATGAGACTTAGGCTGATCTTCTTCACAGATGGCTGCAGCGGAATCTTTTTCTCCAATCCTCTGAGAAGCAGCCTATGCCTATCAACCCGACTTTCAAGCGGAATTTCAATAACTATCAAGCCTTCTCTCTCGATTTTCGTTTGACATGCCAGCCTAAAACCGTTGGCTATGTCATCCTTTGATAGCGCTCTTTTTTCAGCATTAGTTGGCAAGGATAGATTCTGCATGCCATCCCGAATTATTACTCTACATTTGCCGCATAGGCCTTCTCCTCCACATATCGAGTTTATGCTTATCCCAGCGTCAGTAGCAACTTCTAACAGCGTCTCTCCCTTTTTGGCTTCTATTCTTTTTCCGTGAGGCTGAAAAACGATCATGAGAACAATCGCCACTTAATGATTAAATCGCGGCTTGATTGTGATTTTTTGGGAAATATTGATGCTTAATGAGATATTCTTATTGGAAGTTCCCGTTTATGTCTAGTCTTCTCATATCGAGACTTTATGTCTAAAACTATCTCCACTGGAACTTGACTTCTTCTGCTGACCTCTTCGGGCGATAATCTATGCTTGAAGAGCCCAATCAGAATTGGATCGATCTTATCATAGTCGATCGGTATCTCATCTAACAGTCTGTGTCCCGGATAAAGTTGGGGGCTACTAGGCTTATAGGCTATCTTTTCGGGAATACCTAAATATTTTGCCAGATTCCTCACCTGAGTTTTATATAGGTGGGCTATCGGAAGGAAATCAGCAGCGCCGTCTCCATACTTAGTATAAAAGCCTATTAGAAGCTCGCTTTGATCGCTGGTTCCCGCGACAAGCATATTGTAGGCATTCGCAAAGAAATAAAGGATTCCCATCCGTAT
>Ga0190363_1000564_pt1 | contig 22038 bp, 23 predicted proteins | sample 48721867_MG_FD_161272 | JGI IMG/M metagenome (GOLD analysis project Ga0190363, IMG submission 161272) | Hydrothermal vent microbial mat bacterial communities from Southern Trench, Guaymas Basin, Mexico - 4872-18-6-7_MG | ecosystem: Environmental > Aquatic > Marine > Hydrothermal vents >... | reverse complement strand
CAGTTCATCTTTGGTTTTTTCAGCCATTTTTACCTCCATTTCTTTTTTTAGCCATTCCTCAAGGCTCTTTCTATCCTTATTCTTTCTCTCCTCCTCCAACAATCTTTCATAATCCAGATTTTCCTCCAGAGCCCTCTTCTTCACCTCCTCTATACTTCCCTCTACTATCTTAGAGTAATCAATCTTCTCCGGCTTTTTAAAGAAAGCCTTTCTACCCAATTTTCTATCCTTAGCCATCCTATCTTTTATTTTTCAAAATAAAAATTGAATGGGTGTAAAAATTAAAACTAGAAAGCAAATGTTATATCGGCACCCGCAATTTCTCCAAGAAACTCCGCAGCACTCACTATCCTCGTATCATCTCTAAGATCCTCCTTTTTAACTATCCCCAATTTGGTGACCAATTCACAGGTAAGTATCTTCCCTCCAGTTTCTTTTATGGCCTCCAACATATCCAAAAGATCGGGCATGTTCTCATGCGCCTTACTCATTTCCTCTAAGAATCCCTTCTCCATTGCCTTTCCTCCACCCGGGATGAAGAACAACACCACTTCATATCCTAATGATGCCGCTGTTGACCCTATGATAAAGGTAGGATACACATTCTTGGGTTCTGTTCCATTACAGATTATTCCGCATTTCTCTGCCATTTTTTACCCTCCTAAATCTTAATCTATTCTAAATCTTAACCCTGGCTATAAATTTGCCTCCCTCTTCCTTAAACTCCAGGAGCTCTGCATTCTCTCTTTTACACCAGACCTGCACGCTGTTCCTAAAGCCGTCTGCGTCGGATATCACCTTCATAACATCTCCCGGTTTCAGTTCCCTTCTCTTTCTGCTCATCTTCACAATCGGCATCGGGCAAGAAAGCCCGGTTGTATCCAATTCTACTTCTGCCATTTTTTATTACCTCCTTTTTGTTTTTTAGATAGAAATTCCATCTACCATCTTTTTGGTTATCTCCCAATATATCTTACCTATCCTACTATCTGGCGTATAATGTGAGATAGGTAAGCCTTTCTTCTGTGCCTCGTATACCTCTCTGGAATACGGCACGATGAAGATATTGCCATTAAAGCTGACCCTTACTGAGAGATATATCTTAATCTTATCCTTAATCTCCCCAATCGGGTCTTCAAAAGAGATAAATTTTGGTAATCTTAGTGTCTGTGAAATTTTTTGATATATAGATTGAAGTTTAGATTCCTGAAATTTTGTTACAATTACTGTGTCTATCTCTTTTTTTACCCCCAGTTCATCTTCAACATCCTTGAGTATCGTTGCAAATGTCTCAATACTCTCCGTCGAAAAGTATCCTGTATCTATCGGAAGGACTATGTGATCTGCGGCAACGATGCCATTTATTAAGAAAAAAGAGTAACTGGGGGGTGTATCAATTAAGATATAATCATAGTTATCCTTGACCTCATTCAGAATCTGGTCAAGTATCATCGGCGCATCTTCAGTGTTGTGCATCGAAACCAAGATTCCCGCTAGATCCAGATCGGCTGGAGCTAAGTGAATATTATCAATTTCCGTTGAGATGATCACATCCTCGATGCATATCTTTCCTTCGTTATTACATCTATCGAAGAGAGCATCGTACAATGAGACGGATAGATAATTCCTGTTTATCCCTAAGCCAACGGTGGCACTTGCCTGGGGATCCAGATCCACAACCAGTACCTTTTTACCTATCTTGGCGAGCCCACCGGCAATATTTACGCAGGAGGTAGTCTTACCAGTACCACCCTTATGGTGAGCAAAGGCTATACATTTGGCCCTCATTTTAAATTTGGGATGAATTCATACAGGGTAAGCGAACTTTAGCTCTTGGGAAACACAGGCTAACTTATCCAAGATTCTGTGAATCATGATATATTACGTGAAACTATTATAAATATGTATACCTTTGGGATAGATCTATCTCTTTATCTTCTCATCAAGCCTTTTCGTCAGTATCTTCAAGGATGCTGAATCGAGCAGAAGTATCAACCTTCCCCTGATCATGTCTCCTTTTTCCATGAAGTCCGTTGCAAGTACGAGCGCATATTCTATCTTCCCTTTAAAGGCTTTTGTTATATCACTAACTGATCTTTCCGTTAGGGTGAAGGATATCGATGGAACGTGATGGCACAACCTGATCCCCAGGAACTTGTTGAGAGCGGTCAGATAAGACCCGATGAGTATGTTACATAGCTCTCTTATTGCGTCCCTTCCCAGGATATCTAAAACCATGGATTTCTCTCTAGCAATTATACTCCTCAGTATGATGTCTGCCAATCTCACTGCATCCTCTCTACTAAAAACCACAACTACTAATGCGTTAATATCTCCAGTTACCCTGCTATGGATCTCAACAAGTAGCTCTCTGGGGGGTGCAAGCATGGTAGAAACCTCATTAACCTTAACTAATCTTGCCCATGGAACCTTTAACTTGATCTCACATTCGAGCATTTCTGAAAAGGCAATGCTTGCGTTACCTGTGCCGATCGTTCCAACCTCCCTCAGAGCATCTAGCTGCAGCTTCGTTATACCAGTATTTATCATTCTCCTTTATAATTTGCTCAATAAAGTATTTATAAAAGAAATACAAATAATATCACACGGGGTGTTTTAAATGCCAAAGATTTTAATTATTGAAGATTCCGCATTTGAGAGGAAGGCCATAGCAGGAATGCTAACAGATGCGGGATATAATGATATAGTGGAGGCAGAGAGTGGTGAGATCGGATTAAAGAGGTGTAAAGAAGAAAGGCCCGATCTGATCTTATTAGATCTCAGAATGCCAGGGATGCCCGGGATGGAGGTCCTAGAGAGATTAAAGAAAGAAGATTCGGGCATAAAGGTGATTATTGTCAGCATAGTTAGGAAGAGGGAAACGATCGATGAGGCCCTTAAGCTGGGGGCTGAAGCATATATTACGAAACCCGTCACTTCCGCAAAATTGATACCCGAGGTTAAAAAGGCTTTGGAGGGATCCAGATGACAAAAATACTGTTAGCAGATGACTCTGCGTTTATGAGGAAGATATTAACAAATATACTGGCCAAGGCAGGATACACAGATATTATCGAAGCAGAAGATGGGGAAGAAACTGTTAGTATCTACAAAAGGGAAAGACCAGATCTCATTCTGTTAGATATAGTAATGAAGAAGAAATATGGAACCGAATCCTTGAAGGACATCCTGGAGATAAATCCGGATGCAAAGGTTATTATGGTATCTGCAGTGGGACAGGAGAAGGTTATAGAGGAGGCAATGCAATTGGGTGCGAAGGGGTTTATAGTTAAGCCCTTTAAGGAAGACGAAGTGATCAAGAAGGTTAAAGAGGTTCTTGGCTGATTCTCTGGGAGAGAAATGAAAGAAGGCATGCAGGAATATATGAAGTTATACCTCAAAGAAGCCGAAGAATTATTACAAAGTTTGAATTCTGCATTATTGGAATTTGAGAAAAATCCCGGCAGGGAGGATCTTATCAAGGAAATAGCAAGATGTGTACACACCCTGAAGAGTAACTCTGCTTCTATGGGTTTTAACAAGATAGCGAATCTATCTCATTCGGTTGAGGATGCCTTGATGATGCTGAGGGAAACGAAAATTGAAGCAAGTGACGCGATAATTAATACACTATTTGAATGTTTCGATTATTTAGAGGTTTCTATAGAGAAGGTGAGTAATGGCGAGGAAGAACCCGATAACTCTGCCCTGTTAAAAAAATTGGAAAAAATAAAATCAAGAGACATAAAACAGGACGAACCGATGGGTGCAGAACTCGCCGAGAAGCCACATACTATAAAAGCCGTTCGCTCTATAAAGGTAGATGTCGAGGTTCTGGATAAATTGATGGATCTCGTCGGTGAACTCCTAATTACAACGATGAGATTTCAGAACCTAAATGAAAAGTATAAAATTAAGGAATTTGACAAGAGTATAAGTCAGTTAAGTATATTAACTGAAGACATACAATACGAGGTTACTGAGGCGAGGATGATCCCCGTGGGTCAGGTATTCAATAGATTTCCAAGAATGGTCAGGGATCTGGCAAAAAGAGAAGGCAAGAAGGTTGACTTCATCATGGAGGGTAGTGATATAAAGCTCGATAGAACCGTTTTAGATCAGATCGGCGAACCACTGATTCATCTATTAAGGAATTCTATAGACCATGGTATTGAAACACCAGAAGAAAGAAAAAAAGCAGGTAAACCTGAAACGGGTAAAATTCAATTGATAGCGAGGAGGGAAAAAAATTCCGCAATTATTGAGGTTATAGATGATGGCGCAGGATTCGATCCAGAGAGGATAAGGCAGGTTGCCATTCAGAGAGGCATAATAACAGAGGAAGAAGGAAAAACTATGTCCAAAAAGGATCTACTAGATATTCCATTTTTACCAACATTCAGTACATCAGAAAAGGTTACCGATGTCTCTGGCAGGGGTATTGGACTGGATGTCGTTAAAAACAGAATCGAGGGATTAAATGGGTCAATGAGGATGGAGAGTGAAACGGGAAGGGGGACAAAATTCACGCTCGAACTGCCCCTTACTCTGGCAATTATTAAATGTCTCCTGGTATATGTTGGAGAGGAGAGATATGCATTACCATTGATGAATATACTGAGGATCGTCAGTATTGAAAGTACTGATATACAGCATATAGAGGGCAACGAGGTTTTTATCTTAGATAATGAAGACATACCCCTCATAAGACTACGTGATGTCTTTAATCTGCCCCCCAAGGATGACGATAAACTTACAGTAATTATCATCGAAAGAGGGGGAGAGAAGAACGGTATTGCCGTGGATGAAATTATTGGCCAGCAGGAACTCATAATAAAATCGGTAGCAAAGACACTAAAAAAGGTTAAAGGAATTGCGGGGGCCACTATCCTGGGTGATGGTTATCCCGCTCTGGTTCTGGATATCGGCGGTTTAATCTAAAAATGGAAGAATTATCAAGATTTGAGAGAGATGCATTAACCGAGATAATAAATATCGGGGCAGGGCACGCATCTAACGCGTTATCGGTAATGACAGGGAAGAGGATAAAGATAAACTTTCCGGAGTTAAAGTTATGTTCTGTTGAGGATATACCCAGGTTGGTGGGAAAACAGGAGGAGGTAGTGGCGACGGTTTACCTCAGAATGGATGGAGAGCTGGAGGATAGAGAGTTCGTAGTTGGTAGTATGCTACTTCTACTCCCACAAGAAAGTGCCGTAGAGTTATCTGCCCTACTACAGCAGGAAAAGATCTCAAAAAAAGGCGTAGATGAATTGGATGAGATGGATATTTCTGCACTACAAGAGACGGGAAATATTCTATCTGGTGCCTCGTTAACAGCCATAAGTAAGATTCTGAACGTTAAGCTAATAGAATCTCCGCCACATTTTGCTTGTGATATGCTGCAGGCAGTGTTAAGCGGAACTGTGGCAGAGCTTGCTCGGAAGGTAAACCGTGCATTGCTTTTTAAAACAATGTTTGAAATTGAGGAATACAAGATCAGGGCGTATTATATCCTCCTGTTTGATCCAGAAACCCTTAATATGATATTAAACAGGATAAAAGAGTCATTTAGCGATATAATGCGGGAGTGCGCAGAGGAAGATCCTTATAAGGGGAAATTATCAAGATTTGAGAGAGATGCATTAACCGAGATAATAAATATCGGGGCAGGGCACGCATCTAACGCGTTATCGGTAATGACAGGTAAGAGGATACGCGTGAGTTTTCCTCGTGTAGAACTGCGCCCGATAGAGAAGATACCAAAGCTCATTGGAAAACCGGAGGAATTAGTCGTATCGGTCTATCTTAAAATTGAGGGAATAATTAAAAATAGGGCTATTCCAGTGGGCAGTTTAATATTTCTATTCCCCCACAGAAGCGCGGTGGAATTATCGGCACTACTGGAAAATAAACCAATTGAGGAGGGTAATCTCAGAGAACTGAGCGAGATGGACATATCCGCACTGGAAGAAACTGGTAACATACTGAGTGGTGCTTCATTAACGGCCATAAGCAAGGTGCTTGATATCAAGTTAGTGGAATCTCTACCACATTTTGCCCATGACATGCTCCAGGCGGTATTGAGCTTTGCTCTCATCGAGCTGGCTCCCAAGACAACCGAGGCATTGACATTCACGACAGATTTCGAGGTTGAGGATCATAATATAAAGGCATATTTTCTTCTTCTCCTCGATCCGGAGAGTTTAGAGATGCTCAGGGAAAAAATGAAGATATTGCTTGAACACATGTTGAAGGAGTATATAGAGGAGGAGTATATGGAAGAGGGATGCACCCATGCCTGAGAGACAGATACATGTAGGTACTGGGGAGGGTAGAGTTACCCGGGAGCCCTGCATTCTGGAATCGATCGGTATAGGTTCCTGTATAGCGATCTGTTTATATGACCGGAAGAGGAAGATTGCGGGAATGGCTCATGTCCTGTTGGGACATAATCCTGGCACTGATCTGAACCCCATGAGATTTGCGGATACTGCAATAGATGCACTACTGAGAAAAATGATGGAGATGGGTAGCAAAAAGGAAGACATTGAAGCAAAGATATTCGGAGGGGCAGAGCTCTTTAGGTCCAAGTTCTTTAAAGTAGGTGAGGAGAATGTACTATCTGTAAAGGAAAAGCTCAGGTTAGAGGGTATCAGGATTGTAGCTGAAGACACAGGAGGACACCAGGGCAGGAATATCTGGTTCGATACAACAAATGGAAAGGTGGTTGTTGGAAAAATCTTTGGACCGACGAAAGAATACTAAGAGATCTTCCTGTAAATCCTCTCTGAGAGGTCAATTAATTCAAATTTATTTGCCATCTGCTCGTGCATGGTTTCTGTCTTTCCTATAATAAGATAACCCTTATTATTTAATGCCCGATGGAACATCTCAAAGATATCTCTTTGTGTATCTCTTGAGAGATATATGAGAACATTTCTGCAGAGTATCAGATCAAAGTATCTCTGAGCCTTTCCTGATATGATGTCATGTTTCTCAAATCTTACCATATTTCTTATGCTGTCCTTTATCCTATAACTATCATTAATCCTCTCAAAGTATTTCCTGATGAAATACTTTTTCATATTCTTCAGGACATCAGATTTGTATTCCCCCTTTCTCGCGAGCTCAAGGCTTTTTTCATCGATATCCGTCGCCCTTATGAATATTATAAAGTCATCTATTTTATCGCCGAGATATTCTCTGAGAAGAATTGCTATACTATAGGGCTCCTCTCCAGATGCACAACCTGCACACCATATTCTTATTATCTTTCTGCCCTCCTTCCTTTTTCTTGATGTTAATTCGGGAAGAACGATCACATTAATCTTATCATAGGTTTCTGGGTCCCTGAAAAACTCGGTAACATTAACCGTTAGGGTATCAATAAGCTTGTCGTATTCCTCTTCATTACCAGTAAGGAATTTTATGTACTCTGAGTACGAATGTATATTATTGGCATTCATCCTGATTCTGATCCTCCTTTTCAAGCTACTTTCCTTGTAGCAATTGCAGTTAAAGCCCCTTGCTCTCATTATCTTCCTCTTGAGCAGTTCAAAGTCATCCATTTTTGTATTACGTTAAATTTATATTGATAAATAATCTAATAATTATGCGAATTTATAATAAAGGTGATAGCATGTACGAATTGAACGAATTTCAGAAGGATGCGCTAAGGGAATTGGGAAATCTGGGCTCTGGAAAGGCATCATCGGAGCTTTCAGAGCTGATAAACAGCAAGGTAAATCTGGAGGTACCATTTGTTGATCTGGTGCCCACAAAGAACATTCCGGATCTCGTCGGGGGCCCCAAGAGGCTTGTAGTTGGAACGTATTCGCAGATTACTGGGGATGTGATGGGGACCCTTGTTGTAATATTCCCCATCAAGAGTGCTCTGATGCTCGTAGATATTCTGAAGAAAAAACCGATAGGTACCTGTGAGGTCCTAGATGTGGATGACAGGAACAGGATAAAGGATGTCGGTGAAATTCTGTCTTCGGCATACCTGGAGACATTTGCAAGTTTTTTGGGCATACACGCAACATATGAAGAACCCAGGCTCGTTTCGGCATTTGGCGAATCACTCCCCGACTTCGTGCTCTTGAATATAAAGGAGGATTATGCATTGCTCTTAAAAACAAATTTCCAGATTCCGTCTACAGAAGCACTGGAGGGAAATTTTGTTTTACTACTAACAGCTAAGTCGATCGAGAAGATTATAGATGCTATAAACCAGAAATTATAGTATATTAAAATGCCCCTTGACCTCAAGAGAGAGATCGGAAATCACAGGGTTATAGTACTGGTCATACCAAATGACACCTATACCGAGTGCATGATAGAGATATCCAAGCAACTCGGCAACCTGTATCAAAAAATTTGTTATGTCAGCCTTAATAAGCTCTTTACAGCCCTTTTAAACAGCTTCAGGAACAATGGGGTTAATGTAGACAGATTCTTCTTTGTGGATGCAATAACGAAATCTGCTCTTCCCGGCATAGAAGATACCTTCAATTGCAAATATGTTTCCTCGGCATCTGCACTAAGGGAGTTGGGAATAGCGATCAACAACGAACTGAATAAGGAGATATACAGAGCATTGGTATTTGATTCTTTGTCTACATTACAGATATACAACAAAGGAGAGGTCGTTACAGAGTTTATACGATACATGATCGCCAGGATAAGGTTATCCGATTGCGTTGCTATCCTTACCTGCTTGGAGAGTGATACGGACACGGAGTTAATAAAAAATCTCGGAATGTTCAGCGACAAGGTAATACATCTGGAGGCTCACGTAATCTTAGAGGATGACACAACAATCGTAACCTTTGAGGCCCGTGGATCGCCGATATAGAAACAGGTCCGTGTCCAGATCTAACGGGCAGAAAACCGGAATACATAAAAATTTATTGAAATTCTCTCCAGACTAGAGGGCTTAACTGTCGGAGGGTATCTACTCCCGAACATCATCGGAAGGTGCGATAGGGCCTATCAACCACACAAGGGCTTCAACATTCGGGTGCATATCTTCCCGAGGCAACCGGGTTATTCTCCCGGCTGGGATTGGGAAGATTCATAGAGGGTTAAACCAATCGATATCTTGCGGACTAATGTTTTGTTGGGGACTACCGATGTGGCTTTGCAAAGCACCTGTTTCTAACACATCTTTGAAAGACGGGTCTTAAATTGAGTAAGGGCCCAGTCCACAAACATGCTCAAAAATCGGGAGTCTACTACTATCAAGGATTATGACTCGCCCCCGTTGGTCGCTCCACCCACCGGGGAAATTTGCTATCGCAAACTTCTCATAATCCAATACGTTATACATTTCGTTTATCAACATTCTTGGTAGCTATTATATCCGCCCCTGTACCGAGAACATCTTTGACTATCACATCGCCGATTCTTATCGGGGCCTCTACCTCTATACCCGCTATTTCATCCATTACCGCAAAGATCTTCTCTTTGGGTATTGGCTTGGATGTCTTCACACTCACAAGGGGTAGTGAACCGTTCCTCACCTCCACAGAAGAGGTTACGCTCCTCTCCGGGGAGAACAACTCCTTTTTGACATAATCCAGACCCCTCCCGCAGAGATTTCCAGAGACCTTTTCGATTCCCTTCTCCGAATACCTAACCTCTATCTCGCAGCCATTGGGGCATATGATGCATATGAACTTCTTTTTCATTCTAACTCTATCGTCAGCCCTTTTACACCCTTCAGATATTCCTTTTTTATATTAAATTGGATCATCTCCGACGGATTTATCCTTATCCTTGGAATCTTTTTAAGAATCCTCTCCCCATCCCTCACCACTATCTTCTTATCCCTGTCCGGATACATGACCCTCAGAGAAAATTTCACATCCTTCTTTCCACTTATTAAATGGGGCAAGACATACCTTATACCCTTTCCAGCGGTTACTTTTATATTACTTTCATTTCGTAGCTCCCCCTTTACGAAAGCGGCAGCAGACTCTCCAGCTAACTCTGCCTCCAGGGTTACGTGGTCGACTAAATCGTGAACATGTAAAACGTTACCACACGCAAAGATACCTTTTACATTTGTCTCAAGATTTTCATTTACTATGGAGCCATTGGTTATGGGATCCAGGGAAACCCCGGCCATTTTAGACAGTTCATTTTCTGGGATAAGACCCACAGATAATAGAAGGGTATCGCACTTTATCCTCTTCTCTGTGCCCTTTATGGGCCTCCTCTTCTCGTCTACCTCCGCTATTACAACCTCTTCCACCCTTTTTATTCCTCGAATATCCACCACCGTATGACTCAGATACAGGGGAATGTCGTAATCCTCGAGGCATTGAACAACATTTCTGGGAAGACCACTGCTATAGGGCAGGATCTCGACTACTGCCAAAACCTCCGCCCCTTCCAATTTAAATCTCCTCGCCATTATCAGGCCGATGTCTCCCGATCCAAGGATAACAACCCTTTTTCCAACCATGTAATTCTTTAAATTGATGAGATTTTGAGCGCAACCGGCGGTATAAATCCCCGAAGGTCTAGTTCCGGGGATACATATCTGTCCCCTGGTCCTCTCTCTACACCCCATGGCAAGAACTATTGCCTTTGCCTTTACCTTTATCAGATCCTCTGGGCTGCAGACTGTGATACATTTTTTCTCGTTAATATCAAGAGCCATGCTATTTAGCATATAGGGGATCCTTAGCTGCTCAACCTTGTCAATAAAGCGTTGCATATACTCCGGGCCAGTTAATGCCTCTCCAAATATCTCGATCCCGAAGCCCTCGTGAATGCATTGATTTAGGATTCCCCCAAGGGATTCGTTTCTCTCAATTAGCAGGATATTATCAATGCCCGATTTTTTGGCTGCTATTGCCGCAGATAAACCCGCTGGACCCCCTCCTATTATCGCTATGTCCACATCCCTCTCAATCATTTTTCCTTAGATCCTTTGTCCTTCCGATGAAGAGCCTTGAGTTATTTCCCTTCAGGGTCAGCTCATCAATGGAAGGGTTAGAGAGTTCCTCCATTATCTCCACTATCTTGGGTATGCAGAACCCTCCCTGGCACCTACCGCAGGTTGCCTTACTCCTCTTCCTCACACCGTAGATATTTCTTGCCCCCAGTGGGTTTTTCAGGGCATCTATTATCTCCTGCCTGGTGACGGTTTCGCATCTACATACTATGCGGCCATAGTTGGGGTTTTTCCGGATCAATTTCGATTTCTCCTCGTCCGATAATTTACTAAAACGAACGGGAGCCTTTCTCTTCGGATTGAACTTCCGGTTCTTTTTCAATCTCTTTTTCCTTTTTATTATCTCCACTACCTTTTTTGCGATTGCGGGGGCGGAGGTCAGTCCCGGGGATTCTATTCCTATGAGATTGATAAAGTTATCAATGGATTCCTCTATAACAAAATCCTCTGGCTTTTTGGCATCGGGTTTGATCAACTTGGGCCTTATTCCCGCAAAACTACGGATAAAATCCTTCTTGGAGATCTTTGGTAACAGCTCTCTGGCCTCTGAGTACAGTCTTTCCATTACCTCCTTCGTATTTGCAGTATCCTCCCTATCTTCAATGTATTCTGCCGATGGACCTATGAATATATTGTCATCCGTTGTTGGTGTCAGATGAATCCCCAGGCCCCCCGGTTCCCTGGGAGGGACGGGATAGACCATCCCATGAATTAGGTGCCTTCTGTTCTTATCCAGGATGTGATATTCTCCGCGACAGGGATATATCTTATACCTATCAATTCCAACCATCCCGGCGATTTTGTCGGAGAACAGACCAGCGCTATTAATTACAAACTCCGATCTGAATTCCCCCCTGTTTGTTTTTACTATAAAAGAGCCATTCTCTTTAATATCCGTAACCTCCGTATTGAGTAAAATTCTAACCCCGTTCTGCAGGGCATTCTCGGCCAGTGCAACGTTTAATAAGAATGGATCCAGGATGGCGCTGGTGGGTGAATACAGGGCCTTAATTCCCTCCACCTCGGGTTCTATTTCCTTGATCTCCTCCCTGTCTATTATCCTCAGCCCCTTTACACCATTCTTATCGCCATTGTCTTTAAGCTTATAGAGGTCTTTTATCTCCCGTTCATTCTTAGCCACGACTATCTTCCCAACCTCCCGATATGGGACATCCAGATCGTGACAAATTTTTGGCATCATTCTGTGTCCGAGAACATTGGTCTCTGCCTTTAATGAACCCGGCTCCACGTAGAAACCAGCATGTACAACACCACTGTTTCTGCCACTGATCCCCATTGCCACATCGGATTCCCTCTCGAGGAGGATCGTCCTTGCCTCATACCTGGATAGCTCCCTCGCAATGGCACAACCCACAATACCGCCACCAATTATTATGAAGTCAGAGGAACTTCCTTTCATCTTTTGAAATAATATAATCTTTTGAAATAAATATATTTTGATTGAGGTAATATATTAGGCATCAATTGAATATATTCAAGATGCTCCTAACAATCCCCTTAACGGATGAATGCGTAGAGAAACTCGAGGTAGGTGAAATCGTCTATCTGACCGGCATTATCTCTACCGTCAGGGACAAGGCTCATGAAAGGGCTCTGAGACTGGGAAAATTCCCCATTGATCTGAAAAATGGAGTTATCTTTCACTCCGGCCCCATCGTGAAAAAGGAAAAAGATGAATGGAGGATAATAGCGATAGGCCCCACTACGAGCTCAAGAATGAATTCCCTCGAGCCAGAATTTATAGAGAGATTCAAGATTAAGGGAATAATCGGGAAGGGGGGGATGAATGAGGATGTTATGAAATCGATGAGAGAGAACAAGGCAGTTTACCTGTCAATGACCGGCGGCTGCGCCGCCTCTATAGCTGAGATGGTCAAGGAGGTCAGGGGGGTTTACTGGCTGGATCTTGGAATCCCCGAGGCTGTTTGGGTTCTCAGAGTTGAGAAATTCGGTCCCTTGGTCGTTTCCATTGATGCGAAGGGAAATAGTCTGTATGGGGAGATAGATAAAAGGGTCCAGGAGAACCTGAAGGGAATACATTGATCTCCTGTAGCCATTCGAGTTTTTCTTCCGGTGTAAGGTTCATGAACCTCTTCTCACTTCTTTCCCGGACGGAATGCAAACTTAGTCATTTGATCTTAATTCCTCCTTCAGGTGATTTATAGATATTATGGTCCTTCTACGGAACACCCTAAGTATGACGGCAGAGGTTATATAAGGAGAAAAGGCTGGGCAAAAATTCTCGAGAAAGAGACATATAGTGAAGTTATCACAGAAGCCTCGAGGATAGCCAATGAACTGATGCTGGAAAGGAGATTCCCTTGTGCGTTAGCTCAGAAGCCCTGGAGCAGTTATAGGATCTTTGTAGTAGAGATTTATATGCCCAAGAGGTAATGTTATCAGTAATCTGTAGAGTTGAACAGGTCAGACGTTACGGGATTGATATTTACAGGCCCCTTCTGTATATTTAATCATAAATCACATCTGGACCCGGATGCATCCCTTTTATATCTCCCAAACTCCGTACCCCGTAATTCCCTGGCGGTAAATACGGGGCCGTCCCTGCAGACCCTGAGTCCAGAGGGGTCTATACAGCACTGTCCACAAATGCCCACGCCGCACTTCATATATCTTTCCAGTGAAAGCTGACACGGGATCTCCTCTCTCAGAGAGATATCTGCAACCCTCCTCATCATGGGCTCCGGACCGCAGGTGTAGATCTGGTCAAATTCTCTCTTTCTTATTAAATTTTCCAGAATATCACACACGGAACCCCTCTCACCATACGTTCCATCATCCGTTACAGTTAGAAGATGAATTTTCTTTGATCCAAGTTTGTCTATCCAGAGGAGCTCTTTCTCTGTTACGGCTCCGTGAATAACCGTCAGCTCTCTATCTTCCCTTAAAATTTCATCGATTAATGGCATTAATGGAGCAAGTCCAACACCACCGGCAACTATGCAGATCCTTTCTCCTTTTATTCTATAGCCATTGCCGTATGGTCCCCTGATCCCCACAAGGTCACCCTTCCCGAGGGAGAATAATCTCTTTGTAAATGGACCGACCTCTTTCACAGTGATCTCCAGATCTCCATTCAATTTACTGAAGCTGAATGGCTTTTCATCAACATCTGGAATCCAGAGCATCGCAAACTGTCCGGGCCTCGCTCGAATTTTTTTGTCCAGTACAAAGGTCCTTACGGTGGGGGTCTCCACCCTTACCTCCAGGATCTTTACCATCTCGGGTGCATTAATCTTCATTCTTTACCAGGATTAATGAGATATTGTCCATGCCCCCCATCTCATTGGCCAGATGAACTAAATTATTGCACGCATCCTCGACTGTTTTGCTCTCTAAAACTATCCTCTGTATCTCATTATCTTCAACCATATCGGTCAGTCCATCACAGCACATCAGTATTATATCGCCTTTTTTGAGGGTTAATTCGGTCAGATCAACCTCTACATCCGGGAAGCATCCAACAACCCTGGTAAGGACAGCTCCGGCTGTGTGGTCCTCTGTAATCTGTTCAATCCCGTCTTCGTTTATTATGTAAAGCCTTGAGTCGCCGACGTTTCCAACGTATAGTTTTTCATTATCCAGGATTGCGGCAACCAGGGTTGTCCCCATCCCCCTGTACTGAGGGGTTCTCATTGCGTAATCAAAAATTTCCTTGTTTGCCTTTTTTATTCCAGACTCCAGTGCCGATGAATAGTTTATCTCCTTTATAGCAGAAAGCAACTCCGTCATCAGGAATTTCGCAAGGATCCTCGTTCCAAGATAACTGGCAACCTCCCCCGCTGGGGGCCCTCCCATTCCATCGCCAAGGATTAGGATCAACTTCCAAGATTCTCTGGATTCGTGAATGGAGCCGATTCTCAGGACGATAATGCTGTCTTCGTCCTTGTCCCTGACTCTGCCGATATCTGATTTACAGGCAATTTTCATTCTATCAATCTTTTTTCTGGGAAAAATTTTTGGTCAGTTATCAACTCTGCATAGATCCATAAATTTCGGAAGGAATGGAATTTCTGCCAGGTGGTCTGAATCTCAAAACGAGCATTTTTATCTGCAAAATCCAATATGGTAGATATGTACCACGGTAAGATTACCAAAGCGAGGAAGAAGAGGAAGTACGAGATGGGCAGGGAGGCCGTTGAGACGACCCTTGGTGAAGAGAACAGGAAGAGGGTAAGGACCAGGGGGGGCGGGAGTAAGTTAAAACTGGTCTCTGCAAGATTTGCAAATCTTGTTCTTAAGAACAAGGGGGTTAAATGTGAGATCATCAGTTTAGTTGAGAATCCAAGCAATAAAGATTTTACCAGAAGAAGTATCATCACAAAGGGTGCCATCCTGAAGGTGAAGACACCAGAGGGGAAGGAGGTGAAGGCAAGGGTTACCTCAAGACCTGGACAGGACGGGGTTTTAAATGCCGTCTTGCTCTGAATCTTCTGGTATTTTTAGACTCTTAACTTGATATTTTATTTAATTCCAGAGAGAGAAATATGCAAAAGAAGATAAAGATTTTTGATACGACGCTGAGGGATGGAGAACAAACTCCCGGGGTAGCTCTTACGATAGATAAGAAACTGGAGATAGCCAACGCTCTGTCGGAGCTGGGGGTGGATATAATTGAGGCAGGATTTCCCATCAATTCTGAGAGCGAGTTTCAGGCTGTCAGAAAAATCTCTAAGGAAGTAGATACCACCGTCTGTGGGCTCGCAAGGGCATTGAAGGAGGATATAGATGCATGTATAAAGGCGGATGTTAATCTGATCCATACCTTCATCTCTACGTCACCTCAACATATGAAGTACCAGATGGGTAAGGGTGAAGATGAGATCTATGAGATGGCCATTAGCGCAGTAGAATATGTCGTGGATCATGGAATCCCCTGCCTGTTCTCCCCGATGGATGCAACCAGAAGCGAGATGCCTTTCCTCATAAGGGTCTGTAAGGGGGTGGAAGAAGCGGGAGCCGAGATTATAAATATTCCCGATACCGTGGGGGTTATGTACCCCAGTGCAATGAGAGAATTCATGGCAAAGATCAGGAAGGAGATTAAGATCGATCTGGATGTTCACTGTCATAACGATTTCGGAATGGCTGTGGCAAATACATTAGCAGCGGTAGAAGCGGGGTGTAATCAGGTTCAGGTAACCGTGAATGGCTTGGGGGAGAGGGCGGGAAATGCCGATCTGGAGCAGGTGGTTATGGCATTAGAGACCCTGTATAAAATCAAGACCAATATTAAGACAAAAAGGATCTATCCGACGAGTAGACTAGTAGAGAGGCTTACTGGGATACGGGTAATGCCCAACTTTCCGATAGTGGGCGATAATGCCTTCGCTCACGAGTCCGGAATTCACGTTCATGCAGTCCTTAAGAAGGCGGAGACGTTTGAGCCGATAAAGCCGGAGATGGTTGGAGCTAAACGTAGATTGGTTCTCGGAAAGCACATCGGTGTTCATGGCATAGATGTTAAGTTAAAGGAACTCGGAATAAAGGTAAACCAGAAACAGTTGAAAGAGATTACCACGAAGGTGAAGGACCTCGGTGGTAAGGGAAAAAGAGTAGTAGAGGAGGACCTGATTGCCATAGCGGAGGACATAATTGGAATGATTCCCAGGGAAGAGAGGAGGGTGGAGCTGGTAGATCTGGTTTTAAATTCCAGATTGGGCAAGAAGCCAATCGCCTCGGTTATTCTGAGGGTGGATGGAGAGGAGAAGAAGGCCACAGAGGAGGGTGTTGGTCCCGTGGACGCCACCCTGAGTGCAATAAGATCGGCCATTGGTAGGGAGGAGGTCACATTAGAGGAATATCACCTTGATGCCATAACCGGGGGATCAGATGCGCTGGCAGACGTTACCGTCAGGGTCAGCGACGGAAAGAGAACGACGATGGCAAGGGGCGTTCACGAGGATATCGTTATGGCATCTGTTATTGCATTTCTTAATGGATTAAATAGAATCTTGAAGCTTTAATCATTTAGATACAATGAGATCCGATAAAACCAAAAGGGGAATTGACAGGGCTCCCCATAGGTCCTTGATGAAGGCCATGGGTATGATCGATGAGGAGATTGATAGACCCTTTGTAGGGGTTGTGAACTCGTGGAACGAGTTTATCCCCGGGCATATTCACCTGGATAAACTGGCCGATGCCGCAAAGTATGGAATCAGGATGGCGGGCGGGACGCCATTTGAGTTTCACACCATAGGAATTTGTGATGGGATCGCCATGGGTCATGAGGGCATGAGATACTCTCTTCCCTCGAGAGAAACGATTGCAGATTCTGTAGAGTTACAGGTACAGGCTCATCAGCTGGATGCCCTCTTATTTGTCACAAGCTGTGATAAGATACTTCCCGGACATCTGATGGCTGCCGCGAGGATAAATATTCCTTCAATTTTTGTTACCGGGGGCCCGATGTGTCCGGGAATCTTCAATGATCGGCAGGTTGATCTGATTTCTGTATTTGAGGCGGTTGGAAAATTTCAGGCGGGTGAGATGACAGAAGAGGAACTCAGGGATCTCGAGGAGAGTGCATGTCCCGGCATAGGTTCCTGTGCAGGACTTTTTACTGCAAACACCATGGGCTGTCTTACCGAGGCTCTGGGAATGTCCCTCCCCGGTTGTGGAACCTCTATGGCGATAGATGCAAATAAACTCAAAATAGCCAGAAGATCCGGGATGCAGATCATGAGATTATTGAAAGAGAATATAAAACCCAGGGATATAATGACGGAGGAGGCATTTGAAAATGCGATTCGTGTGGATATGGCCATTGGTGGCTCGACAAATACCGCATTACATTTACCAGCGATAGCGAATGAATGTGGAATAAAGTTAAGTCTCGATCTATTCGATAAATTAAGCAGAGATACCCCTCATTTAACGTCCATCCGTCCCGGGGGTCCGCATTTTATGATCGACCTCGACAGGGCCGGTGGGATCCAGGCAGTTATGGACAGAATTAAGGACAGGCTAAATCTAAATTGTATGACCGTTACGGGGAAAACCCTCCACGAAAATTTATGGGAACTGAAGATATTAAACCTGAAGAAGAACAGGGAGGTCATACGGACCAAGGAAAATCCATATCACAGGGAAGGGGGAATAGCCGTACTCAAGGGAAATCTGGCTCCACGAGGCTCTGTAGTCAAGCAGTCTGCCGTTGACCCAAAGATTATGAAGCATTCTGGTCCAGCCAGGGTTTTTGATTGTGAGGAGGACGCAAATGATGCCATCCTGGGAGGGAGGATAAAGAAGGGCGATGTCATTGTGATAAGATATGAAGGGCCCAAAGGGGGCCCCGGGATGAGGGAGATGCTTCAGGCTACATCTGCCGTTGCCGGAATGGGTCTATCGGATTCGGTTGCATTGATCACAGACGGAAGGTTTTCCGGGGGAACCAGGGGCCCATGCATAGGTCATATAAGTCCAGAAGCTGCTGAAGGTGGTCCAATTGCCATTGTTCGGGATGGGGATATAATAGAGATAGATATCCCTCAAAGAAAATTGAATCTGAAATTGTCTGAAAAAGAGATTCAGGAAAGGCTGAAGAGGTGGAAGAAGAAAGAGAAAAGGCTAACCGGTGTTTTAAAGAGATACTCCAAGATGGTAAGCTCCGCAGATAAGGGGGCCGTTTTTGAATAGCCCCTGGTCTTCATGTGCCATAGATGAATGTAATCAGGGGAAAAAGATAATTCTCAGGTAAAGGAACAACAGATACATCAGAATCAGAATAGAGGACTCCTTTCTGTTCAGGTTCATGTGATTGAACAACAGGAGGAGAACAATTACCGTTGTCACCATCCAGTAGACGAAATCGAATCGGATTACATCCTTACTTACGGTTACCCCCGCTATCGAGGCACCCAGACCAAATGACAACAGAGGATCGGTTATATTGCTGCCTATCAGATTTCCGAGGGACAGGTATCCCGCATTCCTCATAATCGCTTTTATAGAAACGCTGAGCTCAGGGATACTCGTTCCCAGGCCGACAAAGATCCCTATCAGAGAACTACTTATTCCGATTTCAGTTGCGAGGAGGATGCCATTATTAACGACCAGGTCTGCGGCATAGATAACAATTGCGATACCTATAAAACACTTTAGGATTTCCAGTACAAGGTTACACCGGCCACCCCCATCTGAAGTGAATTTCTCAATTAATTTTTCCTGACGCAATAGAACCCCCAGATACAGAATGTAGATTAAAACAAGCATAATCCCCTCGAACCTTGAGACATAACCATCTATAGCTGATAGAAACATCAAAGACATTGCCACGAACATCATTATCCCGTCACGTCTTAATGATCTCTGAGTTATATGCAATGTAGCAAACATGCCCACGATGCCGAGTATAATTGTAATCTGTCCCAGGTCACTTCCAATTATATTACCCACAGCGATTCCGGATGCATCAACCCCATGCAATGTATCTATACCCGCCATCACGTTCGTGAATATCTCGGGAAGCGATGTTCCAATGGAAGCAATGGTCAATCCCACTATGAGGTGAGAGACTCTCAGCCTTTCTGCGATATTTTTGGCAGAAGAGACCACGAGATCACTGCCGAACCAGAGGCCGATAATTCCCAGAATAACGAGAGTTGATTCATAGAGGGTCATATTATTTATTAAATCTTACTATTTTTATTTCCTTAAGATGAACAAGATCCAGAAATTACTCGGGGCATTTCCCGAGACGTATTCGGAGGAGCTGGGCATATCCTTAGAAAAAGGGGGTGATATCTTTAAATAGTTTCTAGCCTCGATCCTGTTTGGAAAAAGGATTTATGCCCAGGTAAACAGCTAAAAATTAACAGAAAAACGAGGAGATTTATCCATCTGTACACTTAGAACCTTATTAATAGTTTTCTCCCTTGGAATAATCCTCGGTATTTTTATTGGTATGACTTTCCAGATCGACCTTTTCTATTCATTCGCGAGATGAAGGTCTAAAGGAGTTGTGGAAAGGGGTTTTCTTTTTATAATGTTGAATAACACCATCGTAATTGCACTGGTTTTGTTTGGCGGAATTTTATTCTCCCTTCCCAGTAGATGAGAGCAACGATATAGACCACTTCAGGATAGAATCCAGAAGATTCCTGTACTCCAGAAAAAAGGAGAGATTTATTTCTGGTATTAATTATATCGGTACTTATGAGCGGTTGCGTATCTTTAAGGGACTATTTATATCCAGTCACAACCAGTGGAACAACCACATCCACGGTAGAAACCACAACCACGACAACCATAACTACTACTCCTTCAACTACACTTTCTGCGATGAGATAAAAAGTAATCTACTAAGAACAGTTTGTGTTGCTGCAGAAAAGAGAGACAGGGGGATATGCGACCTTATCAACGACTCTGAGACGAGAGATAAATGCTATTATGGCGTGGCTGTTACGGGAGGAGATGAAGAAATAATCAGATACGCCAGGTGTAAGCACTGAGAACTACTTCTTGTGCATCCTCTTCAGCTTTTTTCTTCTCTTCTTGAGCTTATGCTTTCGCATCTTCTGAATCTTTCGTTTTCTACCACACGGCATAAATATAACATCGATTTCTCGAATATAAATCGAATATATTGTCAATTCATCTGTTTCAATCCCTCATAGGTATTCTACAAACGCAGTTAGGGAATGGTTTCCTTGTAATAAAATATTCGTGAAATATTCTTCCCAGCTCCACCAGTGGATTATCCTGTTCAGGATTTATTTCATGAGCCATGAGCCATACCTCTCTCGGACAGATATAGTAATACCAGATCAGGGTAGGGATTATGGAAGACATTTTCATTCATGGATAAGTAAGAACAGCCATGCAGGGATGAATATTATCTCTTTTTTATCTATACTTCTTTTTTCCAACAAATTTTTTGTAACTACAATTCCCCTCTCAATATTAAACTCCTTCATGAATTTAAGCAAACCCTTCAGATCAGAGGAACCTATTTGCTCTCTATACTTCACCTCAATAGGTACGAGGGTTTTATTTTCCAGTATTACATCCACCTCATTCTTCTGTTTATCCCTCCAGAAAAATTCTCTTGCAAAAATTGACTCCACATACTGTCCCAGAATTTTTTCGATCAGCATATCTCTATCATAGCTGAGAACTGCAAAGGCTATCGATGGATGTGTTATATGAATCTTCTTATTTCTCCTGATACGCTTTGCCAGACTTCTTGAGTACGATTCTGTGACCTTTATCAGAAATGCAGATTGTAGATAGAATAGATAATTACTTATAGTCTCATAGTCGGCCTTGAACACATTACATAAATTTTTTATCTCAAAGAGATTGGATGAATTACTGCAAGCATATCTAAAAATCTCAAAGAGGATATCCTTCCTCCTTATCTCAAATATTGTAGGTATATCTCTATAGATTATCTTTTTCACTACCAATTCTCTTATGTATTTTCCTATAACGGACTCATCATCTTCATTCACCAGTTCGGGGAATGCTCCTTTATATAGATACTCTAAAAATTCATGTTCAAAAAACTCCCTTTCCGTGATAAATTTCATGTAAATTTCTTCAATTTTTTCTATTTCTAGTCTATCTACTCTAACCTCAAGTTTTTTCCCTTTAAGTTCGAGGTATTCTCTAAAGCTTAAAGGTTCTAATTTGAATGTTACAATCCTTCCTCCAAGAGACGCTTTTGCTTTGCTCAATTCCAGCGATTCGGAGCCAGATATCACAAATTTTATATTCCTCGTATCGTAGTATCTCTTTAACACACCCTCCCAGTCATCCACATAATGAATTTCATCCAGAAAGATGTATTCAGGTCTAAAATTATTTATAAGAAAATCTATGACAAAGATGAGGACCTCTTTCTTCTGTGTTTCCTCTTCATCAAAAGAAAAAAATACTGCTTCTTTTCCAAGTTCTTCCATTATTTGCTGCATGAGTGTTGTTTTTCCCGTTCTTCTGAGCCCCACAATCGCAATTATCTGCTTTTTTGGAAGCCATTTCTCTATCTCTGAATAAAGTTCTCTCCTAAATTCGGGAACTTCAAC
>Ga0190363_1000563_pt1 | contig 22086 bp, 19 predicted proteins | sample 48721867_MG_FD_161272 | JGI IMG/M metagenome (GOLD analysis project Ga0190363, IMG submission 161272) | Hydrothermal vent microbial mat bacterial communities from Southern Trench, Guaymas Basin, Mexico - 4872-18-6-7_MG | ecosystem: Environmental > Aquatic > Marine > Hydrothermal vents >... | reverse complement strand
CAATTATCGAGTACAAGGCCAAGCTAAAGGGTATTAGGGTTATATACGTTGATCCCGCTCAAACATCCTCCCTGTGCCCGATATGTGGGGAGAGGCTAAGCCCGAATGGGCACAGGGTCATGAGATGCGAGAATTGCGGTCTCGAGGCAGATAGGGACGTTGTTGGGAGTTGGAATATCCGCTTAAGAGGCCTGAAGATGTAGGGCTTGCGTGCTCCAAAGTAGCGGATAACCAGAACGGTCATCATCTACGTCAGGGCCTGGGTTCATCATCATGAGGTCAGAGGCACGGGGCACATATTTAGAAATTCATATAGGCACTTAAAGCACTTGCGTTATTAATGTGCCCTGATTGCACTTTTAGTGAAGTGATAATAATGAACGAGGCCCTTAGAGAACTGTTTCCATCTCTTAATAAGTTTACAGCATACTTAAATACAGCAAGTATAGGCCTAATGCCTCTCAGCTCAGTAAGAAGTTTGAGCAATATCGTGAGCGACATACTTGAGTTTAACGGCCCAGTAAACTCTGTAGACTATATGGATGATCTTGTCTTAAATCCAGTGCTGAATGAGATATCCAAGTTAATACATGCATCAAAGGATGAGGTAACGATATCCATACAGACAACTGACGCACTAAAAAGAGTGCTCTATGCTATTAAGCCTAAGAGGGACAAAGATAATATAGTGTCAGTTGACATGGAGTTTCCAACGATATCCTGCTTATTAAAGTCCTATTCTAGGAGTCATGAACTTAAATTAAGAATTGTGAAGAACATAGATGGAAGATATCCGATAGAAGCTCTAGAGCAAAAAATTGATGACAGGACATTTGCCGTAGTCGTCAGCAGTGTCCAGTGGGTTACTGGGTACATGATAGACATCAAGGAGCTCTCAAAGATAGCTCATGAGCACGGAGCTCTTATTATTGTTGATGCTGTTCAGCACGTTGGAGCAGTTGACCTAGATGTAAGGAAAAACGAAGTAGACGTCCTTGCCGCTGGAGGAGAGAAGTGGCTTTTAAACCCATCAGTAGGCTCTGGAATCCTATACGTGTCACGTGAGCTTCTTGAGAAGTTAGAGCCGTACCTAGGCCTTCTTAACATGAGGCCTCCTCCTGGCACTTGGACGCCGTGGTGGGCAGATCCAAAAAAGGATCCTTGGGGGGACCTAGAACCAAGAAAGGATGCTAGAATACTTGACTTTGGAGGAGGAATGCCGTACTTACTTGCAGCAGCACTTCTTGGCTCCCTGAGGCTCCTGAATAATGTAGGAATGAAGAACATTACAAGGCATAACCTAAGGCTAAAGAGGATTCTCGTGGACGCTATCTTAGAGGAGGGTCTAAAGATCATAGGCTATAGTGATGATGAAAAGCTGTGGTCTCCCATAACAACAATTCAGACAGGACTAAGCTTCGAGAAGGAGAAGGTCATATGGGAAAAGCTCTCTGAGAAGCGCATATCAGTAAGTCATAGGGGGCTTCTTGGGATTCACGGCATAAGAGTTTCCCCTCACCTCTACAACACACGAGAGGAGATAGAAGTCTTCCTTGAGGAATTCCTAAGAGCTCTTGGGAGAGTTACTTAAGAAAATCGAATAAGGTTCTTTGAGAGAGGACTTTTCTAAGCAGAACACTTTGTTTTACCCAAATATTTATTGGGACGGTCATTTTACTCGAGATGAACTCAAGGATCTCACTTACTGAGTTCAGCCTAATAGGCCTCTGTTTTAGAGCATTTCTGACGCTTTCTCTAACGTTCCACACCCCTACTGGAACCTTGTATCCTGGATGTGCCTCCCTTAACACGAGAGCTGCCGCCTGTCTTTTTCGAGCGTATAACCTCTCAGCTATTGCAAGCCTTGCTGCGTAATAGCAGCCTCCAATGCTTGCATATTCACTTCTTCCAAGATATGACTCATAGTCTCCTCCTATAGCGAGATATCTGTCATCTAAGGTTCCTGGAAGGAATGCCTCTATGCTCTCGTACTCCCAGGGCCTTGGCATGAGCACAACGATCCACTTGTTATCTAAGTACTCGAGATAATAGGCCTCGTACTCGCTAATAACGGGAAACTGTCTTACGTGATTTAGAAGATGCTTTGATATTATGTCATCTACAGCAGTTATTGACCACCTAGTTGGAACAAGCCTTCTATATCTACTAGTTCCAAGCATTCCAGCGCTTAGGGCTTGTTGTATCCTAGAAACAGGCTCTCCTGAGAAGTAAAGCTGAAGAACTGCACTTCCTGCATTTAAGTCAGTGTCATAGTATGTCCTCTCTAACAAGTGGTCAGACGAGCTAGGATAAATTTTAAACTTCTCTATTGGAGCGGAGGGCCCAAAGGGCTGAGAGTCGAACGAGAACAGGACACCTCTAGGCGCTTTTGAGAACTTAATCTCCGTGTCCACGGCCCTTCTTGAGAGGAGCATATCATGAAGCTCAAGAATGATCTTGTTTTCAAGGTTCTTAACATCTGTTAAGGACTTTCCTCTTACCATGCTGAGTCTCATGCTTATTATTTCCTCTAACGGCTTACCAAACCACAGCTCTGTAAGACCTAGAGATTCTGTGCTTCCCACCTCAGGAGGCACTAGTGGACCTATGTACACACGAGGGTAGCCTATCCTTCCTATGAACACCTCTGGTGGGCTGGATCCAAAAATCTCAGTCTTTAAGACTCTTGGAGCTATCTCTGAGATCTTTCTGTATATATAATTGCTTATATCTACTATATCCACTCTCTTTATCTCATAGCTCTTGGGAGTGACGAATATCAGCTTTTTCATGGAGTACACACCAAAGAGCTTCTCATGAATTAGCCACTATTTTAAACTCTAGACGTCCATATATTTATACTTAACATACCCTGGTGACGCAAATGAAGATCCAAGAGATTGTCGTGAGAACGATACTAGGATCAAGTCAAATAGCAGACTACACAATTAATCCATACATTGGATGCTCTCATGCATGTGCATACTGCTACGCGTACTACTACACTAGGAGAATCTACGGCATAAGAGATCCATGGGGGACATATGTGTACATAAAGAAGAACGCTCCAGCATTATTGAGAGCTGAGATGAAGTACAAGGATCCAGGAAGCATATATCTCTCATCGCTTACTGATCCGTATCAACCTCTTGAGAACACTAGAAGAACTACAAGGGAAATACTTGAGACGATAGCGGAGTATGACTGGCCAGTAATTGTTCAGACGAAGTCCGCCCTAGTAACCCGTGATCTTGATATTCTTTCTAGGATGTCAAGTGTTACCGTTGGATTTACTATAATAACAGCAGATGAAAGGCTTAGAAATTTCCTAGAGCCAGGAGCCTCTTCAACTGCTGCTAGGGTGTCTGCACTCCGAAGGATAAAGGAGGAGGGGATTAAAACATTTGTGTTTATTGGTCCTATAATGCCAGGAACTAAGATTAGAGATATAGCAAAAATCGTAGAGCTAACGCTTGAACACGCAGATCTCTACTACTTTGATAGGCTTAACGTAAAACCATACATGTGGTATAACATGGAGAGAAAACTTCCATCATCTCTTGTAGACTTTTACAAGACGATGATTGCTTCTGGCTATTATAACACTATAAAAAAGGAAATAGAGGAACTTGCAAAAGACTTAGGCATAGACTATGTAATACTGTTTTAGCAGAAGCTCTCTCTGCTAACTATGTCGTCTAAGGGCCTTCTAGGCCTAGGTTCTGGAGACTCCGCTGGGTATCCAATAGTTATTATGGCAACTGGCCTCAATCCCTTAGGTATGCACAGTATTTTGGAGACACTTCTCTCGTCAAAGGCTCCTACAAAACACGTCCCAAGCCCTAAGGCGTGCGCCATGAGCATAATATTCTGGATTGCTAGGGCAGTGTCCTGTATGCAGTAAAGGGCCCTTCCTCTATCACCGTACCTATAGCTAGATCTCTCAGGATCAGCGAGCACGACTATGTATACAGGGGCCTCCACCATCCAGGTCTGACCATAAGCAGCCTCTGCAAGCATTTCTCTAAGCCTTTTGTCTCTCACTATGAGAAAGTGCCAAGGCTGTAAATTTCCTGCTGACGGTGCCCACCTAGCGGCCTCTAATATGAGCCTTAATTTTTCCTCCTCAACTGGCAAGCTCTTGTATCTCCTAATGCTCCTTCTGGACTTTATAATCTCAAGCAGATCCTCTGCCTTCATACTATATCCCCCTAACCTATGAAGCTCCCTCCACGGGAGGGAAGGTGTCCACGATGTGGCTCCATAATCTGTCTTATTATTATATCGTGATGCTTTGAGTACTTTTTGATGAAGTCCACAAGGGATCCATATAGCACTCCCATTGCCTGCTTGGTTCTATGTGCGTTTGCATCCGCAAGGCTAAGATGCTGTGGGTATCCTGAGACGCTCACAGCATACAGCCAGCTCATAAGCTCGTCAAAGGGATTACCATTTGCGAGCACTTCAAACTTATATATCCTCTGATAGGGGCGAAATCTAGCATATCCCACATAAAAGCCTAGCTCTGAGGCCTTATTTTCTAAGACGTCCGCGAGGGACTCCATGCTTGTGGACGTTGAGGTGTCCTTAACGACCTCACTGGCGAACATCGCTATGTCTGAAACCGCTACATAAGGGGGTCTGAAACCTAATTTTTTCCTCTCACTGGCATCTGAAACCCTTAAATTCTTCAAAGCTTTCGCTACAGTAAGAATCCTAAAGGCTCTAGGCTCCTCATAGTACGCATGGAAGAACGGGGAGTAGAGGTATTTCGCGTCCTTCTCTCCCAAGAGTCTAGTCACGAGCATCGTGTCTGTCATCCCAAGCATCTTGCTTAAGCTCTCGCCGAGGTCTATTAAGGTTTCACCATCTTTAGAGCTCTTTCTAAGAAGCAACGTAAAGAGACCTCTCAGCGAGTAACCAGTGCTCCTCTTAGCTATCCCAACTATGCTTACCCTATTTTCTATGGCCTCATTTAGAAGAAGATCTCTTAGGACAAGGTTTTCAAGGCTCTCCAGAACAAAGATTGCTGTCTCAAATGTTAGGTCGCGTGACTCTTCGTGAGATCTTACTTTCTCTGAGCCCTCCCTAATGACATTAACAATTTCCTTTAAGACCTCAGATTTTCCACTTTCAGAGTAGAAGAGTGTTGTCATTTTATTACTAGGTAGTAGATAGTTTGTGTTTTCAAGAGATTCTGCTATATACTCCCAGTGGTTCTTGACCTCTTCGTATACATGCTTAAGGAGATCCCCTAGGGTCTCGCTAGATGTTCCCTCCCTAACATGAAGCCTTGAGTACAGATCTCTAAACACCTTATATATGGGAGTCGTTATTAGGCCATCCACGAGAAGTACCCTTCTCTCGCACTCCAAATTTGAGAGCATACGCACACCAAACAGTCCCATGAACGCCTCAAGGGTGGACATTTTCTTGAGAACTCTATCCCTAACTCTTCTCGAAGGAATCATAAGGAACATGTTCTCGACAATTTTTGTTCTAATGTTGCTCAAGTTTATGGGAACAAGAGCACTTTTCACGTCGTATACAACAAACGTTGACGTGGGCACGTATCCCATGCTTCCATCCACAGCAAATCCTGAGTATAGGTTTACTGGAGCCTTTTCAGGAGATCCTACCCTTATAATGGCCATTAGGGCATTGATGGCACTATCCTCAGAGTACACGGTATCTAACATCCCATCAATCTTCCTCATTATGTGTTTGTATATAGCGTCATATGATACTTCCATAGCAATCACGACCGGAGGAAAACTTTACTTAAGAATTCTCACAAATCCTTTAGTGCTCTTCTATCTTAACTATACTCCTAAGCTCGTTGTTAGGGCCTTCTCTGACGACATTGAACTCTATTATGCGCGCGTTTTCAATGTCTCTCAGAGATCTCTCATGTGACACAAGTATTATCTGGCTCCTGCCACCATGAACTCCTCTCTGAAGGCCTTGTATGAGCTCTCTGATGGCCTCCACTCTCTCAGCATCAAGGTTTTCTGTAGGCTCGTCAAGTATTAGAAGTCCTAAGTGCCTTCCGAGAACCTTTGCTAAGGCAAGCCTGATAGAGAACGCTAGCGCAGTCTGTTCTCCTCCACTCAAGGTTCTCCAATCAACCTCCTGTCCCTCATATATTACCTTTAGATCTATGCTCATGTGCCTACCGTGCATCCTGGTAAACTGTGTGCTGAAGCTCACCTTTATGTTTTTGTTTTCAATGAATGTTCTTAGATACTCAGTAGTGTACACCGTAAGCCTAGCAACAGCCTCCTTAACAATTTTTGAGCTTGCACTCTTTATTCTCTCCAAAACATCCTCTTTTATTCTCTCTGCAGCTCTTAAAACAATCTCCCGCTCGTTTTGTAGTGTAATAAGGTCATCTCTTAACCTTTTCACGTCCTCTCTCAAGCTAATAAGCCTTCCGCTAAGTGATCCTACAAGTTCTCTGAGCTTATTTGTCTCTGACTCAAGGGCATTGTACTCATGTTTTCTCTCATCAATAGCATTACGCAGAGCGTCAATAATTCGTTCAAGACCCTCGGATGGTTTTATATCTAGATTACTGACCTCCCTTATCCTCTCAATAACGTTGTCCAGTTCTTTTTCAATTCCTGAGATCTCTGCCTCTAAGGCTCTTACCCTTCTAATGCTCTCCTCGTAGTCCTTCTTATGCTCCTCCACATACGTCTTAAGGTTTAGATAGTCAAGATAATCCCTCATTATGCGATCATAGGCTTCTTTTATGTTTTCTAGTCCATAACTCGTCAATTGGTTTTCTATTTCACGAAGCTCCTCTTGGGTTGTCTCAAGCCTTTCCCTAAGCATGCTTGCCTTTTTCTCGTAGTCCTCGAGACTCTTTGATGTGCTCTCAACCCTCTCCTCAATGTCTTTTATTTGTTCTTTGATTTCCATTATCCTTTCTAGAGAGTTTACAGCCCTCTTATACTCGCTAATATTCTTCGCTATGGAGGCATTGCTTATAATTACATCAACATGGCTCTCAATAGAGCTTATAAGTGTCTTAAGCGCTCCTAATGAGCTCAACATCTCCTCAAGCTGCTTAATCTTAGAGCTAAGATTCTCTCTCTCCGTGACTATCTTGTTTATTTCCTCACTAAAGCTTTCTATTATTTTTTTGACCTCATCCTTTGAGCTAAACTTTCTTTTACATACTGGGCATATAGCCTCTCCAGACTTCAGTGTTTTCTCTAGAGACCTCTTGTGGCGCTCTATTTCTATAATTCTCCCACTAAGCTTGCTAACGTTATCCTCTAACCCTCTTATTTTCCTATTGAGCTCATCATGCTTCTTCTCTATTGCTGCCCTTATATCCTGATACTGATCTATAATGAACTTTACGGAGATCTCTCCTATGATGTCACGAAATCTATTAGTTAGATTCTCAATTTCCTCACATTTTTTGTTTATAAATCTCATGGAGTCCTCAACAATCTTTATCCTTGTCTTTATGTCATCTACATCAGCTTTGTTAGCAAGCTTTAAGAGGTCTACGCCTAAGCTATGGGAAAGCGCCCTCAGAAGCCCCTCTAGTTGATTATACTCTTCTCTTAACGTCTTCAGCCGTCCCCTAAGGGCCTCTAATTCATTCTTCATCTCAGAGATTATCCTATCCAGACTCGATATCCTACCCCTGATCTCCGATTTCTCTCTCTGAAGTGACTCGTACTTCTCATATAATCCCTTTATGTTCACATACACCTTTTCTATGTCCCGTCTCTTGTACTCCTCAACTCGCTTAAGAGCGTCCTCATAAGCTCTTATGTTCTTTTTGTATCCATCTAATAGTTCCCTTGATTTTATGAGATCTGATGCAGTGTTCATTGCTGTGTTAAGCATTTCAATGGCCTCTTTTAATTTATTAAGTAATTTCTCGTTCTCATGAAGCTGTTTTTTCTTAATTTCCAGCTCCTTCTCAAGAGATCTGATTTCTATCTGTTTTTCTCTAATTTCCTTGTTTTTCTGATTGATTGCTCCATCTATCTCCTTAGCAACTCCATCTATCTTGTTAATGAGATATGATAGGTTTCTTGTTGCGTTCATGTACTTGTTTACCTCTAAGTATTCAAGTATTACTTCAGAGAGCCTTTCCTTGTCCTCTAAAATCCTCTTTATCTCTCCTTGCTTTACATATACTGAGTTCGCAAATATCTTGTGATTTATTCCGAGGAGCTCACTTAGCTCCCTGCCAGCGGCCTCAGTGGCAATTATTTTCCTCTTTGTTCCGTTCTCAATTACAGTCAAACTTGTCTTTGTGGACATTCCCCTAAAGAGCATCCTCTCTACTTGACAGCTTACAGTGCTGCCATTATCCCTAATTATGTCAAACTCCAGAAGAACTCTTGCGCTAGGCCTTCCATGTCTTATAAGGTCATCCCTTGTAACTCCTACAAGATCTGAGATCTTTGCTCCTGGAAAAAGCGCGACAAAGATTGCATAAAGAACAGAGGTCTTACCAGAGCCATTTCTACCGCTAAGAATGTTTATGCCATCTTTAAACTCTATTTTTGTGTCCTTATGGCTTCTAAAGTCCTTTAACTCAATTCTTTTCAACAGAATTTTCACCGATCATCACCTGAGAGATAGTGGTTGCCCGCGCCTTATACTTGAGCAATAACGGAAACTTTGGCAACGGGCGCGGGCTTCCTCCTCTCGCGCTTCATCACGATCAGCGCGTCATGGGAGGCGACATCGACCGCCACCACGGGGGCGGCCTTACGTGGGATAAGCACTATCCTCCCGCCTCTGATGGCTATCTCGCCGTCATAGAGGCGGTCTTACTATTCACATTTCTCTAGGGATTTTTGAATGTTTCCATGGTCGCTGAAGATGTTGTGCTTATTTGACGAAATAGTCCATAAGGGTTCTCGGCTTCCTTGTAGGACCCTTAACTTTTTCCTCTATTTTCTCCTTTTTAGTCTCCTTCTCAGACTTCTTCTCCTCGTCATCTAACGGTATAGGAGCGTACTTGAATAAGTACTTTGCAAGGATCCTAAAGGTTTTCTCAGCCTCTTCAGAGTTCTCTGTGATAATATCAAGTGCTGCCCTCAACGCCCTTATAAAAGCGTCAGCATCATCATCTATTCTTGCTTCTGACTTTAACCCTATGCTCTCAATGACGTCTAGATAGTACGTGTACTTATCCCCAAATACTGATCTCAATATCTCATTCATATCCATTGATTCCCTCGATGAGTCGTCCACCTGAACACTCCCGCTCCCCGAGTACTCGATCTTCACGCTAGGATGCGCACCCTCCTCGCGGATAATATCCCTTAGAAGGATGTCATCTATTATCCTGTCCCCTGGAGATGTCATCTCCACAAGAACTCCTGGAGTACTTTCCACGATACTTTCTGAGTCGTCGGAAAACTCCTCCTCAGCCCTTCTAAGCATAGCTAAAGCCTTTTTTGTTGTTACTCTAACTCGAGCATATGGATCCTCATTAGAGTTCAAGGCTATTTTTATTCTGATACTGGACATTGACTTTAGCCTTATTCTTCTGATAGCATTATTCTCCATATCATATAGGACAAAGCCCTTATCCCAACACTTGTTCTTGATGAGTTCTCCATCATTAGTTAGCGTGTAGTCAAATTCGCCGGCATCCCTAAACGTTATGCTTCCAGGATATACGACGTATGCGTCTTCATAGGTTCCCGCAGTGTACTGATGAATGTGCCCAAGGGCATAGTAATCGAAGCCCTTTGGGAGATACCTAATTTCTATGGCCTGTTCGTTCAAGTACCTTATAAACTCCGTACTAACAATGCCTTCAATGGTTTGGTGTGCCATAAACACCTTTCTTTTAGCCCCGTAGTCAATCCTAGAAAAAAGCCTGAGGAATTCGTAGAACTTGTAAGAATCTGAGATGCGATTGTTCACTGGCTTATACTGAACCCCAACAAAGGCTACGTCTCCTATGATTACATACTTTTCAACAATGCCAATAGCTCCTGGAATTTCCTTCAGGACTATATCAAGATCTATATCCCCATAGGTCTTTTTGACGTTTCTCTTAAAGGCCTCTATAGAGCGTCTCATGGCGTTCAGATTAACTACATTTGAGGCCAAGTACTCAGTCCTTATGATCAGGTTACTCCTCTCAAGGAGCCTAAGGGGGCTCTCAACATCCTTAATGTCAGGAAGATTTATCGGCTTTAGCTTATCGTGATTTCCCTCAATCCCCACTACGGGGACTCCTTTATCCCATGCCTTAGAGAGGGACTCCATAGCAGTGTATATATCTGCTGAGCTAACATTCCCGAACTCTCTCTCAAAGAGGTCTCCTGAAATTATTAAAACATCTGGATTTAAGCTTAAGGCTTTATCAATTGCCCTCTTAAATGCATTCCTTGTGGAAACATTTACCGCCATTCCAATTTCGCTATGGGCTTTTATTGTAACCCCAAGATGTACATCCGCCATGTGGATTATTCTCAAGGCATTTACACCTCTCTTTACAGTTACATGGGAAGATCTCCAGCATCTATTACTGAGTTGTTCCTGTTTCTTATAGGTGACCACTCCCTGATAAAGTCCACATCTCTTCCTCCATAGGAAACTCCCTCGTAGAGCCTTGTGAAGTCCTCCACCTTTACGGTTACCGGCACCCCAGCTGGAACAGCGTATCCCACGATTAAGGCCTCCCCAACGTCAAGGCTCGTAAGGGAATCAGCAATATCATCTGTTATCATCTCACTTGAGTTCTTCACCCTCCTCCTGTCCTGTTCCTCAATGAGCCTTAATATTATAAACGTGTTACACTGGCTTACAACGTCCTCCTCAAGCCTCTTTGGCCTCTGGCTTACTATGCCTAGAGATATTCCAAACTTCCTACCTTCCCTGGCTATACGAGAGAGCCAGTAGGCGCTTTCCTCCGCTTTCTTTGGGTCAAGGAATACATGGGCCTCCTCAATGACGAGAAGAAGTGGATACCTGAAGGCCTCCCTTACCTTGTTAGCTCCCTCTCTAACGGCTTTAACTCTCTCCCTTAGGGCAGTTCTAGCGACGTATGATACAAACGTTATTGCCTCATCCTCTGAAAATGATGACAAATCCAGTATGTTCATGGCTCCAGGCTCTAGAGATCTTATCACATCGCTCTTTCCCTTATCATATAGGATTCTTGCTAGGATATCCCTTCTTAGTCTAAGGTTTCTAAGAACCCCCTCAACGCCCTCTCGCAGCTTTCTATTGTTACTATCCTCTGCATCAGCCTTAACCTCTTTTAGGGCATCCTCAAGACCCTTAATAAATGCTGATCCAAAGTTCTCTACGGAAAGCTCCTCGTTGTCAACTATGACGGCTCTTTTGGACATGAGCTTCTCATATGCTCTCTGAAGAGCATCCCTCATGTTCGTATACCTAGGCCTTATGTCAAGAAGTTGTTGTATCTCTCCTATGAACAGATCTCCTGGCCTTATTGAGGGATCCTTTAGCACGTTTATCCTGAAGTCGAGCTTATCCTGATAGTCTCTAAGCCTCGCGTACTCTCCATGATAATCAAAGACTACTACGGTACCTCCAAAATCTCTGACAATATTAGATGCTATTACAAGCACTGTGTTCGTCTTTCCTGCTCCAGTGACAGCAAAGATGGCAAAGTGCCTTGATAGCAGCCTGTTAAGATCAAGGTACACTGCCACGTCCCCCTTATTCTCCTCGTAATTGTAGAAGTTCAAGAGATATCCAATTTTAATCCTTCTGGGAGGATCTGAGTCCTCAGATTCCTCAAATATGGCCTTAAGTAGTCCCCTACTTGGAGAGTATACTCTTGTTAGAGGTGTTATCGGATGTTTGTTTGGCCTTATCTCGACATCCCTAATCTTTCCATCCTTGATCTTTAATATTAACCTTCCAAGAACTTTAACGTGAGCTACTATAAGCTCTGATGAGTCTCTAATGTCAGTGCTGTTTGTTATGACATCCAGCTCAGGATTAGTAACTCCCTGCCTCTCATACACCTGAAGGATCTTATTAAACCCAAATAGGCTCTCTATAACTCCAAAAAGAGGTTCCCCAACGGCGTTCTTTGTGATTACATACTCCCCAAATCTCACGTCCTTTCTTCTCTCAGGAGCTGTCACAAAGTCGAACTCCTGAAGCTGTGTCTCGTTAAGCACCATTCCTAGTGGAGAGCTTCTATCTACAAGCAGATGAGACATCCTCTCGAAGTAATCCTCCATTAGTAACACCTTGAGGAGTACAGTATTACTAACTTCTACATACAATATTATTAAATTTCTTGGGGATCGGCTACCTTGAACATCGGCCGCCGCTAACATCCATGAGGAGTTTAGATTGTCATAACGCAATCAAATAACCTAAGAACAGTTCTTAAATGTTTTGAACCGCGATGAACATATGTATACGGCCATAGCTTTATTACAAGCTATAAATTAGTCTATAACATTAGTCTGAAAGATATAATATAGTTATATTCAGTATTAGTTCTGAATAATGTACAAATTAAAGATAAGACCATCAATACATACTCAAGCCAATGAGGTGTATACTATGCAAAGTGATGACCTCAAGGATCTTATATTAGAGGCAGCTAAGATAATAGCAAGGGCCAAGTTAGTCCTTAGCTTCACAGGAGCCGGAATATCTGCAGAAAGTGGTATACCAACGTTTAGAGACAGTGGAGGGCTGTGGGAAAAGTATAGAGTAGAGGACGTTGCAACTCCAGAGGCCTTCATGAGAAATCCGAAGTTCGTTTGGGAGTTTTACCTTGAAAGAAAGAAGAAAATAAAGGAAGCAAAGCCAAATCCTGCACACTACGCTCTAGCAGATCTCGAGAGAATTTTAAGGGAGAGCGGAAAGAGCTTCTACATCATAACCCAGAACATAGATAACCTTCACAGGGAAGCAGGAAATAAAAACATAATAGAGCTTCATGGGAACATATGGTATACAAAATGTTCTAATAGCTTTTGTGAAAAGTCCAGGCCATTTTATGACCCAAGAACGAGTCCTGAGGAGTATGAGGATTTTCCGCCAAGATGTAGCTCTTGTGGATCACTGTTAAGGCCACATGTTGTCTGGTTCGGAGAACCTCTTCCAGAGGATGCCATAAATGAGTCCTTTAGGCTTGCATCTCTTGCTGATGTAGTTATAGTCGTTGGAACATCAGGAGCAGTCTTTCCAGCAGCATACGTGCCTTACATAGCAAGAGAACATGGGGGGAAGGTCATAGAGGTGAACATAAGGACGTCCTCTCTTACGAGCATATCTGACGTGTTCCTTATGGGAAGAGCAGGAGAGGTTCTTCCGAGAATTGTAGAGGAGGTAAAAAGAGCTCTAAAGTAGGATGTTAGAGCCTTAAGCTCTCCTGAGCATGCTGTTTATGATCTTTATAGCACACAGATCTCCGCACATGCTACACGCCTCAGTTCTAGAGGGTCTAAGATCTCTTATCTCCTTGAACTTCTCCTTGTCAAAGGCAAGCTCATACTGTTTATCCCAATTCAGAAGAGCCCTAGCAACGCTCATCATGTAATCTCTCTCGTAATCCTCCTTAAATCTTGTTATGTTTATTGCATGTGCTGCTATCTTTGAGGCTATCACTCCTTCCTTGACGTGTTCTACTGTTGGCAGGCCTAGATGTTCAGACGGCGTGACATAGCACAGAAAATCAGCTCCGTTCATTGCAGCTATTGCCCCACCAATTGCAGCAGCTATGTGATCATATCCTGGAAATATATCCGTGACAATTGGTCCTAGAACGTAGAAAGGTGCGTTATCTGTGGCAACCTTTGCTATTTTTATCTGCATTGCTATCTGATCTATAGGCACGTGACCTGGGCCTTCTACCATGGTCTGAACTCCATATTCCCTGGCCTTTCTCACAAGCCTTCCAAGGGTATACAGCTCCGCCATCTGAAGCTCATCACCTGCATCTGGGAGGCCTCCAGGCCTTAGGCCATCTCCAAGGCTTAGGACAACATCGTACTGTTTTGCAAGCTCTAATAGGTATTCAAAGTCCTTGTATAGGGGATTCTCTCTTTCCCAGTGTAATATCCACGCCGCAAGGAAGGTGCCACCCCTTGAGACCATGCCAACTACCCTCTTACATCTCTTCATTCTCTCAACGAGATCCCTGGTAACGCCAACGTGAACAGTAACGAAATCAACACCATCCTTAAAGTGTTTCTCAATGGTGTTCCAGATATCGTCCTCTGTCATCTCAACTATAGGTTTTCCTCTCGAAAGGGCCTCCTCTGCAGCTTGATATATGGGAACTGTTCCAATGGGAACGTTTACTGACTTCATTATCTTTCTCCTTATGTCATCAAGATCTCCACCAGTGGAGAGATCCATTATTGTGTCTGCCCCATACTTCACAGCAACTTTTGCCTTCTCGATCTCGTTATTCACATCAACGATATCCCTTGAGGTCCCTATGTTTGCATTCACCTTAACCCTGACTCCAGCTCCTACTGCGACGGGTTCAACCCAGTCATGAACTTCATTCCTAAATATGACAGTATATCCCATTGAAATGTACCTCATGAGCTTCTCTGTGTCGACATTCTCCTTTTTTGCTATTTTCTTTACTTCCTCTGAGATCACGCCTTTCCTCGCAAGGTCTATTTGGGACATAGGATCACCCTCGAGTCCTGGGAATAATAGTAGTAACATACTAATTAAACTATAATATCTCCTATAAAATGACGTATGGATAAGTGCGAGGTGCTAGAACATGAGATATTCAGTTGGATCTTTTCACGTTTTTAGAGCTCCTATGGGATCTGAGCTCCTTTCCTATATTAGGGACTATGCAGAGAAAAACAACGTAAAGATGGGACTTGTGTTTGCAATAGGAAGCATCAAAAATCCCAAAGTTGGATACTTTGACGAGAAGTCTGAAGGGTATATAACTATAGAGCTTAAAGGCACTTATGAGCTTCTATCTGCTCAGGGGAACATAAGCACTAAGGATGGGAGACCTTTCCCTCACGTTCACGTGATCTTAGGGGACAGAACAGGAAAATGCTTTGGTGGGCATCTTATGGAGGCTGAGGTCTTCGTCGCGGAGGTTACTATAGTAGAGCTCTCCGGAACTCCTCTTGAGAGGAACATCAGCGTCAAGGGATTAAGTCTCTGGGCAGAGGAAAGATAATTATTCCTTAAGAAGTCTGTCTATGACTTCTCTTCTTCCCCTAAACTTTCTCTTCATGCTTATTACATCACGATACTTCGCCATTATAAGGCTCATATGTCTCTTAACGTTGTCTACGTCGTTCTTTAGATGAATGTTCTGAACCCTTGTGCATACTTTTTCAAGCCTCTTTATTATGTTACTCAGCTCATTTATCTTCATTATTATTTCGTTTATTGACGTATATGCGCCCTCCTCTAGGAGCTTTATCCTAGACTTTGCGTTTATTATAAGTGCTCTGCCCAGTATGTGATCTATTCTTAGCTTTTCAGATTCTGCAATGATCTCCTCACTAAGGCTTAGGCTCTCTATGAGCTCCCCGCTCTCATATAGAAGGCTTGAGAGCTTTAACTTTCGAAGAAGCTCTATGTATGTAAGCTCACTTTTGAGATCCTTTATTGATGTCGAGTCTGAGAATATGCCCTTTAAGATTCTTAACCCTTCCAGTCCATTGATCTTAATGCTACCTGGGTCTACTAGAGAAAATACTTCTGCAAACATCAGTGAGAGCTTATTATAGAGTTCTCTAGAGGGTATGAGCTTGCTTATAAGTGACTTCAGTTTGTAATACTTGTGGAAAAACACCCTCTCCTCTGAGTACTCCCTTGCAAGAAACGTCAGGAATAAGAGGACTGCTGTCTTTATAGAGTATGGTCTTTCTGGAAGGAGGGAATCCAGTTTGGAGAGAATCCCTATTGCTGCGTTATGAGAGGAGTTTCTTAGAAGCCATACTGCCTTAAATACCGTAGCTAGCGTGTATACCCAAGGACTTATAAGAATGAACTCATAGGGTTTTGCTTCAAGGATCTCTTTATATGCTCTTACATCACTGAGATCTCCATCTCTAAGGACCTCCAGGATCCCCTTCCAAGATCTACCAACAATTTGAGCTTTATATGGGGCCCCCTCAAGCTCGCATGAGATCTCAGGAATGTAGTTGAGATATATTGCAGCGAGGGTCTGCATTGCAAGAGCCGTTGTGGCAGAGTAGCTTTCAAAGCTGGAGCCCTCTATGCTCTTAAGGGCAGACTTAAACTTCTCAAAGTCACCAACTGCGAGGTAAATCGTTGCCTTTAGTAAGTTCTTTCCATCGAAGTCTATGAGCCTGTTATCGTTTATTATGTGAAGTATCTCCGTTAAATCATCCGGGATAACGCTGAACTTCTTGAAGAAATCCCTTCCAAGGACTATGCTGAGGTCCTCAGGGAGAAGCCCTATCTCCAGTATGTGCCAGAACTTTGAGGTGTACTTTTTAGACTTTAACAGGACCGTAAGTATTATCCTATAGAAGTTCTCTGTGAATCCTATGGGGATCCCATATTGCGTCTCAGCGTACTCTGCAAGGTAGTATGCCATGTCATCTATGCTGTTAAATGTCATCTTAGAGATGGAGATCCTGAGGGCGGGATCCTCTATGGCGTATACTATTTGTGGGAGCTCTGGTATATCTCCATAGTATGACACTGCAAGCTCTCTAATAAGGTCTCTTTCCTCTTTAGAGAGCTTCAACACAAGATCCTTAAGGTTTATACTTGTATCCTTCTGAACGCTCTTGGCCTCACTGTCAGTATTGAACACCGCCAAGCCCAGCACCCCTTATGAAAGCTAAGAGAAGTATGGGGCACGCTGTAAACACTACAATATTTTGGAGGCAAGACCTTAATTAAATTTTTGATAAGTAATATTGACAGAATTTTTTCAAAGGATAACGTTTTACCGTTCTCTAACAGGTTAAAGTGTTCTTCTTTAAGCACTTACGATAGCTTTTCTTGCTAAAGCTGTAGAAAGTTAAACAATTGTTAGAATAAGATCTCTGAAGTGATTGTATATCCTTTCATGTAGTCTTATAGAATATCTGCAAGAAGATCCTGACCTTTAGGGCGAGGAGAGTATTAAACGTCTAGAGACACTCTTTGAGTAGTTTTCCAAACATTGCGTAGTGTTCTTTAATCCCAAGCTTCCTAAGAGCTGCCCACATTGATGCCTGATTGCTCGTTATTACTGGAACTCCTAGATCGGACTCTAGATCATCTATAATCTCGATAGTCCTGAAATTTGTACAGCTTATGAACAGCACGTCAACCCCATCTACGTACGTGTCCTTAGCAATTTTATATGCAGTCTCCGGCCCCAAGGAGCCTATTCTTGTGTTCTCTTTTATACCTAGCCCTCTAAAGGATAAAACCCTGAACCCATTCTCTTCAAGAAATTCCTTCTCCTTTAGCGTAACTTCATCTATGTAAGGTGTTGCAAGCCCTATACTTTTAGCGTTTAATGCCCTAAGGGATTCTATAACAGCTGTTGATGTAGTTACTGCCGGGATGTTGGTGGCGTCCTCTATTTCCCTTATTATCTTAAGGTCATATCCTAAACCTCCTATAAAGCTGCCAGATGTACACCCGAACACTATAACGTCTACATTGGCATCTGAAAGGAGTGTTGAGGCATTTTTTACATAACTATGCATCCTTGAGAGCTCCTCCTCTGTGACGTTCCTTAATGGAACTCTAACCGTGTGCACTGAAACTCCTTCAGGGGCCATTATCCAAAACTCAGGCTCCATAGTGGTATTTGAGGAGGGGATTATAAGTCCTATTCTACCTCTCCATCCGTACATATCTCTCACCTCATGCGTGGCCTCTTAGATGATGTGAGAGTGAAATATGAAGCTTTCTAGCGGCAACGCAGAAACTGAGGCCTCCTTGTTGAGATATATCGAACAAGTTTAATAATAAAGCTCTTTCATAATATTACTTATCATCAACTATAACAATTCAATAGTCTCTGAGCTTTATTACAGAACTTCTCCTGAACATGAACTGGGGGAGTTATAATGATAGAATTTAAAGAAGTAATTGCAGGCTACGGGAGAGAGCACGTATTAAAAGGGATCAGTTGCTCATTTAGGGGGAAATCATTAGTGCTAGGTCCAAATGGATCGGGAAAGACGACAATCCTCAAGACCATTGTTGGTCTCGTTAAGATAATCTCTGGAACAGTTAGAATAAATGAAAAGAGCGTTGAGGAGATAATGTCAACTTCGGGACTTGTCGCGACAAATTTGGAAGATGTATACAAGCTTTTGAGCTTAGATTCCTTCTCCCTTGTAAAGCTTTATGCAGATCTTATGGACTTTGATCCAGAGGATGCCTTTAATATTACTGAAGGCCTCGGAGTGACAAGGGAGTACTTGAAGAAAAGGAAACTTCATGAGTTATCTGCAGGCCAAAGGAAGATTGTGTGCAACGCCATGGCCATAGCCTCAAAGTCTGAGCACGTGCTTCTTGATGAGCCATTTGAACAGCTTGATCCTGCAAGGAAGACTAAGCTTCTGAGCATTATAAATGACATTAACGCGAACATCGTGCTTAATACACATGAAACTTGGATAATAAACGGCTTAGAGAATTGGAGCGTGTACTTTATGTTCGAAGGAAGAATATATGGTCCAATAACATCTGAGGATCTAAAAAATGCTTCTATTGTTGTTGGAAAGCATGAGGAAGCAATTCTTACAATAGAGACTTCAAGAGGGCCTATAAGTCTAATCAAGGAAGGAGAGGGCAGAAGCTTAACGGACCTCATAAGCCTTGATAAGGTATATGAAGCCCTGTTGAGCTGACCTCTTCCCCGCCGTGAACGGCGAGGGTTCCCACAGGGAACACCCTCAGCCGTAGTCACCTACGGGTCATTGGGCAGGTTAGTGTCATCGGGCACGTCAGAGGCACCCTCTGTAGCATAATATGACAGAAAATATTTAAAAACTTTATGCGGGCTTTCCTCCCCGCCCTAAAGGGCGAGGCTTCCAGCCCGCAGTGGAGGGTGATCACCTTGACAAAGTACGTGCTTTACAAGGTCAAGAGACTCCTCACAACGCCAGAGCTTATAGGATGGGCAATACTCTTTGTAGAGTTCTGGGTTTTCATGTGGTTCTACGTCTTTGGATCAGACATACTCTCCTATAAGGGAATGCCATATTACGAGGAAGTTGTTAAGGCATACATTTCTGTTGCATATTCATCCCTTAGCTTGATAACGCTTGGAAGCGTGGCAATTGGCATAACAAGCGGAATATTCGCGTCATCAATCTCCGTGAGATACGTGACGAAGTTTGGAAGACTCTCTCCTAGAAGGTTCTTCCTAGAGGATTTCATATCGTCCACTGTGGTCTTCGTGATATGTGTCTCCATAATAATACTTTCAGCAATAGGCGTTGGATACATGAGATACGGGGTGCTAGTAGTTCCGAAAAATGCATTAGGATTGTTCCTAACGCTTCTTGCATTTGGAGCGTTTTCATACCTAATCTCTATAAATTTAGGATATCTGGCGATACTCACAAAAAGACCAAAGCTCATGAATATCTTTAGCATGATTCCACTAATATTGGCATTTGTCTCCTATGGATCAGTATTCACAAAGCTTAGCGATGTATTCCCATACATCTATCCATTTAATGCCCTAGCAGGATTCGTCATATACTTCTCGCTGGGCAAGATACCTCCCGGGAGTGGATATATACAGTGGCTCATGATGTCATATGTTCACAACCAGAACGTCAATACCATGAGCCTAAGAGCGGCACTAGCGGCGATAGTCCTGTGGATGGTCTTTCTAACAATAACCGCTATAGTCCTTATAAGAAAGTCCAGAGGAGTCTCTATAGAAGAGCTCAGGATCGCTTAATCTCTCCTTGTCCTTAAGGATAAAGCTCTACTAGTTAGAAGAGCCATTTATGAAAATATTTAAATGAGCAAAGACAACATTTAAAATGGGTGCATAAGATGGAGAGAAAACAGCTCATCGAGAGGGATCCCTTTAGAAAGCTCGCGAAGATAAAGGCCTTGGAGGTCCTCATGAGTGCTGGATGGACGTTTGAGGGGGCTCTAGAGGTACTTGAGATGACAAAGGAGGACTATGAAAGGTGGCTGAGAGAGCTCAAGGAAAAGAACTTCCTATAAGGGAGGTGATCTTTTGGATCCAGTTAGCGCTGCGGTGACAAAGCTCTTAGCCACAATAGGCATTGCGGGCATAATAGGGTTTGCAGTTGGCTACGCCTTGAAGAAAGTCTTCAAGCTTGCGCTTATAGTTCTGGGAATATTTCTCCTAGGCATTTTCTACTTTGAGTACGTAGGGATAATAGAGATTCACTACGATAAGCTTCTCTCATGGGCAGAGTCTATAGTCAATGCCGCTATGGGCTATTCATCAGCGATATACAACAACGTCGTTGCATCAATACCAACAACAGCAGGATTTGCAGCAGGCTTTGCCCTTGGACTTAAGAAAGGTTAACTTCGCTTGAGGTCTTACTAAGGCCTTCTCCCTTAAAGGGCAAGGAGCCCTATAAGCTGAAATAGGCACTTAAAATATTATCTTGTGGAATGTTAAACATAATGTCCAGTTTTGGTTAATTATTAAAAATACCATTGAACGTCAATTCTAAAGTCTAAGAGGTGGTGTATGTGCTCATAGTGTTTGTAAGGCATGGAAAAGCAGAGCCATTATCTGAGAAAATAAAAGATGAGGATAGAAGACTTACTGATAAGGGAATTGACGATATAAAAGCCCTCTCGAGCATACTTGAGATCAAACCAAAGAGAATTTACACAAGCCCCTTAAAGAGGGCTGTTCAAACAGCAGAGCTCTTACGTGAGCATCTTGGTGGTGATATTACAAAAACAGATGCATTAGCTCCTGAGAAGGCTTCAGTGGAGACCATAAAATCTCTAGAGCTCTCTGACGGAGACATTCTAGTTGGTCACAGTCCGTCTATAGAAAGGATAGTCTCAGAGATTATTGGTGGAGGCAATATAAAGATAAAGGCTGGAGGTGCTGCTGGAGTAGAGGTAGGGTCTCTTGATCCTGGCGGGGGAACTCTTATATTCCTCATACAGCCCTTTCTCTATGAGATGCTTTTTAAAGGGTGAAAGTCGTGTGCAGAATCGCGGTCATACTAGGAGATAAGAGCTCCTCTGATATGGCAATAGACGTCCTTAGAGCGTTTATCTCTGCAAGTAAGTCAGAGATATTCAGTGAAAGAATAAAAAGTCATAAGGATGGCTGGGGCTATGTTGCAATGACTTTCAGAGATGATCAAAGACCTATAAGCGTTGTCATGTATAAAAGTGCAGCTCCTGTATTCTCAGACGTCATGGGAGTAAAACAGCTAGAGGAGATTATAAGGGGTTCTGAGAGGTACATCATCGTAATGCACTCCAGAGCAGCATCTTATGGAAGAAGAAACGTCCATAACGCGCATCCATTTCACCTTTCCGGAAAGGAGTACGATATGTGGATAGTGCACAACGGAACAATGTATAGAGAGCGCCTTCTAGAGCTATTGAACAAGAAACTAGTAGGAGAGATTTCAGACACTTATTTTTTAGGAGAGTACGTTTACAGAAGTGTTGACAGCCCGTGCGTGCAATCCCTTGTAAATGCCTTCTCTAGCGTTAAAGGTCTTACCAAAAGTGCGATGATAACTGCCTCCCTACTATATGAGCAGGAGGACGAAAAAGTGCATCTATTTGTGACTAATTACTACACAAAAAATGGAAAGTATTACACTCTGTATCTTCTGGACATGAGGGATGAGGGATTACTGGCCCTTTACTCCTCAACAGTGGGGCACTACTTGGCAAGGACTCTAGATCCTAGCAAGGATGTACTTGGGCAGGAGATCTCCAATGGAAAGTATTTATACACTCTTGTTCCAGGAAACTTCGACGTTAAAGCGCTCACTTATGTTATAGGGCCACTTTAACCAGGAGCCCTACCCTCCTCACCCTTTGACCGACCTTCCCTAATGTACTCTATGATCTCACATACTACTGTGTCAACGAGGAGCCAATATGCGTAGATCGCTGCTAAGTTTGCGGCGTCCTCGT
>Ga0190363_1000562_pt1 | contig 22105 bp, 19 predicted proteins | sample 48721867_MG_FD_161272 | JGI IMG/M metagenome (GOLD analysis project Ga0190363, IMG submission 161272) | Hydrothermal vent microbial mat bacterial communities from Southern Trench, Guaymas Basin, Mexico - 4872-18-6-7_MG | ecosystem: Environmental > Aquatic > Marine > Hydrothermal vents >... | reverse complement strand
CCTCTTTGCATATCCACGTATAAACTCTAGCACTTCGCCAATATATTGTGAAAATATAGGACATTCTTCGATATCCACCACTTCTTTATATGAACCCTGTCTGTGCAACCCTAATTGTAACCCATTATCACCACTCGGTCTAAACGTAAATTCCATCTTATTGCGATAATACCATATCTGGGGCGCCATCTCAATCTGATGTATAGGGGGTTCGCGATGTAAGAACTTTCTGAAATTATCGTGTACCCATTTCTCTTTGTATCGTAGCTGCTCAAAATAGTCACAACTCTGTAAATTACAACCACCACACGCACCAAAATGTCGACATACGGGGGCCACTCGATGTTCTGATGGCTTCAGGAGCACCTCGAGCACGCCCTCACTATACGATCTTCTCCTACGGATAATGTGCACCTCACCTACATCACCACCTAACATACCACGTACGAATACCACGAGTCCGTCCTTCTTGGCGACACCACGACCTTCGGGTAACGCTACATCCCTTGCTTCCAACACATGCGTATCCCTTACTTTATGTATGAGCTCCACAGTTTTGTCCACTGGTAAACCAACAATGTTATAATAATCACCGTGATAGTACTCCACTATATCTGGTGTCTCCTGTATGCCATACGCACCCGCTTTATCTTGCCATTGAGCATGCTTGATATACGTGGTAACCTCATCGTCGTTCATCGCTTTTATTTTGACCACACTTCTTTCTACAAACCTCCTCACGATGTTATCAGGTACCTTCACGATAACAACCCCTGTGTAGACCGAATGCTCTTTACCCTGTAACTCATATATCATGCGCTTGGCTTCTTCCTCCGTACGTGGTTTGCCAAATATCTTATCACCCAATACCACGATAGTATCAGCAGCTACAATAATGCCTCTATCGACCTTATCTCTGACGTCGATAGCTTTCTTCTCAGCTATCGATAACACAAGCTCCTCTGGTGACATATCATCTTTTTGGATACGTTCATCAACATCGGGTGGGATAATCTCAACCTCTGGTAGCACCTTTCGCATCAACTCTATGCGTCTAGGTGACTCGCTTGCCAGTACTATCTTATAATTGCCCATTTTTTAATATACCGGTAAATATGGTGTCGGCAATGAGAACGCTTGCAATTTATTTACTTGTAGGTAAATTTTTACAATGAGAGCGCCTTTCTTTCACCTAATGCGGCGGTCGCCATTAGATGATCTCATTCGCCATTCTGAGATAACCCAAGAGGGCATAGAACTGCTTGCAGGTGTGCTCGAACTCTATTTTGCCGGTAAACATGATGAGATAGAACCTATAGCAGAGCTACTCTACCAAAAGGAACACGAAGCCGACCTCATAAAGGGTAACATACGTAACCATCTCCATAAATATATTCTCTTACCTGTGGACAGATGGGACCTACTCAATTGTCTAAAAGAGCAAGACGCGATTATAGATGTAGCACAAGACATCTGCGTATGGCTTAACTTATCACACTACTCAATCCCGGTAGAGCTTGTCGACAAGTTCATGGAGCTTTTCCATGTAGTGAAGACCGCTGTCGATGAAGAGGTACAAACACTTAAACTTGCAGTCGAATACATACGACATCCGTTTACCAAACGGCGGTTACGTAAGAAGGCGAAATTGATGCTAAAGGAGATACACTACCACGAACATGAGGCTGATATCATAGCTCATAGGATAGGGAGGATGATATTCGAACAGCAACGCGATCCCGTTGGCATTATTGTGCTCCTACGACTATCTGAATTTATTGGCCATATTGCAGATCATGCTGCAAATGCTGGCGACCGCATCCGTATGATGATAGGAAGATAAATGCTTTTCTTGATCATCGGGGCTGCTTGTGTTCTTGCTATCTATATGGCATGGAACATAGGGGCCAATGATGTTGCTAATTCTATGAGTACAGCTGTGGGCACAAAGGCGATCACCCTAAGGCAAGCACTCCTTATCGCTGCTATCTTAAATGTGGTAGGTGCCGTATTTGTTGGGTCACATGTAGCCGAAACCCTACGCAAAGGGATCGTTAACCCACAAACCATTGCAAGCTATAAAATAATGTATGGTGCATTAAGCTCATTGCTAGCAGCCGGCCTGTGGATTACATTTGCTACATGGCGCGGTTTACCAGTATCCACCACACATTCAATAGTAGGTGCACTCACTGGGTTTGGCCTCGTAGCTGGTGGTACAAGTGTAATTAACTGGGGCAAATTGGGTCAGGTCATCTTAAGCTGGATAGTTTCACCCTTATTTGCGGGTCTACTTGCATTTTGTGTGTTTCAACTCATAAGGTTTGCGATATTGAATAAGGCAAACCCTATCAGATATGCACAGATAGCAGCACCTTTCATAACGGGGATAACTTTTTTCATCTTTACACTCTCAATATTTTGGAAAACGCCACTCGGTACACGTATAGGTAACGCATCATTATCGTTCATAATAGCATTCGCTATAGCAGTTATTGCAGCTATCAGTGGCTATTTTGTAATGCACAGGATAGCACGCTACCAACATGATGTGGAAGAGTTCTTCCGGCGTCTACAGGTATTGACCAGCTGTTACGTGGCATTCTCACATGGAGCTAACGATGTGGCTAATGCCATATCGCCGTTTGCTACTGTGGTGACGATTGCCAAAACCGGTACTATCGGTGTAAAGACGCACGTACCTCTATATTTCCTAGCAATCGGTGGTATCGGCATAGCGATAGGCATTATAACGTGGGGCTGGCGTGTCATTCAAACAGTAGCGTTTAAAATAACACGTTTAACCAACTCACGTGCTTTCTGTATAGATTTTGGTGCAGCTTCTGCTGTATTACTTGCATCTAAACTCGGTATGCCTGTATCTACCACTCATGCAGCAGTAGGTGCAGTGATTGGTATTGGCTTGGCTCGAGGTATAGAAGCTATCGATTTAAGGGTCATCCGTGACATAGCGGTATCTTGGGGTATAACGTTACCCGTATCTGCAGGGTTGAGTGCCATATTTTTTAAGCTATTCGTACACTGATCACAAAAAGTACAGGTGTGGCTTTCTATCTTCGAATATATCATTGAGTGGCGTAAATCGCTTATCACGTGCAAGCTTAGGATCGATCTCAACAATACCCAACATCTCCTTATCTTCGGGAGCCTTCACAAGGATCTCACCTTTTGGCGAAATTATCTCACTGCCTCCCGTAAACCGATGTCCCCTCTCTTCACCTATCCTATTAGCGAGTATCACATACACACCGTTCTCTATTGCCCGGGTTATCATTGCATTTTGTGCGTATGGTAATACCAAGTTGGCTGGATGTGCTATTATGTCAGCACCTTTAAGTGCAAGTGTACGACATGCCTCGGGGAATAGCCAATCAAAACATATTATTACACCCAAACGCCATCCGTTGGCTTCATATGGTATAAGTGGGCCATCACCTGGTACAAATAGCTCCTTTTCCTTGTAGAACAGGTGTATTTTCCTATATACGTGGATACTGTGTGGCGTCACTATTAACGCTGAATTGTAAACCCTACCTAGGCTGCGTTCGGCAAATCCACCTACTATAACCATATTTTTGCTCCTGGCAAATTTTGCCAGCAGGTGCGCAGTTGGCCCATCAATGGGTTCCGAAACCGTATAGAGTTCGTCGAACGATTCAAACGCATATCCTGTAGTAAAAAGCTCGGGTAAAACAAGTAAGTCCAGCTGATTTTCCTCCAGAATTTTGGCTACCTTACCTAGGTTGTAATTTTTGTTGCCTAACTTGGGTGCAAATTGATAGAACCCCACTCGCATCGACATTTTAAAATATTCCAACCTAGATAAAATCCACCCACTTGATTAGTTGGACTTGACCAGAGCGCAGGTTATTGTATTTTGGAAAGTATTCTAATATGCGATTTTGGACACCTCAACGAACCTTACTCATAGGATATATAGGGGTAATTTTAGTTGGCACCTTCTTACTATCGTTACCGATTGCGTCAACCGAAGGTGGTATGCCATTTATAGATAGCCTTTTTACCGCTACTTCGGCTATCTGTGTTACTGGGCTTACTGTACGTAACGTAGCTTATGATCTAACACTCTTCGGTAAAATAGTACTTTTATTTTTGATACAAATAGGAGGGTTAGGCTACATGACGATGGCCAGCTTCCTATTCGCCATATTGGGTAAAAAGTTGCCACTTGCACAAACTGAGGCCATAAGTGAAGCCCTAAGTCGAAGATATTGGGGTGGTATGAGTAGATTCGTCTCTCGTATCGTATATTTTACACTAACTTCTGAGTTTGTGGGTATGCTGGTATTGACTTATGAGTTTAAAACACACGGATATAACTTGACAACGGCACTCGGTTATGGTTTATTTCATGCAGTATCAGCATTTTGTAATGCTGGGTTTTCGCTCTTCACGGATAGCTTTATGTCGTTCTCCAACGATCCAGTTATCCTTTTAACAATAAGTTCACTCTTCATAATAGGAGGTATGGGATTTATATTCTGGGAGGGTGTAGTACAGTTTTGGCGAGGTAGTAGGTTACATCTACACGGTAAGGTTGTGCTCTTCACAACACTATTCCTTATATGTGGAGGTACGGGGTTGTTTTACCTTTTCGAACATAATCATATCTTATTAGGTAAAGCTGAATGGCAAAAGTGGATGTTGGCATATTTCCAGATGACTACACCTAGGACAGCAGGTTTCACCGCTTTACCTATCAATATGTTACGAAATTGCACAGTATTTCTGGTTATATTGCTCATGTTCATAGGTGCATCACCTGGCGGTACAGGTGGTGGAATAAAAACGACAACTTTCTTCTTGTTAATAGTAGCAACTTGGCGTTTCCTCAAGGGTGAGCGTGACGTGGTAGTGATGCGCAAAACAATCGCCAAGGATACCTTTGAGAGGGCATTCTATCTGTTGGTATTAGCTATGTCAGTGATAATCGTGGGTACACTTGTACTTTCGGTAACGCAACCACTGCCATTTTTGCCCACACTATTTGAAGAGTTCTCTGCATTTGGTACAGTAGGGTTATCATATGGTTCATTTTCTCGAGCTGGTTGCAGTTTATCTTACGAGTTTGACATTATAGGTAAGTTGGTTATCATTTTAACAATGTTTATAGGGAGAGCTGGTTTATTAACCATTGGTTATGCGCTTTTGGGGAGACGTCCTTCTGTAACTATAAGCTATCCCGTGGAAAGGGTGGAGGTAGGATGAAACGTTTCTGTGTGATAGGGTTGGGCAAATTTGGCATATCCGTAGCTAAGGCTTTATCCCGTAAGGGGGCGGAGGTCATCGCTATAGATACGGATGAAGAACGAGTAAATGAGGCATCAAATTTTGCAACACAGGCTATCATACTGGACGCTACCGACAAGGAAGCTCTACAACGGATAGGTATACAGGATATCGATGCCGCCATCGTGGCGGTAGGTAAAGATATGGCTTCTAGCATACTCATCACATCGTTGCTTAAAGAGTTAGGTGTGAAGTACGTGGTTGCAAAGGCGCTCAGCCCCTTACATGGTAAAGTGTTGGAAAAAGTAGGTGCTGACCGGGTAGTCTTCCCTGAACGAGATATGGGTATGAGGGTGGCTCAGTCGTTGCTGTCACCTTCGATATTCGATTATATCGCTTTATCGCCTCAATATAGTCTTATAGAATTTGTGGCACCTCAACAGTTTTTTGGTAAATCGCTCAAGGAGCTCGACCTACGCAACAAGTATGGGGTAATGGTGATCGCTATCAAGAAGAAGATACCGGAGATCGACACAACTGGTGAAACTTCTTTCCACGAGGACTTCATTATAGCGCCTGAACTTGACACAGTTATTGACGAAGGCGATATCTTGATCATTTTAGGACATACTAAGAATATTGAAAAGTTGAGGCGCTTATAAAATGCAAGACCCGGAGACGAATAAGACGAAAAGTAAGGAGCTAATCGAGATAGCTAAGTTTCATTTCGTGCACAACGAATATCGTAAGGCGCTCGAGTTTTACGAAAAAGCGCTTAAATTAGACCCACAAAACCCACAGATCTTCTACAATATGGGAATTGCTTACGAAAGTTTGAACGATTTACGTAATGCTAAACAGTGCTATGAAGCTGCACTGAAACTGGCACCTGATTTCGAGCAGGCTAAAGAGCGGTTAAGTAAAATCATAGGAACCGCCGAAACAGGCTAACCTTAACCGGAAATTATTTGAGTATATCCCTTCCGATAGCTTGACGTACAAGTGAACGTATTTTTTCCATAGCGTAACCTTTACTTTCTATTCCCGCAGGTATTACAAGAAAGACAACATGTGGCAGTCCCCGCAATATACGTAATTCGCGTTCGAGCGATTTGGCCACCTCCTCTGTCAGTAATACCAGATACGCATCGGCTTTTTCGGATAAGATGGTGTCAAGAATACCTTTTGCATGTTGAGACTCGTCCACTGGATGTAGCTCTATACCTAAAGCCCTGTATGGATAAATAGCATCCCTATCACCTACAACTACAATCTTAGTAGACATCAGGTATCCTGCATTTGATCAAATCCCTTGGTATTTCATTAAATTTCGCAATAAATATGAACTTAAGCAACCGCAACTCTAACTTACGTGCCAAAAAGTATGCAATTATGGGTTCCACCCCAAATGTATAGTACATTGTCATTTTAAGTATCGGGAGTGTAAAATTATCTCTCACTTTATCCCAAAGTATGAAGAACTTCATGGGATCTTCCCAGTCCTTTACTATCTCACTAACCATGTATTCGTAAGGTGTAAACCTTAACGCCATCGGTAAACTCCCTATGGGTTCATCGGCTATTTCTATCAACCGGCCCTTATCTATGATACCACCGTCCACAAGCCCCATATGTAGAACTTTTCTATCTAACTTCATAAACTTGTATCGCATGAAGGTCTCGACGTTGTAGAGATCGATCTCCAGTTTCGTAAACTCGTGAAGCCAACCACTGGGTTTGCTGAGTTCTAACCTATACCTCCAAAGGTGCCGATCGATTGTTATATCCACCAACCGCATATCTTTCGACATATAATAGGTGGGGATGCTCTCTTCGATGGCATCCCTCATACTGTCTGGTATCTCTGACCAGCGTTCTTCTTCGAGAATCTTATCCCAACTTTCTGGCCTGATTTTAGCCCATCTCAGGAATACATTGGGTGGCTCCATCTCTTGTAATTTAGATTTCACCCATACCCTAAGGTTATGAAAATCGTTGCCAGATTTCAAGAAGTCCAACGCCCACGCATCCATGATATATTTGTCCATCAACCCCTGTAGCCATTCCTCGACTGATTTGATCATCAATGGATATTCCTCCGGTTTTTCTATATAACCAGCATAATCTGTATCTTGTAACTGTGAGACGAGTTCATCCGGCGATACCGCATCTGCTAACCTCTGATACTTTGGTGTTTTTATAAGACGTGTCTCTAGTACCCTTATCTTACCTACTGCAAATGCGTAACGTTCGTCCTGTACGGTTTCGATTAACATCCAAATAGCAGCTGTTTGATCTCTTTCTCCAGATTTGATCTGTTGACATCCAAAATCGAGTCTACTGAAAGATCTATCTCAACATCGCCCGTTTTTACGATGAAGCCACCCGATAGCTCATGGTGTCTGTCGCCTAACTTGAAATTTGTACCCAGCTTCCTGTTTATTTCGGCCAGGAAGCTATGATCAAGGACAGGATCGCCATGCTTCACTATGATTTCACCCTCTGTTATTTTCTCAGTGCCCTTGAGATATTCGAACATCTTACATAACCACGCACGATATCCGTGTGGAGTTTCGTCACTCAAAAACCTCCTTATAGCTTCTTTTAGGAGACCATCCACTACCTCATTCTCGAATTTGGCCCATTCTTTACGTAACCTCAACTTAACAGCTGATAGCAGTTGTGCTTTACGTGTGGATCTGAGGTTTGCGAGTTTGCGTTCGTTTTCCTCGACCAACTTACGTAATGCCTCCTCTTCTTTCTTGCGTAGCTCTGTAGCTTCTTTCTCGTACTTTGTCAATATCTCACGTCGCTTACGTTCACCATCCTCCAGTATTTTCTTTATGACCTTATCCTCTCTAGCCATCATACCCTTACCCCTAAGAATACCATTATGAAACTCACAAGGAATGCCAAAACTGCATAGGTCTCGACCATCACCGCATATATGACACCTTTCATGAGTTCTGTAGGCCGCTTAGCAACTAGTTCGATACCAGCAGCACTTACCTGTCCCTGATATATAGCGGATAAGAGACCTACCACTCCTACAGGTAAAGATGCGAAAAATATGTGTAACCCATGTGTCAACGTTAGCGGTACTAGCTCACCAAATACCCCTATCTTCAACAATATGAACAGGGCAATAACAAACCCGTAGAATCCCTGAGTCGAAGGTAACACCACCAGTAGGAATGTGGAGCCAAACTTCGCTGGATCTTCACTCAACACACCAGTACCCACCCTAGATGCGATGTTTATACCCCTTGCTGAACCAATGCCTGCAAGTCCAGCTGCTATGGCTGCCCCCAGTATCGAAAGTGCTAACCCCATTATACCTCCTTTTTAATCAATTCAATGTATCGCGTATCATATGATAATGGGGTGAATGGTTCGCCACCTCCTTTATAGAATTTAGAGAAAAATTCTGCATATTGTAATCTTAATGTGTGTATGAAACCACCCAATGCATTGATGGCGATTGCAAACAGATGGCCGAACACAAATATAAGCACACCGATAACAGGACCTATGACTGGAAACTTTACGAAAATCTCATATAACACATTCATCGAAAGTGCCATACCAAGCGTAACCAGTCCCAATGCCATCAACCGCGAGTATGAGAGTGTATCACTTATCGTACCCATGAAACCTTGATAGAAAGCGAACAACCCCTTTAGTAAACGTTTGATAAAGCTATGCGATGGATAACCGCTATACCCAAGTACTAGGAATGTACCTGCTATCAAAAGCGGATACGCGATGAATGCTAACCAGATGAGTGCAAGTTTTATTTGTGCTATAAGTATGAAGATACCTACCCAGAAAAGAAACCAACCCAATCCCTCCCCTAACGCACCTGCCTTATCCCCTTCTCTAAGCCCCCGTATAAATCTTAACATATAACCGAAGAGTAGGTGTATCACTCCTAGTATGAGTGCAATCACGAAGAACTTAAGTGCCTCATTGATAGGATCCATAACCATCATCCTTTTACGTAGTGTAATAAATAGTGGATTTCTGAATATCTCATGGAGGTTGCCAAACCACCCTCCTGTGAGGGCACCTATCGGGATAGTTGCGAAACTACCTGCCGCTATTATTGATAAAAACCTACGTGCGGGCTTGAATTTGTGCATAGCAAGTAGTGATAACAACCCCAGTACAAGCCCATACCCGGCATCCGTCAAGCATAACGCAAAGAATATAATCACAAATGGCGCCATGAGAGGAGAGGGATCTAGCTCCTTATAATGTGGTGTACTGTAGAGCTTGGTAAGTATTTCAAACGGCTGAAAAGGACGCCTATTATCCAATTCAACCGGTGGTGTCTCATCGTGTACATCTATGACCTCCATAGTAGCTGAGTGTGTAGTTTCGATAATTTTACGTAATTGTGGAAGATCTTTTTCTTTAACCCATCCTTCAATCACAAATGTATAGTTTGTATTACCGCCTTTAGCTATCGCCTTTCTATGATTCAATATTATTCGATAGTGGTCACACATTATAAGTAATGGCTTGAGATTTGTACCGATAGATTGCAATCTAGCGAGTAGGGTTGCTCTTTCTTTATTAATCTCTTCTAACCGCACATTCAACTCATGTAGTGCTTCGCTCGGCGGTAGTTCAAGTTCACCAAGTTCAATGCGCTCAACTCCCAGATCTGTTAGATGTTTTGTAACAACTTCCGTGTCATCCTTATGAAAGATGAGCAAAAGATAAAGTCTATTGGCAACTTGATCCACTATCTCAACGTACAATGGTAAATCACGTAGCTCATCCTCCCAACCACGTGGCGGGTTCTCTAGAATTGCTGTCCATATCTCTACATGCTTCATTTCGTGCATAACCTTGGGTGTAACCGTGAGATTACGCCATGGCATCAGACGCTCCCTTTCTTGGAGCAGCCGGCTTTCCTCTTGGGCGAGCGCTGTCAGCCGCTTATCGATGCTCTCAACCTCTTCCACGATATGCCAAACTTTCTCATCATCTACGATCCTCCTATATTCATCGAAAGTTACCGGTATTTTTTCGCCCATAAGGCCACCAAATGTGTCCCCTTTCACGAATTGACGCAAGAACTGTATCGTTCTCTCTAACCGCGTGAGCTGACGTTCGATCTCTTCTTCGCCCAGCTTGTATTGGAAATTCAAGTATGAAGGTTTTTTCCTCCTTAAATCCGTGATGTGAAGTATACCGCTTTCCTGTAACTTTGAGAGCAATGATTCTTTCTCACTTCCGTGAACTACGATGCCAACCTTACTTACTCGAGCAATACCCATAGAACGGGTAGTATAAGTTCGGATATTATTCGGTCTCTTTCTTTTTCTAATTTATCCAAAACCTGGGCTTTACGAGCCTTAAATGCGTTCTCAAGTTGCTGAGATTCGCGAGCTGCATCCTTTTCAGCATCCTCCAGAGTGCGTTTCTCCAGTTCGCGATACTTAACTTGTGTTTCGTTACGCTTTGCCTGATATTCCGCACGTACTCTATCTACTATCTGTTTACCTTCGTTCTCGGCATCGGCTAACATCTTTTCCACTTGTCGCTCGACTTCCTTGATTTTACCTATAATCTTCATGATAGGTTAATAATAAGAAAATTTCGTATCAGTCAATCATTGGTTTATTGACAATTTAATGACCACACTCATTTTTAAAGGATGCGACTTACGATACCTGAAGAAGAAATTCTACAACCTGGGCACCTCGCATGTCAAGGATGTGCTGCAGTACTGTCTATACGATATGCACTTAAAGCGCTTGGTCCCAAAACCGTGATGGTTATACCAGCGTGTTGTGTCACGGTGATTGATGGCCCTTTTCCTTACTCCTCGTATGGTGTACCTATCTATCACATAGCGTTTGCGGCAGCTGCTGCTGCAGCTTCCGGTATAAAAGCTGGCCTACTTATGCGTGGTGATAAGGAGACACAGGTTATGGCATGGGCAGGTGATGGTGGTACCTTTGATATAGGGATACAGGCGTTATCAGGGGCAGCTGAGCGTAACGACGATATCATATATGTTTGTTACGACAACGAAGCATATATGAACACAGGCATACAGAGGAGCTCCGCCACCCCCAAACATGCATGGACAACCACCACACCCGCACGTAACCCCAAGGAGGAACCAAAAAAGGATATTATGGCGATCATGGCAGCACACAAAATTCCTTATGCAGCAACCGCCACAGTAGCATATCCCGAGGATATGATACGTAAGTTCAAGAAAGCACGTGAAATACGGGGACTACGGTTTTTCCATATACTTGCACCATGCCCGGTGGGTTGGAGGGTACCTCCTGAATATACCATACAACTATCAAGGTTAGCTGTACAGACACGATATTTTCCGCTTTATGAGGTGGAAGATGGTGAAAAATGGCACCTTACCATGAAAGTACCTAAACCCAAACCAGTCGCTGAGTTTCTCAAACTTCAAGGTAGGTTCAGACATCTCACAGACGAACAGGTAGCAGAGATACAGGCAGAAGTCGACCGTAGATGGGAAGAACTTATGTCTAAAGTAGACCGAGGTAATGAAGGAAGCCGCCATCCTGCAGGACGCAATTGATCATATCCGTAAAAAGAGCAACCTACAGCCCAAGATTGGTATAATTTTAGGTACTGGGACAGGTGAGTTGAGTGAACAGGTTAAACGCTCTGTTTGTATACCATATAGCGAAATACCACATTTCCCCACTCCTAAAGTGCATACGGGCAATTTAATCTTAGGATACCTTATGGATAAGCCTGTGGTTGTTATGCAGGGGCGCGTGCATTATTATGAGGGCTACAGTCTGCGTGAGGTTGCCTTCCCTATACGTGTTATGAAATGCTTGGGCGTCCAGATTTTGATAATATCCAACGCAAGTGGTGGGTTGAACCCATCTTTTAAACCTGGTGATATTATGATTATTGTTGACCACATTAATCTATTGCCCGATAATCCGTTGCGTGAGATGATGGACGAAGAAACGGGCACTCCCTTCGTCAATATGTACAACGCTTATGACAAAGAGCTTGTAGAGCTTGCAGAACGTAGTGGTGTGGAGGTTGGTGTATCCTTAGTCAAAGGTGTATATATAGCTTTACAAGGGCCAAGCTTGGAAACACCTGCAGAGTATAGGATGTTGAGACTGTTGGGTGCAGACGCTGTTGGTATGTCAACAGTACCTGAGGTTATAGTGGCTCGCCAATCCGGTATACGAGTACTTGGGTTATCGATAATCACCAATATGGGGTACCCGCATGTTGAGGAGAAGGTATCATCAGATACCATAATAGCAGTTGCCAAGCATGCAGCCCCTAAGTTGTTGAAAATAATAGAGAAGGTGGTTGAAAAACTAGATGTATAGAGTTATACCCCTCTTAATATTGATAACAGTGGGATTAGCCAGTGCATGTAAAACGTTCGATGTACCTAAAAACTTGCCACCCGATGAGCTGTTAACTTTAGGCAAAAATCTGCTCACCAAAAAGCAGTACGAAGCGGCGGTCAAAACTTTTGATTATTTGAAAACCCGTTACTTCTACACGTATTATGCGGAAGAAGCACATTATTACTTGGCAAAAACGTACTTCCTATGGAACAAATTTGAGGAGGCACTTACGGAGTATGAACTATTCCTTTCTTTATATCCTGAATCCTATTACTTAGAAGCTGTACAACTTGAAATGGCGATCTGTTATTACAAAATGGCACCTACCCACACACTGGATCAAAGTTTCACAGAGAAAGCACTTTCGATGCTCGATCAGTTTATTGAGACTTTTCCTAACAGTTCACGTATAGATGAAGCTAGGAAATATCGCCAACTTTGTATAGATAAGCTGGCTCTCAAAAATATAGCGGTGGCCAAATTCTATTTAAAAAATGGGCACCCCAAATCTGCGCTTATCTATCTACAAGAAGTGTTAGAAAAATACCCAGAGACTACCTTGCGAGGGGAGGTAGAAAAGCTAGTTGCCGAGTGTGAACATAGGTTACATGGCGAGATTCAAAAAAATTGATACATTATTCCAACAACTGGCAGCTGGAGATATACCGCCTATTATTTTGCTACTAAAAGATGATGTACATGCAAAGGACAGGTTTATTAACCTCTTAACACAGAGGTATGTGAAATCTGAAGCTGTCGCTTTTGACCTGCGTATAGTATATGGTGACGAGATAGATGCCCATGCGTTGGACTTCCTGCGTATACCACCATCTTTATCTGAGCGAAAAATCCTGGTGATAAAAAGATGTCACGAGATACGGAAAGCGGAGGCAAGGCTCGCACTTTTCAAGTACATAGAAAAACCTATCCCAACTAGCATACTGGTATTATTGTCGGAGGCGAAACTAGATACATCGCTTCTACGAGACCTCGCCAATAAGCTCAGACCCTATACGTACTACTCGTTCACACCATTTAGACGAAGATTACGTGAATGGCTTGTCGAGTACTGCCGATCCTACAATAAGCAGATTACAGAAAAAGCAATTGAGCTGCTCACCCTGACAGTGGGCGAAGATAAACAGATGTTAGCGACTGAAATCGATAAAATTATACTTTTAACAAGCGAGAAGGAGATTATCGATGAACAAGACGTGGCCAACGCAACTACCATAGGATATACATCATTTCACGAATTTACGAAGTATCTGGGTATTAAAAATCTCACAAAGGCATTCATCGCATTATCACACATGATCGAACAGGGTGAAAACCTACACCAGCTATGGGCATTTATGCGTAGAAAGTTCATGCATCTGCTACTCCTGAAGTCTATACCAGAACATGAAAGAAAACAATATCTCTCTAGCTACACGCAATACCAGCAGATAGAACGTCACAAGGAGATAGAGGCATGGAACGTAAAAGAGTTGGAAAAGGCTATCACGATGATGTATGAACATGAGACACAGATAAAACGCGGTATATTGCCTATAGATATAGCATTGAAAGAAATTTTGGTGAAGTTATGACTCAACACTTGCCAACTTCCGACCTTAGATTATATTATAAACGCACTAGTTGATGGGATTTTTAATAAACGGCAAGTTAAGTTAATGAAAGAGGGGAGGAGATGAAGGATATTAATTTATTAAAAATAAGCCCACATAAATTGAAGGAAGAGGAGATTTTAAGGCCTCAGGATATTGAAGGTATAATGATACGGCTTGCCTCACCAGAGGAGATACTCGAATGGTCCTATGGTGAGGTGAAGAAGCCTGACACCATTAACTATCGTACACAGAGACCGGAACGTGATGGTCTCTTCTGTGAACGTATATTTGGTCCCGTACGGGATTACGAGTGTAGTTGTGGTAAATATAAAGGATTAAAATACAAAGGCACTATCTGCGAAAGATGTAAAGTTGAAGTTACCTCATCCAGAGTGCGCAGGGAACGTATGGGGCACATCACACTCGCTGCACCAGTAGCTCACATATGGTTTTATAAGATACCGCCTTCGCGCATGGGATTGCTGCTCGATATGAGTGTGAAGGATCTCGAACGTATCATATATTATGAAGCCTATGTGGTACTTGATCCGGGTAATACCGGGTTGACACGTGGTCAGATCATCACCGAAGAGGAATATCAAGAGATCATGAAGGATAAACCAGCACATTTCCGTGCCGGTATGGGAGCTGAGGCACTCGATGAGCTGTTACGCGAGCTAGATCTTGATGAAATAGCGATCGACCTCCGTACTCTTATAATGCACGAGACTTCCGAAAGTAAGCGCAAAAAGTTGCTTAAAAAGCTACAAGTTGTAGAAGCATTTCGTGAATCCAAGGTACGCCCGGAATGGATGATACTTAAGGTATTACCGGTTATACCGCCAGACCTACGGATATTGGTGCCATTAGAGGGTGGCAGATACGCAACGTCGGATCTCAACAACTTATACAAAAGAGTTATTACACGCAATAATAGGTTGAAAAACCTCTTAGAGTATAGAGCACCAGAGGTTGTGATAAAGAATGAGAAACGTATGTTGCAGGAAGCGGTTGATGCATTACTAGATAACGCACGTAAGGAGCGTCCAGTACTTGGTCGCGGTAATAGGCCACTCAAATCGCTAACTGACAACCTTCGAGGCAAACAGGGTAGGTTTCGCAGAAACTTACTCGGTAAACGAGTTGACTATTCTGGTAGGGCCGTAATCGTGGTGGGGCCTAAGCTCAAACTCTACGAGTGCGGATTACCTAAGAAGATGGCGATCGAGCTCTTCCGTCCCTTTATAATCTACGAGCTACACAAGAGGGGGATCGCCCCCACTATTCGACAGGCACGGAACATGATAGACGATAGAGAAGATATCGTATGGGAGATACTTGAAGATGTGGTTAAAAACTATCCAGTATGGCTCAACCGTGCACCTACCTTACATCGTGTTAGCATCCAAGCATTTTACCCCAAGCTCATAGAGGGTGAGGCAATCCAGTTACATCCTCTTGTATGTCCTCCATACAATGCAGATTTTGATGGCGATCAGATGGCGGTTCATGTACCACTATCTTTTGAGGCACAGATAGAATCCCATACCTTGATGTTGGCGCCTAATAACCTATTGTCACCCGCACATGGTGACCCATTAACTGTGCCTACACGCGATATAGTGCTCGGTATATATTGGTTAACAGGTGAAAAACCGGGCGCTAAGGGTGAAGGACGTTACTTCGATACACTCGAAGAGATCGAAAATGCAGTATATCACGGAAGTATCGACATTCATGCACGTATCAAATACAAATGGGAAGGCAAATGGATTGAAACAACACCTGGTAGGGTGATCTTCAACTCACTTTTACCAAAGGGTATGCCATATGTGAATGAGGTGGTAGACGCCAAGAAACTCGCAGAAATCGAAAAAGAAGTTATACTCAAGTATGGTACACATGTGGCAACTGAATTCCTGGATAAAGTCAAAGAGATAGGATTCGAATACGCTACTATCTCAGGTATAACACTTGGGGTTGATGATATGATAAGAATACCTGAGAAGCAAAAGATCATAGAGGAAGCGTTGAGGGAGATCGAAGCCATCGAGCGTGATTATAGGGAAGGTAGAATTACTGAAAGTGAGCGTTACAACCATGTAATCGATGCATGGAGTAAAGTACAGGAGACGATCGAAGCTAAAACCGTTGAAATGTTAGCTCAAGACCAGATGGGGTTCAACCCATTCTATATGATGGCGCTATCTGGTGCACGTGGTAGAATCGATCAGGTACGTCAAATCGTGGGTATGCGTGGGCTCATGGAGAGACCGCGTCGTCGTGCCACCGGTGGCACGGGAGGTGAAACCATTGAAGTACCTATACTTTCTTCACTAAGTGAGGGGTTAAATGTCTTGGAGTACTTCATATCCACTTATGGTGCGCGTAAGGGGCAAACAGATACTGCGTTAAAGACAGCTGAATCTGGTTACCTCACACGTAAGCTGGTAGATGTAGCCCAAGATGTGATAGTACGTGAGGAAGATTGTGGTACTACAAAGGGTATCGAAATAACTGCAATAAAAGAAGGAGAGGAGATCATCGAGCCTCTAAGTGAGCGTATCAAAGGTAGGATAGCCCTCGAAGATATAGTAGATCCCTACACTAATGAGGTATTAGTACATGCAAACGAGGAGATAAGCGATGAAAAAGCAATCGAGATAGAGAAACGTGGCATAGAGAGGGTGTTGGTACGTTCACCTTTGACATGCGAGACTAAATATGGGGTATGCCGTAGGTGTTATGGACGTGACTTCGCTACTGGTAAGCTTGTGCGATTAGGTGAAGCCGTTGGTATCGTAGCCGCTCAAAGTATCGGTGAACCCGGTACTCAATTAACCTTGCGTACATTCCATACGGGGGGTGCAGCCGCCCGTATAGCAGCCGAAAGTGAGAAAAAGGCACCGTTCGATGGTGTCGTACGGTTAAAAGACGTGCGTACCGGTATACGTAAAGATGGTGTCAAGATTGTCCTATCACGTGAAGGTAAAATGAAAGTGGAGAGCAAAAAGCACGGCGTACGAGAGTTCTCCATCCCCTATGGGGCAGCACTTAACGTTAAGGACGGGGATCGGGTGAAGGAAGGCGATAGATTGTTCGAATGGGACCCCTATGCTTTCTCCATACTAGCAGAAGCCGAGGGTATAGTGAAGTTTGAAGGCTTTATGGAGAACGTCACGTATAGATTGGAATATGACGAACGTACACAGAGGAAACAGCCTGTAATAATCGAACATAGGCGTGTACATCCAAAAGTACTCATAATGCAGGGAAATAAGGTGGTACAAGAGATGTACATGCCACGCAGTGCTTACATATTTGTTAAGGAAGGTGAGCATGTGGTGCCAGGCGACTTAATTGCAAAGGTACCCACGTCGATATCCAGAGCTTGGGATATAACCGGTGGATTACCGAGGGTGGTTGAGTTATTTGAAGCACGTAAACCGGACGATCCAGCGGTTATATCAGAGATAGATGGATGGGTGAGATTTGATAAGCCTCAAAAAGATGCATGGGTAATCGTAGTGCAAGGGCATGGCATGGAGAGAAAGTATCGCATACCGTATGAAAAATACTTACTCGTGTGGGAAGGCAAGGAGGTGAAAGCGGGTGAAAAACTATGTGTTGGCGATATCAACCCCCACGATATACTACGTGCTAAAGGTGTGTTGGCTGTACAGGAGTTCTTGTTACAGGAGATACAAAAGGTCTATAGGTTGCAAAAGGTACGTATAAACGATAAACATATAGAGATTATAATTCGACAGATGTTGTCGAAGGTTGAGATCATAGATCCTGGTGATACAAAATTCATAAGGGAAGAGATCGTAGATCGTGTAAAGGTTGAAGAAGAGAATAACAGAATCGAAAAAATGGGCGGCAGAAGGGCAACATTCCGACCTTTACTTCTTGGAATATCGAGAGCATCACTTGTTACCGAGAGCTTTATATCAGCGGCTTCGTTCCAAGAGACAGCACATGTACTAGCAGATGCAGCAATCAGAGGTAAAATCGATGAGCTACGAGGTATCAAAGAAAACGTTATAGTAGGTAACCTTATACCTGCGGGTACTGGAGCATTGCAGTTTCGTGAAATAGAGGTGGCACCTCCTTCAGTGAAGGAACTCGAACGCGAAGAGGTTAAATCCGAAGCACTTGACGACGATACGAAAGAAAAGTGATGACAGCTTCTGCATGGATAACACTTTTCTTTACGTTGGGCGTATTGGTGGGCGGTATCATCTACTCCATATATAAAATGGGACGATGATTGACTATGTGAGGATTGCTCCTATTTTCATTAAATGAAATTGGGCCGAAGAGGGTTCCTTATCTCGTTGGTGGTGGGACTGGCTCTCTGGCAATTTTCTTACACTATAAAGTATTATAAGCTCACACCTGAGGAACGTGCTACATTACCCGTAGAAGAGTTCAAGAAATTACGTCGAAAGGCGCTCAATCTGGGACTCGATCTTCAGGGCGGTATGCATCTCATATTACGTGTGAAAGCGGAGGAGCTCACTCCTGAGGAGCGTAAAGGTGCACGTGACAGGGCACTACGCATAATAGAGAATAGGATAAACCAGTTCGGTGTTAGCGAACCTCAAATTATGCCATTACGCGATGAGTACATAGTTATACAGTTGCCAGGTGTACGGGATCCGGAGCGTGCTAAAGAAATAATCCAGAAAACAGCACAATTACAGTTTAGGCTGGTGGAAGAAAGCAAAAAGACGTGGGAGCTTATCGAAAAAATTGATAGCATAGTACATGCATATGAACTCAGCACCACCGCAGACACTTATGCGTTGTTACCCAACCCTGTATTATCACTATTTGAAAGGGGCGCACCCGAACGCTTGTTCATAAAGGTGGAAGATACGAGCCTCTTCAATAAATACCTTCGTTTACCAGAAGTGCGCAGTATATTGCCGGAAGATAAAGAGTTCCTATATTCCAAGCCCTCAGAACGTATGGGACATAAGGTGGTGGAGATACTGCTTGTTGATAAGGAAGTTTTACTTACAGGTGATGCTATTTCAGATGCACGTCCCGGCATTGGGACCGCTGAGAACCCACTCGAACCACGTGTCGACCTTGACATGAAACCATGGGCACGTAGGAGATGGGCTGATATAACAGGCGCAAACGTAGGACGTAGAATCGCCATCATTCTGGATAATGTAGTACAATCAGCACCTGTAGTACGTGAACGTATTGTCGGAGGTAGAAGTCAAATCACAATGGGGGGCGGTAGAATAGAAGATGCACGTGACCTCGCCCTAGTTATACGAGCAGGTGCATTACCTGCGCCACTCGAAATCGTGGAAGAGCGAACAGTGGGTCCAACATTGGGCAGTGATTCCATACGTGCGGGTATACGTGCAATATATATTGGCGCGATAGTGGTATTTATTTTTATGGTATTCTATTATCACTTGTCAGGTATAATAGCAGATATTGCGGTAATTATAAATATCATCCTTATACTTGCAGTGTTATCGCTATTCAATGCTACATTGACGTTGCCAGGAATCGCAGGACTTGTGCTTGTCGTAGGTACGAGTGTCGATGCGAACGTACTCATATTCGAACGCATTCGTGAGGAGTTAGCTGCAGGTAAAACATTAAAAACCGCTATAAGTGCAGGATTTAGTAACGCATTCAGAACGATATTGGATGCTAATCTCACCACCTTATTGATGGCAGTTATCCTATACTTCTTTGGTACTGGACCTATTAAGGGGTTTGGTATTACCTTAAGTATCGGAATATTGGCAAACTTCTTCACCGCCATAGTATTTACGAGGTTTATGTTAGATTGGATAACTTCATTTTATAAAGTACCGAGGTTTTTGATGTAAGATGGTAAAATTTATAAAAAGAGTACCGAGTATAGACTTTCTGCAGTTCTCGAGGTTCACGGTCTTTATTTCGCTCGCCCTCATAGTCACAGGGATTACATCGCTGGTAGTACGTAATGGGCTCAACTATGGGATAGAGTTTACAGGCGGTTTGTTTGTCGAAGTGCATTTTGATAGCTTAATAACTACACAGGAGATACGTGCAGCCTTAAGTGAGGTAGGTTTAGGGCATGCTATCATACAACGTGATGTTACAGCAGACTATAATTTCTTCATCAGAACCCGGCTAACTGAAAATGTAACTCCCGAACTCATCAAGAAAGTATTGCAGGAACGTTTCCCAAACAATCCATTAAGAATGGAGAGGGTTGAGAAAATAGGTGCTGTTATATCAAGGGGGTTGAAGTTACGTGCGTTTTGGGTTGTAGTCTGTGGTTTATTCATTATGCTACTCTACATAACTGTGCGATTCACGTATAAATTTGGGGTGGCCGCAGTAATAGCACTTATACATGATGTGTTGATAACCATTGGCATACTTAATATACTTAACCGCGAGTTTACCATCGCTATAATAGCGGCATTACTTACAATTATCGGTTATTCAATAAACGATTCGATAGTTATATCCGATAGGATACGCGAAAACCTACGCCTATATCCCAAAACTGCGTTCAGAGATATCGTCAACCGTAGTCTAAATGAAACGTTATCACGTACCATTATAACCTCATTAACCACGATATTTGTGTTACTCGCTTTGTTTATAGTCGGTGGTAAAGTTATTCATGATTTCTCACTTGCATTACTCATAGGTGTGATAACTGGTACCTATTCGTCACTGTTCGTGCTGTCACCCATAGTTGTGGCCTGGGAAAGGCGTTTCCCATCACCTGAAACCCGCAGACGTGCGTATTACAAGGAAAAAGAAGAACGTGCAGTAGTAGCCGAAACACCCACAGAAGCTGCGACACCAAGCCGAGAGGAAAGAAAGGGCCGCATACTTTTGCCCACACCACAGAAGGTAGACACCACCCCTACCAAGAAAAAGAAGAAAAAGAAACGCAAGAAGAAACGCTAACCTAGCATCACAAAACCTTACCCGGGTTGAGAATATTGTTGGGATCGAGCATTTTCTTCATGTTACGCATAAGGGTTATCTCCTCAGGACTTACACTCATACTTAGATATTGACGTTTAGCCAACCCTATACCGTGTTCGCCGGAAATTTTACCTCCCACAGAGACAACTTTTGAGTAGAGTGCGTGCACAAGAGCTGGTAATCTCTGTTGCCATACATCATCGGGTATGTCGCGTTTCAGTATATTGACGTGAAGGTTACCATCCCCTATATGCCCATACACTGCGATCGGTAATCCATATGCGGATTCAAGCTGTTCAATGTATTTAAGTAACTCCGGTATCTCGCTACGAGGGACAACCACATCCTCATGCGCTACCTCACCTGTGGACTTTAATGCCTCACTTATTACACGTCTTGCACGCCATAGATCTGCACGTCTACGTTCATCCTCCGCAACAAGTACATCTATCGCATCGTTGTTCAATGCTGCCTCACCTATCACTTCGTACTGTTTGGCGAGTAGATCGCTATCATTACCGTCGAGCTCCACAAGTAATAGCGCCTTAGCTTCAGGAAATGGTAGCTTTTCACCAGTATGCTGTTCGGAAGCCTTTATGGCTTTGGCCTCCATAAACTCAAGTGCTGCCGGTAGTATACCATGTTTATGTAAGATATCCAACACTGTACGGCTAAGATTTTCGAATTCCGTAAACGGTATAAGTAAATCTACTCGATATTTAGGCGCAGGTATGAGCTTGAGTATCGCCTTTGTAACAACCCCTAACGTACCCTCTGAACCTATGAAAAGGTGCATCAATTCATACCCTGTGGCATTCTTCATTAATTTGCCGCCTGTAAATATGACCTCACCGGTTGGCA